>Ga0335084_10000386_pt1 | contig 36803 bp, 32 predicted proteins | sample Lox_Sample_44_FD_206721 | JGI IMG/M metagenome (GOLD analysis project Ga0335084, IMG submission 206721) | Soil microbial communities from Loxahatchee National Wildlife Refuge, Florida, United States - Lox_Sample_4.4 | ecosystem: Environmental > Terrestrial > Soil > Wetlands | place: USA...
CGTAGCTTCATCCCATTTGCGTCCGCCGAGCGCGGTGTTGGCCGGCTGAAAGCTCCACGGGATAAACGCGGTGAATCCGCCGGTCTCTTCCTGCAGGCGGTAGATCGCTTCAAAGTGGTTGATACGGTGCTCGTAGGATTCCCCCACTCCGAACATCATGGTCGCGGTGGTGCGCATGCCTAGCTGGTGCGCCGTGCGATGCACAAGCAGCCAATCGTCGGTCAGGCATTTCAAGCGAGCAATGCGGTGGCGGACTTCGTCGTCGAGAATTTCCGCGCCGCCGCCGGGAATGGAATCGAGCCCCGCATCGCGCAGGCGAGCAATCGTATCGCGAACATTGAGATTGCTGTATTCAGCGATAGCCAGAATCTCCGACGCCGAATAGCAGTGCAGATGAATTTTCGGAAAGCGCTGCTTGATGCCGCGCAGCATCTGCTCGTGCCAGTCGATCTTGAGGTCGGGGTGCAGGCCGCCCTGCATCAGCACGCCTGTACCGCCCAGTTCGACCGTCTCGCGAATCTTCTCGTAGATCGTGTCGAAATCGAGGATGTAGCCCTCTTTCACTCTGGCCGGGTCGCCTTTCAGCGGACGATAGAACGCACAGAACGTGCAATACTCTGTGCAGAAATTCGTGTAGTTGATATTCCGGTCGATGATGTATGTAACGGTGCCCTCGGGATGGAGCCGTCGGCGTACGGCATCCGCCTCCATGCCGATGCCGATCAGGTCGTCGGATTGGAACATCTCGAGAGCTTGTTGTTTGGTCAGGGACATCCTTCACCCCGGTCAACACTCTATTGTAGACGGGACGCCATATTCTCCCAAGCACGCGGCATTCCAGGTCTTGGGAGGCGCAGAGAGCCACAATAAAGGCGGGCCCTAAGGCCCACCCCTCAAACGTGCAGGCAACGGTTCCCCCTACGGCCCCACCACACTCTGCACTTTGCTGTTCACGCCGGTGATGGCACATAGGACCTTGCCGCCTCCGAGCGTGGTACAGGCTGGATTACCGACCGCCGTCTGGCCGAGTTTCGTGAAGCCGCTCCAACCGCTGCCGTTCCACTGATCGACATAGAGTGCGGCATCCTGAACAGCGATCGCTCCGCAGATGAGCTGGTTCGATGTAATTACGCCGCACGATCCCTGGGACCTGATTTGACCACCCAGCGAGGCCCAGCCGTTCCATTGCGCGGTTGACCACGCACCGCCGAGAAAGTGATTTCCCCAATAGGCAAGGTCCAGTCCACGGGCAAAACACACTACATGATTCGCAAGGCCCAGATTCGTGCAGTTCGCATCGCCCGACGCAGTGCCCCCGATGTTCAGGAAGCCATCCCACGCGGTGGCGTTGTAGCGGTTGACCAGCACTTTCCCGGTCACATCAATCAGAGCGCACACGACGCGCCCGGCGTCATCACTCCCGCAGCCTGGAGCCGAAACTCCCGTCGCAGCCTGGTTATCGAATGCGCTCCAGGCAGACCCGCTGAACACACTCGAGATCAGGCTTCCGCTTGCCCCACGTGCCGCGCACAGTACACGTCCGCCGCCAAGTGTCGCGCAACTTGGACCGGTGGCCAGCTGACCCTTTATTTTGACCGGAGCGCTCCAGTTCGTGCCGTTATAGACGGTGTACGCCATTCCGCCGTTGGTCGCCCGGGCAGCGCAAACCACTTTGGTTGTTCCGTCGGTTGCGCAACTGGGGGCCGAGGTCACGACACCAGCAATCTTCGTCCACCCTCCCCAGTTCGTGCCGTCGAATACATTCACCAGCAAAGTGTTGCTGAAGCTCCGTGCCGAGCAGGCGGCTTTTCCGCCGGGGAGTGGAGCGCACGAGGGATCAGAATTTACAGTGTTATTCCCCAAGGACGCAAAGGAGCCCCAAGCCGCTATCGCCGGCTGCTGTTGCAGAAGGAGAAACAAAACCGGCAGGGACGCAATTAACGCAGAACGCAACTTCATAGATACAACCTCCGTGGTTGTCGCGGGATCAGTTGCCTGCCAACGCCAGCGAAAACCGGTGGCGCGTTGGCACACCCCGAATGGCCGCATATCATAATGCGAAACCCGTTTTTTCGGATATGAAGATCCCATCAAGAATTGCCCCACAATCGAGGCAATCGCCAGCCGATCATGCCCCCTGGGACGCTTACTCGATCCGTGCGGCATATCGGAGGGCTGGTGCTGGGGGCAAAGCCCCCAGTTCGGCGCCATACCGATAAAAAAGTTTCAGTCCCTCCAGACACGGCGGGTCAAGGTAGTAGTGGACATTCTGGGTCAGGTAGGTCCGAATACTCTCCGGCGACAGGGCAAGGCGAGGCGCCCATCCCTGGACAATCACCTCCAGATTCTTTGCCTTCAAGCCGTGATCGCGCGATTTAAGGAACTTGTCGCTGATCAGGTGTGCGTCGCGTCCGCTGAGGGCTTGCCTGCGAATCGCCCAGACTGCAAACACAAACGCCCTGCCGGTACGGGCGTTCCACTCTTCGGCAAGATCGAGCGTAAGGTATTCCTTACGGTCAATCTGAAGCGCCGGATCCCCAATCAGCAACGCCGCATCGCAGGCCCCTAACATCGACTTCAAGTCGGGGGCCATGGACACATATTCCTTCGGCCCACCCAGCCACTTCGCGAACAGGATCTTCGCCAATGCGACCGACGTCATCGAGGATCGGTCCAGCGCCACACTTTGCACTCGGCCGAGCGGCAGCTTGCTGACCAGCAGGATTGACCGGATCGCCCGCTTGGTCGCAATCGCGATGTCGGGAATGATGACAAGGTCTGGAATCGTAGCGTACGCAGCCGCCGGAATAATTCCGATGTCAGCCGTGCCGCTGCGCAGTGCTTCAGCACAAGCGGAAGGAATGGTGTAGGAAATATCGAAGTCCGCGCCCGCCTTGCCGTGTTCGAAGTCCCACAGCAAAGGCGCCGTGTTGAGGTAGGAAATGGCCGAAATCTTCAACCGGCTCATCAGTTTACGAATTCTAACAAAAATGCTGTGTTGGCCCTCACAGACAGTGCTGACCGGCACCGCTAGAGTCCAGCACTATGTCGAGTTCTGTCCTTACCACGACGCAATCCACCGCACCCTCATTTTCATGGCTGGCGCTGGCGCTCACTCCCGGTCTGGGTCCAACACGAATCAAGAAGCTGGTAGAAAACTTGGGCAGCCCTGATCGAATCCTGCAAGCGAGTTTGACCGAACTGGAAGCGACCGGGATGCAGGCTGTCTCGGCGCAGGCGTTGGCGACGGGAAAGTCACTCGAACTGGCGCAACAGGAAATCGCGAAAGCGGCCGAATGTGGCACGAAAATCATCTGTCTCGAGGACACCGCTTTCCCTCGACGCCTGCGGGAAATCTACGATCCGCCGGTTGTGCTCTACGTGCGCGGCAATGTCGAACTTCTCTGTCGACCCGGCATCGCGCTGGTTGGCACGCGTCATCCGACTCCGTATGGACTAGGCATGGCCGAACGCCTCTCAAAGGACCTCGCCGCCCACGGACTGGTCATCATTAGTGGTATGGCCTGCGGTGTGGATACAGCTTCTCATCGCGGGGTAATCGAAGCCAGGGGCAAGACCATCGCCGTGTTTGGGACGGGTATCGACGTGATCTATCCAAAAGAAAACACGCGCCTCGCCGATCAGATTCTCGCGTTGGGAGGCGCGCTGATTTCTGAATTTCCCCTGGGGACGTTTGCCGCGCCCCAGAACTTTCCCATCCGCAACCGGATCATCAGCGGCATGTCGTGCGGCGTGCTGGTCATCGAGGCTGCCGAATACAGCGGTACGCGCATCACGGCGCGCTGTGCCCTTGAACAGAACCGCGACGTGTTTGCGGTCCCGGGCAACGTCACCAACAAGAATTCCTGGGGGCCCAACACTTTAATCAAACAGGGAGCGAAGCTCGTTGCGACCTGGGAAGACGTTTGGGAAGAACTCCCTGCCGACATCCAGGACGAACTCACTGCCAACCGCGATGAATCCTCCCTCCCCGAAACCGCATCTCTATTCCCCGACGACGCCACATCGCCTCATGAGCGGAAGATCCTGCGTCTCCTGAAAGCCGACGAGTCCACCCACATCGACCAGATCGTGGAAGCTCTGGAAGCTGATATGTCTTCCTCAGAGATCTTCGCCGCCCTGTTCGAACTGGAACTCGACGGCAAGGTGCGCCAGTTGCCGGGAAAAAACTTCGTCAAGAGCTTTTAGCTACCAGCTACTAGCTACTGGCTCCTGGCAATCCAATGCAAGGAGGCGTTGTGACGGACTTCAAAGAACTGCGAGTATGGGAAAAGGCGCATGCGCTGACGGTGCTGATTTACGGCATGACGCGAACGTTTCCGAAGGAAGAGATTTATGGGTTAACGTCCCAGGTGAGGCGCTCGGCCGCATCAAGTGGCACGAATATCGCGGAAGGATGTGGGAGGCGTTCCGATGGCGAAATGACTCGTTTCCTGCAAATCGCACGAGGTTCGGCCAGCGAAACCGAGTACCATTTGCTGCTTGCAAGAGATTTGGGATTATTGCTGGACGCCGATTACAGAAAAGCCGAGCAACGCGTGATTGAGATCCAGCGCATGCTGACGAGCCTGGTGCAAAAGGTTCAACCCGTTCGGCGTGCCGGTTAGGGTTCGCGGAGTCAAAGTGGTTTTGCTTGCTAGCAGCTAGAAGCTGGCAGCTAGTAGCTTACGAGGTCCGTAGTTGTTGCGATTCGCCCGTTCGTGCTAGCTTCAATTTCAATATCCCCGAGCTGAGGAACCATTGTCCAAAGGTCTAGTCATTGTTGAATCGCCGGCGAAGGCGAAAACGATCCAGAAATATCTGGGCAAGGGATTCACGGTCGAAGCTTCTCTCGGCCATGTGAAAGACCTGCCCAAGAGTGATCTCGGTGTCGACATCGACAACGATTTCGATACCGAATACATCGTCATCCCCGGCAAAGAAAAAGTCCTCGTCAAGCTGAAGAAGCTGGCGCAGTCGGCCGACACCATCTATCTGGCGCCTGACCCGGACCGCGAAGGCGAAGCTATCGCCGCCCACCTCGCCGATGAACTCGGCGACGGCGACAAGAAGAAAAAGAAGGCGAAGAAGAAGGAAGAGCCCGGCGAGGAGCGTATCCGCCGCGTCACCTTCAACGAGATCACGCAGCGCGCGGTCAAGGCTGCCTTCGAGCATCCGCGCGATATCGACCGCAATCTCGTCGACGCGCAGCAGGCCCGCCGCGTGCTCGACCGCCTCGTGGGCTATCAGGTTTCGCCGCTGCTCTGGGATAAAGTCCGCCGCGGTCTTTCCGCCGGACGTGTGCAGACCGTCGCTCTGCGCCTGATCGTCGACCGCGAGCGCGAGATCAAGGCGTTCGAGAAAAAAGAGTACTGGACGATCGACGCCCATCTCGCCGCGAACAAGCCGCCCGCGTTCGACGCGCGCTTCCTGGGCAAGGGCGACGAGAAACTCGAGATTCCGAACGGCGAAGAAGCCGAGAAGATCCGCCTCGATCTGGAAAAAGCTGACTGGGCTGTTCGCTCCGTCGACAGGAAAGAGCGCCGCCGCAACGCCACGCCGCCGTTCACCACCAGCAAACTGCAGCAGGATTCCTCGCGCAAGCTGCGTTTCAGCGTGAAGCGCACGATGATGATCGCGCAGCGTCTCTATGAAGGCATAGAACTCGGCGAAGAAGGCTTGGTCGGCTTGATCACCTACATGCGTACCGACTCAACCCGTGTCTCGCCGGACGCGATCACGGAAGTGCGCGAGTACGTGACCAAGGAGTACGGCGCGAACTACCTGCCCGAATCGCCCAATACATATAAAGAGAAGAAAGAGGCGCAGGCGGCGCACGAGGCGATCCGCCCGACTTCGGCCATGCGCCATCCGGACCAGGTCAAGCAGTACCTGCAGGAAGACGAATTCAAGGTCTACAAGCTGATCTGGCAGCGCTTTATCGCGTCGCAGATGAATCCTGCCGTCTTCGACCAGACCACGGTCGACATCGACGCGAAATCCGGCGCCGACGCTTTCTGGTTCCGCGTGACCGGATCGGTCATGAAGTTCGACGGATTCCTCAAGGTCTACGAAGAATCGAAAGAAGGAAAAGACGAAGAAGACGAGGAACTGAAGCACAAGCTGCCGCCCCTCGAAGCGGGACAGAAGCTGACGCTGAAGTCGCTGCTGCCCGAACAGCATTTCACCGAGCCTCCGCCGCGCTACAACGAAGCCTCGCTGGTAAAGGAACTGGAAGAGCGCGGCATCGGGCGGCCCTCGACCTACGCCACGATCCTCTCGACGATCCAAGAGCGGCAATACGTGACCAAGACCGGCGGCAAGTTTATCCCCACTGAGATCGGTCTGGTCGTCACCGACCTGCTGGTCGAAAACTTCAAAGACATTTTTGATTTCCAATACACCGCGCGCCTGGAAGAAGAGCTCGACGAGATCGAAGAAGGCAAAGAGAAGTGGACTGACGCCCTTGCCGAGTTCTACAAGAAGTTCGCCAAGGATCTCAAATACGCCGAAAAGCACATGGAAAACATCAAGCGTATGGAGAAGCCGACGGACGAAAAGTGCGAGCGTTGCGGTGCGCCGCTGGTCATCAAGTGGGGCAAGCACGGCTCCTTCTATGCTTGCAGCACCTACGACAAGGACGACCCTAACAGCTGCACGTTCACCAAGGAAAATCCGATCAACCTGCCCGACCTCGACTCGGCCGACATGCAGGAGACATCGCAGGAAGAATACTGCGAGAACTGCGGCCGCGTCATGGTCCTGAAGCGCGGCCGTTTCGGCCAGTTCATGGCCTGCACCGGATATCCGGACTGCAAAACCACGCGCCGCCTCGATCAGGGCAAGCGCGTTCCCGACATTCCGCTCGAAGAGATATGTCCGGAGTGCAAGACCCGCAACCTGATTATCCGCCACGGCCGTTACGGCGAATTCACTTCGTGCAGCGGCTATCCCGACTGCAAGTACGTCAAGCAGAACTTTATCGGCGTGAAATGCCCGCTCTGCAAGGAAGGCGACCTGGTCGAAAAGCGCGCGCGCAAGGGCAACACGTTCTATGGATGCTCGCGCTATCCGAAGTGCAAATTCACCTCGGCGGCCAAGCCGATCGCCGAGAAGTGCCCTGACTGCGGCAGCGAATATCTTGTCGAACGCATGCGCAAGGATGGTCCTGTGATCGCCTGCCCCAACAAAGAGTGCGAATACGAGCGCGCGGTCGAAGGAGCCGGAGCTAGTGGAGCTCAGGCCGGTTAGCGTGGGACGGGCAGTCCTGCCCGCGAGTCGACGTCGATGCGCCGGCACGCTGGCGTGAAAGGAATTAGCATATGGCCAGGAAAGCAACCGCACACGATGCTCAGGTAGTCCTGCAGCTCTACGACCTCCGCCGCGAGGCCGAGATGCGCAAAGCACGCCATTGGTGGACGGTCGAATTCTGGCCGCTCAGCGCCGACGATGTCATCAAGGTCGCCAATGCATTCCCCAGCCAGGAGAACGCGTGGATGCGCCAAGTGGGCGGCTACTGGGACATGGCTGCGTCGCTCGTCCTGCACGGCGCAGTGAACGAAGAACTCTTCCTGCAGCCCGGCATCAGCGGTGAGATGTTCTTCCTCTTTGCGAAGGTTCGGCCCTTCTTGAAAGAGATTCGCGAAAAGATGAACAACCCCGACGTCTTTGGAAGCATAGAGAAGGTGGCGACCCGCACCAAAACGGCGCGCACTCGCCTGGAGCGTGTCTCAAAGAATATCGAGGCGCGGCGCAAAGCCATGGCAGACGCGAAAAAGGGATAGCCGCCTTCTCACGGCGGCAGGCGTCCTGCACAGCGGGCATTCCTGGGTTCGAACCAAGTTCCCGCATCGACCATCCGTGTGTGACGCTCGTACTCCGCGCCCGCGTACCCATCTGCTATCCTAATGGGCTGTGCGGATGCTCTGGTGGTTTCTCATCCTCGGAGCCAGTGCGGTGGTGGTCGTGGTGGTAGCGGTTCTGCTCTTCGTGCAGGTGCGGCACCAGATGAAGCGCCCGGCGTCGAGCCATCCACCGCGGCTTGATGACACTCACCAGCCGCCCCCATCGCAGAGCTGATGCATCGACGAAAGGACTCATAATGGCTAAGGCAGTCACACAAGTTCTTGGCACGCAGACCCGGCCTGCAGAATGGATCCGGCAAACCGGTATCGTAATCGGCGCCAGCTTGTTCATCGCGTTGTGCGCGAAGGTGACCATCCCGCTTCCGATTACGCCAGTGCCGTTGACGCTGCAAAATTTCGCAGTGATTCTCGTCGGCTTGCTTCTCGGTTCGCGCCGCGGATTCGCCGCCCTTGCCCTCTACCTGATGGAAGGCGCCTCCGGCCTGCCTGTGTTCAATCCGACCGGTGTGGGGGGCGTTGCCCAGATCCTTGGCCCCACGGGTGGCTTCCTGATGGCCTATCCGTTTGTCGCTTTCGTCACTGGATGGATTTACGAACACACTTCGCGCCGCTTTGCCTGGGCCGCGATCGCCGGCCTGGCAGGGGAAATCGTCCTCTTCGCCGGTGGACTCAGCTGGCTCTTCGCCCTGACTCATTCTGTTTCAACGGCAATCAAGTTCGGGTTGTACTGGTTCGTGTTCGCGGAAGTGATCAAGATCGCGATGGCAGCAGGAATCGCCGAACGCTGGAACCGGCGCTTTGCTACACGCTGACGCTGAGTTCGTTTCTTTGCGAACTCCGTGGCTTTCCTCTGCGACCTTTGCGGTGAAAAGCTTTTGATCGTAAAGTTCGCAAAGGTGTACGGAGATAATGAGGCTTGCCGTCTCTGTTAGCCACGAAATCGCATTGTCCGTTTTCTTCAATTGCCGTCGGGGTTTCCTGAATAGCCAGGAGTCAAGCGCTACAAGCTAAGAGCTAAAGGCTAAGAGCTTAAGCCTATCTATGAACACTACTTCTGCTCCCGTTCGCGAAATTTCCGTTGCCCATAGTCCCGACTCCGACGACGCCTTCATGTTCTATGGCCTGGCGACCAATAAAGTCCGTGTGCCCGGGCTTCGCTTCACGCACACGCTTTGCGATATCGAGACGCTGAACCAGAAAGCGCAGGAAGGCGATGGAGTCTATGACGTCACGGCAGTTTCGTTCCACGCCTACCCCTACATTCAGGACAAATATGCACTGATGGCCTGTGGTGGCAGCGTCGGCGAAGGCTACGGCCCGATGATCGTCTCGCCGCGCCCGTTCACGCAGACGGAAATCAAGAAGCAGAAGATCGCCGTCCCGGGCAAGCTGACGACCGCCTATCTCGCGCTGCAATTATTTGCTCCGGGCATTGAAGTGGAAGTTGTGCCCTTCGACCAGATCATCCCGCAGATACTTGAAGGCAAGTACGAAGCCGGACTGATCATCCACGAAGGCCAGCTCACTTACTCGAAAGCTGGGCTGCAGCGTGTCGTCGATCTGGGCAAGTGGTGGCAGCGCGTGACGGGCTTGCCCCTGCCGCTCGGCGGAAATGCGATCCGGCGCGCGCTCGGTGCCGAGACGATGGCCAGCGTGACCCAGGCGCTGCGCGACAGCATCCAGTACGCCATCGACCACCGCGAAGAAGCGCTTGCCTACGCCATGCAGTTCGCCCGCGATCTCGACACCCAGCTTGCCGACAAGTTCGTAGGCATGTACGTGAACGAGCGTACGCTCGACTACGGCGAAGACGGCCGCGAAGCCGTCCGCCGCCTGCTCGACATGGGACACAAAGCCGGAATCATTCCGCAGACGCCGCGAGTGGAGTGGGTGTGAGGTAGCTGCGAGCTACGAGCCGCGAGCTTCGAGCAAGCTTTCAACCCTTGTCTTCCTGAGCGAAGCAGTCGAAGGATCTCTACATTCCAACTGTCTGGGAGCATAGAATGAATAGTGTGAGATGGCCATGGCCCAAATGACACCACAGGTCTCGAAGCTTCTCGAACAAGCGCTCGCCTTATCGGTGGAAGAGCAGGAAGCGTTGGCTGAGTCTTTGATCTCAAGTCTGGACGGGAAACTCGACGGAGGTATATTGGCCGCGTGGGATGAGGAGATCAAGAAGCGCATTGCCGACCTCGATTCGGGACGGGCAAAGGCCGTTTTTTGGAAGGAAGTTCACAGACGAAATCTGGACAAGATACTCAATAGCCACTGAACAGGCTCGAGTTGCGCATCGGACACGAAGGTAATCCGGACATGCCAATTCGCGATGCCTAGCCGATCGCCCGCCGCCTCTTTGCCGGATTGATCGGCAGACTTTGCCCAGGTACGAACCGGCAAATCGTGCCTATCTATCGCTTCACGAATGAGTAGCCAACGTAACTCAGAACTAACCGTTCGGACTGCATTGCCCTAAAGAACGTGTTTTCAGTGCGATCCGGGTTGCACACCTGTGATAGAAGCACATGAGTCACCGGCCCGATTGGTTTCCTGAGTGCAGCGAGATCGTCGAAAGCCAATGCACTTTCTGACGATGTATATTGGGGAACCAAAACGTAGCTGACCCGGGCTACCTAAATGAGGAGGCATGCCCCTATGATTAGTCTAAGTAGCTTGATTACATCTGGCGTCACGATTCCTCAAATGTCTCACAGCTACGGCACTACAGCACCAATGAGGGGCGCGCGCTACCTGCAGACGCAGCTCCCATGGGGGTTCTCGCAGACGGATCGGTATACTTCGACGCTTATCTGATGTTAACCCCCGGCGACATCGCTTTCTTGAAGAAGATCACGGGACGGTCTTTTGATCCGGAAACAATTGCCGCGGAAAAAGCTGCTGGAACCTTTCAAGGAGACCCATTAGCAGCGGCGATTGGGGAGGCTCGCGCTGACAACGTCCATGGCTGGGGTGGACTCAGTGGCGATGTCAACGAGAGCTTCCTTCAGTCCATTAAGAGCGCAATGAGCAATCCTCAAGGGGATGGCACGTATCAAGGATTGATGATTTCACAAGCGGAGCTAGCTGCCGCCTTTTTGGTTCTAGGACGCAAACCCCATCCAACCGTCGACGCCTCTGCTTAGCGGTACAAATGGGCACCCGAGGAGGCACCCCAAGATTGTTGAGAGCGTCATGGCGTATTTGACTGGTAGAGGAGAGATCAAGACCCTACCCAAAGGAGGTTTCTCGCAATGTTGAGCCTAAGTTCCATGGCTGCATCCGGCGCACATATTCCTCAGAACGTCTCGGAGCTCCCTCATTACAACACTAATGAGCGAAGGGGCCTCCCACCCGATGCTGCCCCAATTGGGGTCCTGGCGAACGGAGACATTTACTACAGCGCCTACGATATGCTAACTCCCAATGACATATCGTTCCTGAAGAAGGCCACGGGGCAGTCCTTCGATCCAGCAACGATCGCTGCGGAAAAAGCTGGTGGGACCTTCCGAGGAGATCCGCTGGCGGCGGCCATCGGAGATGCGCGCGCCGACAGTGTAATGGGTTTATCGGACGGCCTCAGCGGGGACGTTTCTGCGAGTTTTCTTCAGTCGATTGAGTGCGCGATCAGCAATCCGGAGGGCGATGGCACATATCAAGGATTTCGCATAACCCAGAGTGAGTTGATGGCTGCGTTCGCCGCTTTGCAAAGCCGACTCGACACAGATATCGACATCTCCGCTTAACGATGGGCAAACGGTTCCCGGACCGCTTCCCTCTGTGTCATGTTGCGTTCCACGGTTTGCCGACAGGCTATAGTGGAGTTCGGAGAGGCGTTTGCCGCCGCCTCCCCGAAATTGTGCGTTTGCTTAGTATTGGTAGTTCACCATTAGCCAGCTATTAGAAGCATAGCCGATGTATGGTCCTATTTGAACGGTGTGCGCTGCCGGAATCTCGAACCTGAAAGTGAACGTTTGGCTTGCCGATTCCCCGACAAAATACGATGTGCCCCCATTTACATGGGGGATTCGTGATTGTGGTGCAGTAGTTTGCTGCATCGCATATTTTCCTGAGTAGCCCCGATGGAATTCCATAGGTGCCGTTGTTGAGGTTCCACTGAAGCTGCCACTGAATGGTGGTGATGGTTGCCCCGTACGGCCCGCTAAACGTCGCCGTTTTCGCGTACCAGTAATTGGTTTGATAAATAGTGGGTGGTTGCCAAGCGCCGAGATAACTGTAGCCTGTGCTTGCTACCGCCGTTGAAGAAATCGTAATGATGGCCGCTGCGAGCAATATCAGAATAACAAAATGTTTCATGGTATTGTCTCCTTATGACTTGGTTAGTATTGAATGTGGGATCTGTACTTGCCTCCTTCTCTGGCGATGCTGGTTCCGAGCCTGCAGGAGATGTGAGTTCTGTTGGACCCTCCTGCAAACTACCAAGACCGGCCAGACGCCGTGGGAGTTAACACTACGTGGTTAGCAGCAAGACATCGGAGAGGCCAGCAGCATGGCCGCCGGCCCGGTTACGGGTTCGCGGTAGAATTGTCGCCGCTGCGAATCAGATACACGATGATATAAGTCACGTTTATAGGTGAGCGATCACGCGCGTTTTACACTTATGGGCTGGAGCCGTGCGGGGCACTTCGCCTTGTGAGTCGTTGCATGGTCGCTCGCGAGTGGCGCCACTACTGGGCGGTGTCAGCTACTTCACCCTCTCGCTAAACCCAAACACCGGATCAATATCCACAGGCACATCCGACGCGAGCTTCAGCGAAACCTTCAGTTCCTCCGGCATCGTGCCATATTTCTTGAACCAGTTCTCCGCTCTCTCGCGGTCGCCGGTAGCTTCAATTTCGAGGAGTTCTTTCGCCAGGTCGGCGATGGCCCCGGGCATCTTCGCGTAATCGATCGAGTAGCGGCCATTGGCGCCGCGCTTGACCGCTCCGCGCTCGGAGAGATAATTGAACTCCATCATCTCGGCCTGGCCGTGAGCCTCAGCGGTGCCGAAACGAACCGTGCGGAACATCCCGCCCACATACGACGTGTAGTACTCCTGCAGCTTTTCCTTGGGCACCGCGCCGTTGTCCACCAGCCACTTCAGGCCAAACATCCCGACGACGTCGGCCTTGGCTTCTTCCAGGCCGCTGAACTGATGGCCGATCGCTTCACGAATGCTGACTTTGCCCGCCGCCGTGCGCACGAAAGCGGGGCCGAGTCCATGCGCGATCTCATGCATGATCGTGCCCTGCATGTAGCCGTCGCCCGTGACTTTTGCGGCCTGCTTCGGGTCCATCAGCTTCTTTGCCACCGGCAGGATCACGTAGTTCACGCGCGCGTCCATAAAATTCTTGAAGAAGAGTTTCTTGCTTCCCTTCTGCTCATGCACGCGCGGATCGTTGGGCAGATTGTCGGCCACCGCCTGATAACCGTGCGTTAGATCTCCGGCGCGGTAAGGTGTATCCATCACTTCCATCGGCGTCTCCAGCCCATGCTTCGACGGCCGATCCTCCGCCGCCAGCGGCAGCGCATCCTGAATCTCCGCGACATACTTCTGATACAGCTCCAGCTTCTTGCTCTCCTTCTCGTTGCGGATCATCACCGCCGCGCCGTACGAGCCTTTCACACCCAGCAGGCTGTCCATGTACGTTTCGTAGGGCGCAAAGATGATGTCGAACTTCGGATTCTTCAGGTCAAGCCAGGCCAGATCGCTGGGAAAATAGTCATCGCTCAAAAGCGCGTCCGCGCGCAGTTCCAGAAACTTCGCGAACGCCGCATCGTCACTCAGCTTCGCTGCCTCTCGCAAAGCGGCTCCCGCCGGCTCGAGAAACGAGCGATACGCAACGCCGTACGGGACTGTCTCGAGTTGACCGTCCTTCCAGCGCACGATGGTGAACTGATCGTAGATCGCGGCCTTCTGCTCCGGATGAATCTTGACGTACTGCTCGACCTTCTCCCGCGTCAGGTCTGCAGGATAAAAGCCGCGTCCGAGCGGCATTGGCTCGGTTCCGACAAACGGCTTGTTCTCGTCAATAAGGTCGAAGCGCGCCGCGTTGATGTTCAGGTAGGTGCGCAGCTTGACGTCGCGCGGCGTAGTGGCCGAAGCGAGCGACTGATACAAAGTCAGGCCCTCGGGATCGCTCTGCCGCCAGTAGACGCTCTCCAGATATCCGCAAGCCTCGACGAGTTTGCGCACCATCTTCTGCTCGCGAGCGGTCAGCCCCGCGGCGTTAAACGGCATGCGCACACGGCGGAATTTTGCCAGCCGTTTATCCAGGTCGGGAGCGACCTTCAAATGCGCCGTCGCCGCGCCCTTGGCGGCCGAACCCGTCATTGTCCGCGTCTTCTTTGGCGCCGCTTTTTGTTGAGTGAAGCCGGAAATAGACATCAGGAGAATGAGTGCAATCGTCAACCCTGGTTTTTTCATTGCGTGTATTGTCAGTTTACCAAACTCGCGCCATCGTCCCGAGGCGCTATGATGAATCTATGCCTGGGGAGAATGGCGCCCAGACCCTGCTCATCGACGCCGATGACACGCTCTGGGAAAACAACATCTATTTCGAGCGCGCGATAGCGGATTTCATCTCCTTCCTCGATCATCGCGAACACTCGCCGGAGCAGGTGCGCGAGGTCATCAACCACGTTGAGAAAGAGTCGATCGTCACCCACGGGTACGGCCTGCACAGCTTCGTGCACTCCCTGATCACTACCTTTGAGAAGTTATCCGTGGATCCGATTACGCCCGAACTGCACGAGAAGATCAGCAGTTTCGCCCGCCGCATCGCGGGACATCCCGTGGAGATCATCGCCGGCGTCGCCGAAACGCTGGCTTACCTTGCCGAGCACCACCACATCATCATGATGACCAAAGGCAATCCTGCCGAGCAGGCAGGAAAAGTCGAGCGCTCGGGATTGAAAGAATACTTCGCAGCGGTCGAGATCGTGCCAGAGAAGGATGAGAGGATCTATCGCGAAGCAGTCGCCAAGTACGGTCTTGAGCCGGACGTCACCTGGATGGTCGGCAACAGCCCGAAGTCCGACATCAATCCGGCCCTCGCCGCAGGCCTGCACGCGGTCTTCGTGCCCCACGGCAACACCTGGATTCTGGAGCACGAAGAACTGGCTTCGGCTCCTGCGCCGCAAAAGCTGCTGATCGTGGAGCGCTTCGCGGATCTGCGGTCGCACTTCTAGTGACGGACGCCTGCGATACTACTGCACCGTGAACATCACGCTATTCGAAATCTTTCCTCCAGAACGCACGTAGACCGGGATCATGCCCGCGGTCGCGATGTCCGTCGCTGGAACCGTCGCCGTGACCTTGCTGGTGGTGCTGTAAGACGAGGGGAGGGCGGTACCGTTCCAGTACACTACCGAGTCGGTCCCGAAGGCGCTGCCGTTTACCGTGAGCGTGAAGTCGGGGTCTCCCGCGGTCGCCATGTTCGGTGTCAGGCTGGTAACCGCTGGCGAGCCCGTGCCGCCGCCGTTGTAGTTCGACCCATAGCCGCATCCTGCCAGGACCAGGGCAAGTGTTACGACAAAGCACAAGCTGACGCGTGACATCAGACCTCCGATCCACATCCGAACCGATTGAACTCAGCCTAGCAACGCTCCGAACCAGCGGTGTCATGGCTCTGTCACTTTCTTGTTGAATCGGATGCCATCGGTTCCGCGTCACTGCAGGAACCTCCGGTTTTGCTAGAATTCTCTGCTTTCTCTGGAGCCCTCATGCGAAAACTCTGCTTTGCCTGCCTTGCTTTCGTTGCGTTCTGTCATGCGCAATCCGGCCCCTTCCTGCTGCGGCAACCGACCGTCAACAGGACGGAGATCGTGTTCACCTACGGTGGTGACCTCTGGAGCGTTTCGCGCGATGGCGGCGCGGCACGGCGTCTCACTTCGGCAGTCAGCACCAATACCGACGCGCACTTCTCGCCCGACGGCTCCATGATTGCCTTCACCGGGCAGTACGCCGGAAACCGCGATGTCTACGTCGTGCCCGCAGCCGGAGGCCAGCCGAAGCGTCTCACGTATCATCCCGCCGCCGATGAGGTCGTGGGCTGGACCCAGGATGGCAAGAGCATTCTGTTTCGATCCACGCGCCACAGCTACTACCGCTTCAACAATCAGCTCTTCACGGTTTCGGCCGCGGGGGGACCGGCAACCGAACTGCCGTTGCCCATCGCCGAGGAAGGAGCGTTTTCTCCCGACGGCAAGTACCTGGCGTACGTTCCTCACGGGCAGTGGCAGCGCGCCTGGAAGCGCTATCGCGGCGGGCAGACGACGCCAATCTGGATCGCCGATCTCAATGACTCGTCCATCCAGAAAATTCCGCGCGACAATTCCAACGACTTCAATCCCATGTGGATCGGCAACGCGATCTACTTCCTCTCCGACCGCAACGGCCCGGTAAGTCTGTTTGCTTACGATGTTGGAACGAAGCAGGTCCGTGAGGCCGTCAAGAACGATGGCTTCGACTTCAAGTCCGCTGCCGCCGGGCCCGACGCGATCGTCATCGAGCAATTTGGCGCGCTCAAACTCTACGACCTGAAATCCGGCCAGGTGAAGACAGTCCCCGTCCAGATCAACGGCGACTTGCCTGAGTTGCGCCCGCAGTTTGTGAAAGTCGATCCGAAGCGGATTCAGAGTATCGGGCTTTCTCCGGCGGGCGTGCGCGCTGTCATTGGAGCCTGGGGCGAGGTCTTCACCGTCCCCTCAGACAAAGGTGACATTCGCAATCTCACGCACAGCCCGGCCGTGGCCGACCGTGATCCCGCCTGGTCACCGGACGGCAGGTCGATCTGCTACTTCTCCGACGAGCCCGGCGAATATGAACTGCAGATCCGCGATCAGAACGGCATGGGCGTCGTCAAGCACGTCAACCTCGGCGATCCGCCATCGTTCTTTTACGCGCCGCAGTGGTCGCCCGACAGCAAGAAGATTCTCTACACCGACAAGCGGCTGAATATTTGGATCGCCGACGTCGCCACCGGAAAACTCACAAAACCCGATACCGACCGCTACGACACTCCGTTCCGCAACCTGAACCCGGCATGGTCGCCCGACAGCAAGTGGATCACCTACACCAAGCAGCTGCCCAATCATCTCCGCGCTGTGTTTGTTTACTCGCTGGACCAGGGAAAGGTCTTCCAGATCTCCGACGGCCTGAGCGACGCCGAGTACGCCAACTTCGACAAGAACGGAAAATCTCTGTACTTCACCGCCAGCACCGATGTAGGACTCGGCCAGAGCTGGCTCGACATGTCGAGCCTCGACCACCCGCAGACGCGCAGCGTCTACGTAGTCGTGCTCCGTAAGGAAGATCCGTCGCCTCTTGCCCCCGAGAGCGACGAGGAAAAGATCAAGGAAGCCAAGGAAGAGGCCAGGAAGGAAGACATCGCGGCAAAAGCCGGTAAGCCGCAAAAGCCCGCGGAGGAGGCTAAGGAAGAACAGAAAAAGAAAGAGGAGCCTGTTGAAGTCCGGATCGACATCGACGGTATCGGTCAGCGCGTTCTAGCTCTGCCGATCCCCGCGCGCAACTATGTCGCCTTGAGCGCTGGACCCACTGGAGTGCTCTTCCTGGCGGAAGCGCCGCCGGTGATCCATGAGAGCGATTTTGGCAATCTCAAGACGACGCTGCACAAATTCGACCTCAGCAAGCGCAAGGTCGACAAGTTCCTCGACGACGTCAACGAATTCACGCTTTCGACCGACGGCAGCAAGATTCTGTATCACAAGGACGACCAGCTGATAATCGCCTCCACGGCCGAACCGCCCAGCGGCGCCGGCACTCCCAAGCCGGGCGAAGGCCCGCTCAAGCTCGATTCCATGCAGGTCTACATCGAGCCTCGCTCCATGTGGAAACAGGAGTATCACGAGGCCTGGCGGATCGAACGTGATTTCCTCTACGACCCGAACCATCACGGGCTCGACCTGGCCAAGGCGGAGAAGACGTACGCGCCTTATGTCGAGAACCTCGGATCGCGCGACGAACTCAACTATCTGTTCGAAGAGGCGCTCGGGGAAATCTCCGTTGGCCACGTGTTCGTCTTTGGCGGATACCGCCCTGAAGTCAAGCAGACCAAAACGGGCTTGCTCGGTGCGGACTACATCATCGAGAACAACCGCTACCGTGTGTTGCGTGTCTATAACGGCGAGAACTGGAATCCGGGGTTGCAGGCTCCGCTCACTCAGCCGGGGGTCAACGTCAAGGCCGGCGACTATATTCTGGCGATTGCCGGCCGTGAACTGAGTGGCGGTGACGACATCGACAGCTTGCTCGAAGGCCTCGCTGGCAAGCAGATTCTGCTGAAAGTTGGCCCTGCACCCGACGGCAAGAACTCACGCGAAGTCACGGTGGTTCCGGCTGACAATGAAGTTGGCCTGCGGCGGCTGGCCTGGATCGAAGGCAATCGCCGCAAAGTCGATGAACTCAGCGGCGGCCGCGTCGCTTATGTGCAGTTGCCCAATACTGCCGGCGGAGGGTTCTCCAGCTTCAACCGTTACTACTTCGCGCAGGTGGGCAAAGACGCCGCCATTCTCGATGAGCGCTTCAACGAAGGTGGCGATCTCGCGGACTACATCATCGATTCGTTGCGGCGTCCGCTGATGAGCCTCGCCACCACGCGCGAAGGCGAAGACTTCACCAGTCCCGGTGCTGCGATCTATGGCCCCAAAGTCATGATCATCAACGAAATGGCCGGCTCCGGCGGCGACGCGCAGCCCTGGTACTTCCGCAAGGCCGGCATTGGTCCGCTCGTCGGCAAGCGTACCTGGGGTGGATTGGTCGGCATCTGGGACTATCCGGAGTTCATTGACGGCGGTGGCGTCACGGCTCCACGTGGCGCTATCTACGGCCTCAATGGGGACTGGGAAGTTGAAGGCAAAGGCATTCCGCCGGACTATGATGTAGATCTCGATCCGGCAGCGGTGCGACGAGGGCATGATCCGCAGTTGGAGAAAGCTGTCTCCGTTGTGCTCGATCTGCTCAACAAGAATCCGTTGCCCAGGTACCAGAAGCCGCCCTACCCCAACTATCATCAGAATGATGGATTGGGGAAGTAGAAGATCGTCTCAACGCTGGAGCGCAGGGTCGAGCCTCGATCGTGCGCTCCAGGAGGCTTGCGGTGGACATGCCACGTCCGCTCTCGGCTGGCCACTGCAGAGGTGGGGGACCGGCTCCGTTGTTCTCTTCTCAGGAGAACGAGGCGGTCTTAGTATGGAGTGACACGTTGTTGTAACTTTTTTCCGGAGCAAGACCTTGGAAAGTAAGAATCAGCCGGAGCCGCCATCCTCTCCCATCTTCTCCGAGAATCGCCGTCACCCGCGCTTCTCGTTTCAAATCGACATCGGTGTGTATTCCCGCAAGACCGGGCTCCTGAAAGGCCACACCGTGGACATCAGCGAGTCCGGAATCTCGGCCATCCTCACCTTGGAAGTCAGCATCGGAGACTTGGTCCAGCTGGAATTCACCCTGCCCTCCGGCCCGGTTGCTATCCGGGCTCTGGTCCGCTACAAAACCGCATTCCGGTACGGATTCCAGTTCGTCGAGCCGGACACGAAGGGCGTAATTAAAGCCTTCTGCCAACGCCTTGTGGCCGAACAAGGTCCCGCCTGAGTCGCTCCCGGCCGTACGGACAACAGGCTAGGCAGTCGGGATTATTCCTGGGTCCGGTCCCGCCCTTCTATCACTCCGAGACAAGGCATGAGCTTGACATACATTGGTGCGGGTCGCACAATGGCGCCGCACGTACTCCCCAGGAAAAGGCCGCGATCCTTGTGAGATTTTCTATCTCGTAGTTTGTGTTACCTTTGCGAAATAGATCAGATGCATACTTTCATTCCATAGAGGGACTTATGAGTAACCGGAATCTGAATAGATTTGTAATAGACATTTTGTGTATCGGCTGGGCGTTGGTGTTGATGAGCGTAGCTTTGCCGGCGCAGACGCACACACCGAAAGTCATCACCGTCGCAGGCGGATCTTTAGGCAGTGCTAAGCCGGCAACGTCGGCCGCGCTTGCATATCCAACAGCTCTGGCCACCGACACGAAGGGCAACCTGTACATTGCTGATTCCATCAACTGTCTAATCCGAAGGGTGAACCGCAATGGAGTTATCTCACGGTTCGCGGGGACAGGTATCTGCGGGTTTAGCGGCGACGGCGGGTCTGCAAAGGGGGCCATGCTATCGGCATCAACCGGGATCGCCTTTGATACCCGGGGAAATCTGCTGATTGCTGACCCGAGAAATTGTCGGATCCGGAGTATCAGTCCCGCTGGGATCATCTCCACAATTGCCGGCAACGGTGTGTTGGGTTATTCGGGTGACGGGGGTCAGGCTACGCAGGCGAGTCTCGCCTATCCTTCGGATGTTTCCGTCGATCCGTCCGGAAATGTCTATATCGCGGAGCCCTACAACAATGTCATCCGCAAAATTGACACGACAGGCATAATTCAGACCGTCGCTGGCAACCATTCCTTCGGATTCAGTGGAGATGGCGGGCCTGCAACGTCGGCTCAGCTCGGGAGTCCATACAAAGTGCTTCCGGACAATGCCGGCAATTTCTACATCGCGGAACATGCAAATTGGCGGGTCCGCAAAGTGGATGCTTCCGGGATCATCACGACTTATGCCGGCAACGGGATGGGATTCATCTCCGGAAGTGGCGGCCCGGCAACAACCGCGACCATTGGATCGCCGAATGCATTGCTGATCCGAGCAGGAAAACTCTATATAGGCACCGAAGCGAATGTCTGGGCGGTTGACCAAGTCTCACAGATCATCACCATTGTTACCGGGGATACAACGGGCGCGGCGGGATATTACGGTGACGGGTATTCCGCGGTGGCGGCGGCCCTCCGCTTTGTGGGAGGCCTGGGCTCTGACGCTGCCGGTAGCTTGTTGATCGCCGATTCTGGCAACAACAGAATCCGCAAGATCGACACAGGCCAGATCATTACCACTGCTGTTGGCGGGTATCTTGGTGACGAAGGATCCGCCAAGAAAGCCAGCACCGGAGTCTATCTCGCATACCAGATAGGTGGACAGATCTCCTTCGACTCGGCCGGGAACTACTACTATGCCGACACGACATACAACCGAGTCCGCAAAGTGTCGACCGCCGGAATTATCATGACGGTTGCAGGCACCGGACTCAGCGGTTATTCGGGCGACGGCGGCCCCGCACTTTCAGCATCTCTTTGGTTCCCAACCTCAGTCGCAGTCGATGGCAGCGGTGACATCTTCATCGCGGACACCGGGAACAAGGCCATTCGCAAAATCGACCCCACAGGGACCATGACAACCATATCGCTCGGGTTCTCTATTGAGCCCCAGGGCTTGACATGCGATATCGCCGGCAACCTCTATGCAACTGACCGGTCAAACAGCGTCGTTTGGAAAATAACTCCGTCCAACTCCGCCACCATTGTCGCCGGCGTGCCGCATCAGTCGGGCTACAACGGGGATGGCATTCCCGCAACTCAAGCCTTGCTCGGCACACCGACAGCTGTCAAACTCGACCGCGTCGGGAATCTCTACATTGCGGATTGGGCAAATAATCGCATCCGAAAGGTCGACACTAGCGGGATCATTTCAACCATCGCCGGGATTGGAATTTCTGGATTTGCTGGAGACGGCGGCCCTGCGATCTCCGCCAGGTTAAGTTTCCCAACGGATATCGCGGTCGATGCTAAAGGTAAAGTCTACATCGCGGACATGTTCAATCACCGTATTCGAATTGTGGATCCAACTGGCACGATCAACACCTATGCCGGAACCGGAGTATCTGACTACAACGGTAACAGCCTCGCGGCCACGGCAACGAATGTGTTTCCGGCTGCCATCACCACCGATGCCAAGGGTGTAGTGTATTTTTCCGATCAAGGTTCATTCCGGATACGAAAGATCCACTGATCTGCTACGGCTGGATTGTTCCGACGTGACGGCCTGACTGAACGTCGGTGGTACGAAGACCCTATAGACGACAGGCCGGACCCCGGAATTTCTTCCGGTTCCGGCCTGCGCTTCCATCAACTCGTGGTTTCGATTAGTTGGCCGAGGTAGCGGCATTGGCGCTCGCCGCCGTCGTGGCGGGTGCCGGGCCTGTGGTCGGCGTGTTCGCGCCGTAGCGGGTCAGCCGCGGGAAGAACGGCGTCACCTCGAAGGGCATCTTGTCGCGAGCGGATGTGATCGCCACCGGCTGCGCCTTCACCATTTCGACCTTGTCGTCCCAGGGATTCAGTTTTACGCGTCCCCCCAGTGGCAGCGCAGCGATCTGGTCCAGTTTGTTCCAGTCGAGCGCAGGAGCCGAGTTCGCCAGCTGCGCCAGACGTGTGACCGTGCCCTGGTCGGCGATGTTGTTTCCCAGGTGAGCCTGGAGCAACGCTCCCAACTGCGGCGCGCGTGTCTGCAGCATCTTCACGAACAACCCTGCGTTGTCGAGCTTCTGCGCGTACGGCGAGTTCTTCAGCATCTCGATCGCTTTCTTGTCGGCCGCCGTCTCCTCCTCGGGGATGTGCTTGAAGCCCAGGTTCTGATACGTGCTCTCATCCGAGAACAGCATGCGGTCGTTGAACGCATACTGACTGCCAAGGTTGTGCCCGAGAACGATGTGCGCAAGTTCGTGCGAGAGAACTGCCGCCAGGCTGGACTCGTCTGGCAGCACGTCGATCAATCCGCGGCTGATGACGATCGTATTGCCGACGCTGAAGGTCTCCAGCGGCGACGTAATCAGCACGCGCGTGCGAATCGGCCGAGGTAATTCGATGTTGTTCGTGATTTGCAGGTTGTTCACGACCGTCTGCAGAACTTTGTCCAGATCGCCTTCCGGCGCCAGCAGCCCGGACCGTTCCAGCCGCTCAAGGACGTTGTCCTCCGCCTGCTGCTGCCACTCGCGTTGCGCCGCCAGCGGCGAAGCGTCTTGCGCGGCGGGCGTATCGTCCTTCACGCTGTCGACGCGGATCTGCGTCAATTCGTCTTCCGCCGTCCCGTTTTTCAGGTTGTAACCCCACATGCGGGTTTGCGCTTTGAATGCGATCTTGTTCTTCGCCCCGGCGGTAAAGTCACCCTCTTCGCTGTAGATGTACGTCGGAATCCAGTAGCCGGGAATCAGGTTGAGTCTCCAGCTGTCCATGTGGAAGTAATAGGTGTTGCGGGTCGGATGCGTGTAAGTCCCGTTCAAGCGGACGATATTGAATTCCTGATCCTCTACCCAGATGCGGCCCAGGAAACGCCCGCGGCCGGCGTCTTTTTTGGGCGTCACGTCGAACACCAGTGTCCGCACATCGCCCAGGAACTCCCGGCGAACGTAGCGGAAGTCATAGTGCTGACGATCGAAATCGTTCCGGTCTGCATAGACCATCCACGAGAAACCGAGTGGCTGATACTGGAACTTGAACATCTTGGTGAAGCCGCCCAGCATGCGCCTCTCCATACCTTCGTCTTTGTCCTTCAGATAGTCGGACCGGTCGATCGATTCGCTCAGATCCATGCGCCCAAGAAAATACCTGTCAGTGCTTGGAACCGGGCCGAGCTGCGTGTCCTGCGTCAGGTTCTGCAGATAGGTCTCGACCACCGGCGTGCGGGTGGACAACAGTTTGATCAGGTCGTTCTCGCGGCCGATGAAGCGGTCGACCACCTGGTCCATCGTGGTCGGCGGCGCCTGCGCAGCCGGTGGAGCGGACTGGGCCGCCGCGGCTGGCGCCTGCGGGGAAGATTGGGCTGCAGTTCCCGATTGCTCAGCCACTGCCGTCATCGTCAGAGCAAGCAGGGCCACGACCATCCAATTGAAAGTGCGCATGACTCTCATCTCCAAAAGTTCCTAGTAGGCCAGCTGGAACACCACGTGCACAATCGCCGTGGAGTCCGTTGGCTGTCCGTACCGCATCGCTGGCTTGAAACGCATCTTGTTCGCGGCTGCGATCGCGTTCTCATCGAGCCCGTGGCCCAGTCCGCGGACCACACGATTCACGTGCAAAGTCCCCGAAGCGCTGAACATCACTTCCAGTAGCACCTCGCCTTCCAGCTTCAGACTCCGAGCCTCGTCCGTGTAGGCCGGGTTCGGCTTGAATGTGATCTCCACGGGAGTTGTCGCCGGCCCCGTGTCCTGCGGACGCTGCACCGGGGTGTGGACCTGAGCGACTTCCTGCGCGCCAAAACCGGAAGACTGGACGCCGCGGCCGCTGCTCCGCCCATCGCCCTTACCTGGCGTCGCGATCCCAGTTCCAAAATCGGCGCTTGCCACCGTTCCCTTGATTCCCTTCGCCCCGCCGGAACCATTGCCGTAACCGGGCCCGACAGGCATATCGAAGGAACCCGCCGGCGCGGCCACCAACTTCGCGCCCGCCTTGCTGTTCTCGCTTGGCTTCAGGCCGTTGGGATCTCCAAATCCCCCGGTCTGCACCTTCTGAATTGGCGCATTCACGGTCGGGGTTGCCGAGCTGCCCTGAAAGTCTCCGGTGTGAATCAGAACCGGACGTGCTCCGCCCGGAAGTGGCTTCAGCACCGCCGGCGCAAAGTTATTCAGCGCCACTTTCGGCGCCTCAGGTTCCTGTTGCGGCCTGGGCCGCGTGATCTCTTTGGGCACCACCAGCTTGGGAGCCTCAAACACCGGTATCGGCACGGGCTTCAGCAGCTTCGCCCTTACGGGAAGGGGCTTCGGAGGCTCGGGTGGTTCCGGTACCAGGGATGGCCGCGGAATCAATTCGGTCACGTGATAGTTCAGCTTGACCTGAATTGAATCCGGCAGGAGCAGCCCGAAAAGTAGAAAAAGAATGATGAAAGTGGTGACGAGACCGTAGCTTGCGGCAAAGGTCCGCCAGTCCCACTTCTTCTCGGGCAAAAGGCCGAGCTGAAATCCGCGATTGTACGTAGGCATCCCTTGACTCCAATTGGGGACCCGGGCTGGGGAGTGTGCTCGGGGTTGGAGTCTTCACATTAGGGGATGGCAAGCGGAGGGTAAACGTGTCGCCTGCGCGTGTCCTTTGGTAACCACCGTAAGTACGTATTTTTCTTGCGGTTACTGCCCGATTACCTGCCGCTTTCGCCCAGCTAAATAGAAGGCCAAGAAAACCGGAATGCCCCCCAGAATCGCGAGCACTCCGTAAGCAGAATAGGGTTGATTGTCCCGGAATGTGAAGTAGAGCAGAACCGCGGACACAATCACAAAAACCGCGGGCACGACCGGGTATCCGAGTACCTTGTATGGCCGATCGGCTTGAGGTTCGCGAAGGCGGAAGACAAACACGGTACTCCCCGCAATCATGTAGAAAAGCCACTCGGCGAAAATCGCAAGTGAGAAGAACTGGCGGAAGTTTCCGCCTAACAGGAGCAGCACGATGGCTAACGCGCATTGCACGATGATCGCGACCGAGGGCGTCCGAAATCGCGGGTGGACCGTGGCCACGGACTGGAAGAAGTATCCATCCCGCGCCATCGCAAAAGGTACGCGCGCGCCGCTCATGATCGTGCCGTTCAGTGTCACGAACATGGAGACCGCCATCGCCGCCGACACCAGCCCAGCGCCCCTATGTCCGAAAACGAGCGCGACCGCATCCGACGCCGGGCGCTCGGAAGCGGCTACGGCCGCCGCGGGAAGCGCATACTGCACGGCTGCATTCACGAGAATGTAGAGTAGTCCGACGGTCGCTACCCCCCAGATCAGTGCCAGAGGCATGTTGCGTTGCGGATTGCGAATCTCTCCGGCGACCATGTTCAGGTCGTTCCAGCCGTCATAGGCCCAGAGAGCGGCAACCAGCGCGGCAAAGAATCCTGCGACGCCGCCCCTGGCGCCCGCAAACTCTGTCGCAAAATTCGACCACGAGCCTCCACGATACGAGAATCCGACGGCTACGATGCCAAGAATGATCGCCACCTTCACCAGCGTGAAGAAGAACTGGAATTCCCCCGCTTTTCGTACGCCCAGGTAGTTCAGCCACGAGACCAGGATCGCTGCCCCGATGGCGACCAGTTGGCCATACGTGATCGTAAGCGGACGCCGAAGGCACGGGTCAGCGAAAAAAGCAAAGCCGGAGAACGTCCCCAGAACGCGGACAATCCCGGTGGTGATGGTGGCAATCGATGCGGGCTTGGCGATCAGGAACCACGTCCAGGCGTAGAGAAATCCCGACAGCGGACCATAGGCATCGCGTACGTATACATATTCGCCGCCCGCTTGCGGCTTCATGGCTCCAAGCTCAGCGTACGTCAGCGCTCCGAAGAACGACAGGACTCCACCTACCAGCCAGGCCAGATAGACGAGTTGCGCCGAGCCGACGGCCTGCATCATTTCGCGCGGCACCAGAAAAATGCCGCTGCCGATGATGGTACCGACTACGACTGCTCCGGCGTGGGAGAGCCGAAGGTCACGGACGAGGTCAAGTCTCGAGATTCCTTGTTGTTCGTCAGCCATTTTCCGGAGAAGCGAAGCAAAGATTCTAACCGCAGAGTGCCCAGAGAACACCCGCAGAGAACGCAGAGGAAGACCCCCCGTTCTTCTCCGCGATCTCTGCGGATTTCCTCTGCGTGCTCTGCGGTTTAAGAATTTGGGTTGTCGTTTTCACGATAGTTGTTAACCATCCGCCGAATCCCGTCTTTCAAGAGCACAACATGGAAATTGATCAACAATCCGATGGGGCAGATTCAACAAACGCAAATGCGACAAAAGTTGAGCTTCGTCGAGCGGATGCAACGCTTCCTTGCACTTCAATTCCACGACAACCAATCCATGCACAACCAAGTCAGCACGAAACCCGCAATCCAGTTTCACGGTCTCGTAGACGAGGGGAACAGGCTTCTGTCGCTCGACCTGAAAGCCGGCCGCCTTCAGTTCATATTCCATGCATGCCTCATACGCAGACTCCAGCAGTCCTGGACCCAACCTCCGGTGGACCTTCATCGCCGTTCCAATGATGGCGGAAGTGATTTCGTTCGGATTCATCTTGCTCGCTCGCGGACGATGCTAGCAGCGTATCCCACCCCAAACGTCACCACCGTCCCAATCATTACCCACCAGGTCCACGGCACCGACGTTCCGAGCCATAGATAGAGCTCAATCGTGAACCCGCAGACCATCCCCACGATTGCCCCACTCTGATTTGCGCGCTTGGTCAACACTCCCAGCAGGAACACTCCCAGCAACGCGCCATATGCCACCGAAGCAATCTGCAAGCCGACCTCGACCACCCGCCCCACGCGATGCAACGCAATCACCGCCAGTCCAAACAGCACGATCGCCCATACCAGGGTTGCCAGCCGCGACAGCCGGAGACGCCTTTTCTCGTCCGTGTCTGGCCGGAAGCGAAAATAGAAATCGATCATCGAACTCGACGAAAGCGAGTTGAGCGCTGCGCTCAGGTTCGACATGGCCGCCGCAAGAATCGCTGCGATGAGCAGCCCTGCAATGCCCGGAGGCAGGTGGCTGACGATAAATGTGGGATAGATCCGGTCCGCTTTGCCGAATGTGGATGCAGGCGTCTGATAGTAGACGTAGAGCATCACGCCGACCACCAGGAACAATGCGAACTGAAACAAGATCGCTACGCCGCTCGAAAGCAGCGCAGCCGACGACTCCTTCCGGCTCCGCGCCGCCAGCAGGCGCTGCACGATCAGCTGATCTGTGCCGTGGCTGGCCGTCGTCAGAAATGCTCCTCCGATAATCCCGGCCCACAGTGTGTACGGCTTGGCCAGATCGAGATACGGAAATCGTGAGAGTAGCGGCGCATCGACAATCTGCCACTTGTGTAGTCCGCCCGCGATCGCCCATACGGCATCCCAGCCTCCTGGAACAAGGTGGACGATCGTGACCAGTCCGATCAGTGTGCCGCTGACGTAGATCAATGTCTGGACGACATCGGTCCAGATCACCGCCGCCAAGCCGCCCTCGAACGTGTAAAGCAGAGTCAGCAGCGTAATGATCGCAATCGAGGTTACCTCGCCCGTCCCCAGCGCGATCGAGACCACGATCGATACCGCGTACACCCGTACGCCCTCAGCTGCGGCCCGGGTTAGGAGAAACAGTCCTGCAGTCACGGTGCGCAGCCGGGGCCCGAAGCGGCGTTCGATCAGTTGGTACGCGGTATAGAGATCACCGCGAAAGTAGTGCGGCAGCAGAATGCAACTTATAATCACGCGCCCCACCGCATAGCCCATGACCACTTGCAGGAAAGTCAGGTTTGAATCGTAGGCCAGCCCGGGAATACTGATGATCGTCAGCGTGCTCGTCTCCGCTGCCACGATCGAAAGTGAAATCGCCCACCAGGGGATGTTGCGGTCGGCGAGGAAATAGTCGCGGACTGAGCGCTGCCGCTTGCGAAACCGCAAGCCGAACAACGTAATCCCGGCCAGATAGACCGCGATGATGAACAGATCCAGCGCGCTTAGCCGCAAGAGCAGGCTCCTTGATCGAGAGATGCGACTCGCTTCACCCGGATTGTACAGGCAACGTTGCAGGCACCCGGTTGCAGAGCGGGATTCCGCCTGTGATAGAACTAGGGCGTAGTCGGACCGCTCCCGACACAAGATGACCTACTATCTCGGAATTGATGGTGGCGGCACCAAAACGCGCTGCGCTCTCGGGGATGAGACCTCTCTCCTCACCACCTCCGCTGCCGGCGGCAGCAACGTCATCCGTCTTGGCGAAGCGAAGGCTCGCGAGGCACTCCTCGCGGCTGTGCGCGATGTCTGCTCGACCGTGAACATCTTCCCCGATCAACTCCGGAGCATTTGCGTAGGCGCCGCCGGCGCGGGCCGCCAAGACGTAGCCGCGACGATCCGCAAAATCCTCGGCGAGTTCACTCCCGCGCCTGTTCACGTGGTCGGCGATATGGTCATCGCCCTTGAGGCCGCCTTCGGTTCCGGACCTGGCGTGATCGCCATCGCGGGCACTGGCTCCATCGCTTATGGGCGCGACCCTGCGGGCAACATTGCCCGGGCCGGCGGATGGGGTTTCGCCATCTCCGATGAGGGTTCCGGACAATGGATCGGCCGAAAGGCTGTCACTGCCATTCTGCATGCTCACGACGCCGGAACGAGCACAGCCCTCACCGAACTGGTCCTAAAGGAATGGAGCCTGCACTCTCTCGACGACCTGGTCCATGCCGCCAACGCGACGCCACCGCCTGAATTTCCAAGGCTTTTCCCCCTGGTTTTGCAGGCGGCCGTGGCTGGCGATCGGGCCGCCGCCGACCTGCTGGAAGAGGCGGGGAAGCGCCTGGCTGACCTGGCGGCCATGGTCATCCTTCGTATTGGTCCACACCCTCCCCATGCACCTGTAGCCATGACGGGTAGTGTCTTTCGTCAGTCCACTCACATCGTCCGGATTTTCTACAATTGTCTGCAGGAGCGCTTCCCCGGCCTCGAAGTTCGCAATGACCCGGTGGAACCCGTGGACGGCGCACTTGCTCTGGCTCGAAAGATGGCGCCTGCCGGAACCGGCTGAGCTGTATGATTCGCGAACAAAAGCACGCGGCACCCTCCCCCCCTCCGCCAACCCCTCCCCCTGCCCTGGAGTCCTCGATCCAGAATCTGACACCTGAGGGGCTGCTGCGTCTGGCATCCAATACGGCTCTCACCGAAGATCTCGCTCTCTCTGTGCTGAATCGCTCAGACCTGCCGGTGGCAGTATTGGAAGCGTTTGCCAAGAACGGCACGTTCCTGAAGTTGCGCAAAGCCAAGATTGCGCTGGCTTCGCATCCGCACACGCCGCGCCACGTATCGGTTCCCCTGATCCGGCAGTTTTACACCTTCGACTTGATGAAGGTGGCTCTCACACCCGGCGTTCCCGCTGACGTGAAAGTTGTTGCCGATGAAGTTCTGGTAGCCCGGCTGAAATCCGTCACGCTGGGAGAGAGGTTGGCCCTGGCGCGTCGTGGTTCTGGCCGCGTCGCCGGCGCTCTGCTGCTCGACGGGGAAGCCCCGGTCATGCGCATGGCGCTCGAAAACGGACGATTGACGGAGGTCTTTGTCATTCAAGCTGTGCTTCGCCCTGAGGCAAATGTCGTGCTGGTGCAGGCGGTCTCCCAGCACAAGAAATGGTCCTACCGCAGAGAGATCAGGATTGCTCTGCTGCGCACCGAGCATCTCTCCCTGGCGCGCGCTTTGGAGTTCAGCCTCGGTCTGCCGCTGCCCTTCCTGCGCGAAGTCCTGCACAGCTCGCGCATGCCATCGCGAGTTAAGGAGCAGTTGTTGCGGGAACACGAATCGGCCGACAAACATCGTGGGATGCAGTAACATACCCCTCTGCCCTTTGGAGGAGTAATGCAGAGTGCTCGTTGTGTTACGACCCGTCTGCTAATACTGCTTTGTTCACTTTCCTTCTATGCTCTCTGTCAGAACGTTACCAGTGCTGAAGGACAATCATATCCGGACTCCGCGGAGGGACTGAAAGAACAGTTCGCGGCGATGATGGCATCTTCACATGCGAATGACCAGGCTGCCTTTCGGAAAACGCTTGACTCCCTTGCGATCCCGAATCAGGAGAAGTGGTTCGAGACTCACTTCAACCCGCGCTTCCTGACACAACTCACGCAAGACTATGCCAAAGCACTGGAACGCTACCAGTCCCACGTCTCGTGGGTTGCAGTCAACTTTGCGAAGTTCGATGATTTCTCACTGACCGTCAGTTCCTCCGAGAAGCCTGCGCCACTGGGGGATTCGGGCTTCGAATCACTCCTTCCAAGGCCTACGGACGCAGTGAGTATCGAAAACTATCGCCTCAGCCCAGGCTCGTCGGATTCCAAACACGGCCCGCCCTCATGGGTCAGCTCTTTTGTCTACATCGACGGACAATTCCGCTATGTCGGCGGTACGTACCCTTTCTGGGCAGAACAGTTGAATGGGGTTCGAGGACCCATGTCCATAGCGCCGGCCGTGATTCACGGCAGAACGGTCCAGGCTGCCGCCTTTCGCAAAGACCAGATGGGCGCGGGAATCGACGCCATTGTGCATCTCGAGGTAGATATTGATCCGACTGGAAGGGCACGTCATATCAAGGTTCTCTCGGGAGACCGGGCATTCGTCGAGGATGCGAAGGAGTATGTGCAGTCCGCCGATTTTGGACCGCTGCCGAATATACCTCAATTCGCAAACGCAAAGAGGAAGTGGGACATCGAAGTCGCCTTCTTCACACCTCAGAAATAGATCGGCATGGTAAGGACTCTACGGAGTCCAGTCGGCGACGAACACATTGCTCTCGCGCGGAGCCTTCGCATTGCGGTGCGAGATCCACACCAGATGCTTGCCGTCCGGACTGAATACGGGAAAACCGTCGAAGCCATCACTGTAGGTGATGCGCTCCAGCCCGGTCCCGTCGACGCTGATCGCGTACAGTTCGAAGTTCCCCATCCCGCCGGTCGAGCCGAGATTCGTGGAAAAGACGATCCGTTTTCCGTCTGGGAAAAATGACGGCGCGAAGCTGGCCGCATTGAGATTCGTGATCTGTCTCTTGGCACTGCCGTCGGCCTTCATAATCCAGATCTCGAGCGTTGTCGGACGAATCTGGTTCTGCTTGAGTAGGTCTTTGTACTCCGCAACTTCCTGATCGGTCTTCGGATGGTAGGCGCGATATACGATCCACTTGCGATCTGGCGAAAAGAACGGACCACCGTCATATCCCAGCTCATGCGTGAGCTGCTTCACGTTCTTGCCGTTGGCATCCATGCTGTAGATGTCGAGGTCGCCGTTGCGCAGCGAGGTGAACACGATCTTTTTGCCATCCTCAGAAATCGTTGCCTCGGCGTCATAGCCCGGCGTTGTCGTGAGCTGCATCAGATCGGAACCGTCCAGTTTCGCGGTAAAGATGTCGTAGCTCGGATATACCGCCCACACATATCCCTTGGAGTAGTCGGGCCGGGGGGGGCAGGCGGCGTCGGCCAGATGCGTCGACGCATAAAGAATTTTGTCTTTGCCCGGATAGATATAGCTGCACGTCGTCCGGCCCTTGCCGGTCGAAACCATCTTCTGGTCCGAGCCGTCGATGTTCATCGTGAAGATCTGATCGCACTCCAGCTTGTCGCGCGTCGACTGGAAGATCAGCTTCTTGCCATCGGCGGAAAAATACGCCTCGGCGTTCGATCCGCCGAACGTCAGCTGGCGAACGTTGCGCAGATGCTTCTCTTCCGGCGTGCGCAGGTCCGGCTGCGCAGGCATTTGACTCAACCCCATTGGAAGCAAAGCCAGAACCGCCAGGAAGAAAGAACCCATCAGACCCAATCTAATTTTCATGTCGGCAAAGAAGTTTAGCAGGATGAACTGTCCGCGAGAAACGCCCGGAACGTCGTTGGCGTGATAACGTGTTCCCGCCGATTTTCGTTCAGAACACGCCGCTACTGCGGCCCAGGAAACACTATGAAAGCATCCATCGTCGCATTGCTGCTGCTCATCACGCTGTTCCCTGCTTCGGCATTAGGCACGGACAAGCCAGCCAAAGGTGCCGACCTGCTCATCAAACTCGAGGCTGACTTCGCCAAGGCTGTCGCCGAGCATGGCCAGTCTGCCTTCGTCACCTACTTTGCCGACGACGGTGTCGAACTCGAGGAAGGTGGCGGTATCAACACCCGTGAAGACATGAAGAAGCAGCCTGCCTGGCCCGAGGGCAGTTTCCTCACTTGGACTCCGGTTCATGCCGACATGGCTGCATCTGGCGATCTCGGTTACACCTACGGCAACTACATCTACAAGTCGAAGGACAAGGACGGAAAGATCGTCACCAGCTACGGCAAATACGTATCGATCTGGAAGAAACAGAAGGATGGATCATGGAAGGTCGCCGTCGATATTGGGAATTTGAGCCCAGAGCCGAAGCAGTGATTCGTGGTTGGTGATTCGTGGTTGGTGATTTGTGGGTGCTGATTGGTGGTTAGGGTCGTAGTGGTTTAGTCGGTCTGCCAAGGCATCCGCAACTAGCCACCAACCACTAACCACTGCCCACTGTTCCTAGTCGTTGATCGCCTGATACGCCAGCGTGTTCACCTGCCGGTCCAGGGTCAGTCCTCCTGTCGGATGCAGTTGCGCCATGAAGATCACGATCATTTGCTCCTTGGGGTCGATGGTGAACGCGGTATAGAAGAAACCACCCCAGGCATACTCGCCAACAGAACCGAGTTCCGTCAGCGGCCCGCGAACCCCGCTCACGCCGAATCCCAGCCCAAATCCGAAATCTTCCGCATTACTGATCTTCCCCAGTTGATCGCTGCTCATCAGTTCTACGGACTTGCGGCTCAGCAGTCGCGTGCTTCCGGCCTTGCCGTCGTCCAGCATCATCTGGCAGAAGCGGGCGTAGTCGGCAGCAGTCGACACCAGCCCCGCTCCGCCGGAGAACAACTTCTTGGGCCCGCGGATCGGATAGTCCGCCGAATATGTAAACGACCCTTCCGTGATCGGCGTATCCGGGAAACGGCTGAGCCCCTTGTCGTCGTAGTAGGTGTAGGCCGTCGCCAGTCGGTCGATCTTGCTGTCGGGCGGATAGAAGTACGTATCTTTCATTCCTAGCGGCTCGAAAATCCGCGTGCGGAAGAATTCGTCTAGCGGCTTGCCGGACACGACCTCCACCAGCCGTCCGAGCACATCCACACCCAGGCTGTACTCCCACTTGTCTCCGGGATTGAACAGCAAAGGCTGTGCAGCAAGGTTCTTTGTACTGTCAGCGATTGTGCCGTCATACGGCAGCAGCCCATGTGCAACTTTTGCCTCGTTGTACATCGGCCCGAGATCGCCGTTCCAGTGATACGTGAGCCCTGACGTATGCCGCAGCAGGTCGCGGATCGTGATTTCCCGCGTCGCTGGAATTGTGTAGGGCTTGCCGTCGGCCGGCTTGACCAGAACTTTCGCATTCTTGAACTCCGGCAAGTATTTTGAAACTGGATCTTCCAGCAGGAACCGGCCATCCTCATACAGCATCATCACCGCGACGCTCGTGATCGCCTTGCTCATCGAACAGATCCGGAACATGGAGTCGGGACGCATCGGCTTCCCCGCTTCACGGTCCGACATGCCCTGCGCCTTGAACCACGCGACCTTCCCGTGGCGCATGACGAGCGTGACGGCGCCGGCGATCCTCTTATCGTCGATGTCGCGTTGCACGAGCGTGCCGATTCTCTCCAGTCGATCGGCCGACAGACCGACCGTCTCGGGCTTGGCCGTCGGCAAATCTTGCGCCGCCCCTACGACGGCCAACAGCACGACAATGATGATTGATGAAATGAGAATTTGACGACGAATCATGACGCCAGCCTCCTTCGTACTGTGTTGTCAGTCTTAGAAAACAGATCCGCTACTCGCTACTCGCTTCTTTTCGACCAGTTCTTCTATCCTGCTCAGAACCTTGTCTTCGCTCAGGTGAGTCGAATCCAGGATCACAGCATCGTCTGCCGGAACCAGCGGTGAGGCTGCGCGTGTACGATCGCGCAGGTCGCGCTCGCGCAGTTCCGCTGCCATGGCTTGGGCCGAGGCGCCCTTCGTTTTCTGCTGATCGAGCCGCCTTTGTTCGCGGACAACCGGATCGGCATCGAGAAAGATCTTCACGTCCGCATCAGGAAACACTTTTGTGCCGATGTCGCGTCCTTCCATGACTACGCCCCCTCCGAGTCCCATCTCGCGCTGGCGCGCCACCATCCACACGCGCACCTTGGGATGTACGGAAGCTCGCGACGCGCCATCGGTCACGTCGCGCTCGCGAATGCGCGCCGACACGTCCCGCCCATCGAGCAACACGCGGTTGCCACCAAAAGTTGGCTCCAGTTCAATCTGCGACTGGTTCGCCAGACGGAGGAGCGCCTCTTCATCGTCAAAGGAGATGTCCCACTCGATCGCTTTCAACGCCAGCGCGCGGTACATGGCGCCGCTCTCCAGATTCACATAACCGAGTTTGCGCGCGAGGCGGGATGCAATTGTGCTCTTGCCGGCGCCGGCCGGCCCGTCAATCGCGATGATCAGTTTGCGCGGGGATGGTTCGCTCATCGCACGAAGGGAGCATTGTACACGGCGATCAGAGCCTTCACTACTATGACCTGCAAATAGAACGTTTGTGCGGTTCTAGCAAGGGCGTGGCCGTTCTGCGTTACGATTCATCCATGCCTGATTTTCAGATAGATTTCTTGCAGCTCTCTGTGGAAGACCAAAAATACATCCAACATTGCATCAAGATGATGTTGGTCTCACTGCGAAGCTGCGAAACCCGATTGCACTCGTACGAGACCGGAAATACAGAGCCTCATGGGAGCAGTGTCATCAAACTGATCCAGAACTTGCAGGAAACGATTGTCACGAGCGAAGGGATGATTCAGCAATTGATCGACAAGCACAAACTACCCGATGATTTCGCGCATATCAGCGCCGAAACACGCAAAGTCTTCACAGAACTGCTCAACGGAAAAGGTCCGCCTGGTTAGGCTTCGAACTGCGATCAACTCACTCGCTGCGGCCGCGATCGGGGAACGAAGGCGGGCTTGGCCGGCGTAATCTGGAGCAGTGACCGGCTCCCAACATGTACGAAGCTGAATTCTCGAGCTGATAGCAGCGCATTGATTGCTTCTTTCACACGCGAACGGGGAACGAAGTTTGAGAAGAAGGTTTCGACCTCGAACTGGTCCGCTGCAACCACGCAGTCCAGGTACTTCGAGAGCAACGCAGAGAGCGCTGCGGGCACTGACAAGCCCACGCCTTCGCGAACCGCGTCCGGAGCCCAGCGCGACAACTCATCCCAGACCGAGCCTTCCTCGACCGTGTAGTCGACTCGCGTAATGCGCAGCTTCGCCCAGAGTTCTGCGAGCGCACGATCCAACGCAGCAACCGATAAGCCTCCGCCGAGCATCTCGCCCAACGTCACCTTCGAGATCGGCCCCCTCCTGCGAACGAGTTCGAAGGCATCGCAAGCCAGCTGTGAAAACCCGGACCGCGTCGTAGCACGCGGCGCATGCTTTGGATTCCTCTCGCCAACCAGTGCGTAGAAATAAGGGAACACCGAGGCAGCCACCAGGAACGCGTTGTTCTCATCAAACAGCGGTGCCTCGTACGCGGCCTTATCCCGCAGGACCCGCACCATGAGCTCGGTCGCTTCCTTCGCTCGCGGATCGGCGTAAGCATGTTGCCACGTTGGCAACCGGTCCTCGCTCCCCACCCAGGCGCCGATAAATGTCGGCACCAACACGGGAGGTTTCAGCGGATACATCAGGCAGAATCCGACTGACTCAAGAAATGAGCGGGCATCGTCAAGCGTGCGTATGACTTCCCCATTCAGCCGCCATTTTTGCGCCCGCGCCTGCAGGAGTTCGGAGTCAGTCATGTATTTCGATTAGAACACAGTCTTGAGAGAAACCGGCTTCGGGCTTCGAGCAGACGCGTTGCGCCATGGATTGTACTTGAAATTGTTTGCTCGAAGCTCGCGGCGCGTGGCTCGGAGCCCGCAGCTAGATCCTCTTAAACGCCCTCTGTATATCCTGCATCGAGTACCGTAGCACCACCGGCCGGCCGTGCGGACACGTCATCGGATGCTCGGTCTGCGCCAACTCAGCGAGCAGCCATTCCATCTTCTTCTGTTCCAGCGGCATGTTGACCTTGATCGCCGCATGACATGCGATTGAGGCTGCGATGCGAGCACGTACTGCCTCGAGGTTGATGGCCTGCTCTTCGCGGGCGATCTGATCGAAGATTTCATTCAGCATGTGCTCGACTCGCGCTGCTTCCACTCCTGCCGGAGCCATCTTCACGGCCACGCTGCGTGTTCCGAAGGGCTCGGCCTCGAACCCGTTGCGGGCCAGTTCATCCGCAATCTCGCCGAAGACTGCCTGCTGTGCCGGAGTCAGTTCGAGCACCAGCGGCATCAGCAGGCGCTGGCTTTCCACTTGCTGCGCCGCGCGCTGCCGCAGAACTTTTTCGAACAGCACACGTTCGTGGGCAACATGCTGGTCAATGATCCACAGCCCGTCTTCATTCACCGCGAGGATAAATGAATTC
>Ga0335084_10000387_pt1 | contig 36802 bp, 30 predicted proteins | sample Lox_Sample_44_FD_206721 | JGI IMG/M metagenome (GOLD analysis project Ga0335084, IMG submission 206721) | Soil microbial communities from Loxahatchee National Wildlife Refuge, Florida, United States - Lox_Sample_4.4 | ecosystem: Environmental > Terrestrial > Soil > Wetlands | place: USA...
AATGTACCAAGGTAATCGCCGGTAATGGTTACTGGGATAATCTCAGCCCGGCTTTGCGAGCTCATACCGCGCCGCCGCCGACGACGACGGCCCCGATCCAGAAAAGGCTGCGCGTAAGCTTACTCAACCGGCGGCAGCAGCCCTCTCTCCTGAGTAACCACATGCCGCGGCTTGGCCGCCCTCAGGCTATTGATTCTGATCGAGATAGAACATGTCGAGGACCTGGCCCTTGCTGTCAATCAGCAATACCCGTCCAGCGTAGACGACCCTTTCGAGGTCGTTGGGTAATTTGGGCAGCTGCTCTTCACAGACCAAAGGCAGCGACTGGGCCTGGCTCTGAACCTCGGTAGGCAAGCTCCCGCCGCGGTGAATCTGCCGCTCTGAGCCAGAGGGCAGTTCGGGGCGCTGGGTGGTGCCGGCTGCAAAGTCGGAGGCATGTTCGGTCACGCAGCTTCGTATGGTCCGGCGATCGCGCAGGGTAAACAAGGTGGCGCTGTCATCCTGCCCTGTAGCCGAATCCGAAGACCGGATTGGCGTGGAATCGGAGGCAGGGGGCGGGGGAGGCGTCGCGGCGGCATTGGGGGCTGCTGGTGGCGGAGCCGTGGTTGTCGAGGCTGAAGAGGTAACAAAAGTGAGCACAGCTTCGGATTCAACGATAGCCGGCTTCTTGCCGGTGGCTGCGGCTGCGCCGGTGCCGGCCGCGCCGCCCGCCAAAGTCCCGATGGCTGCGCCTTTGCCTCCGCCCGCAATGGCACCGATCACCGCGCCCAACGCGGCTCCGCCGCCGATCTTGGTGGCATTGCTCTTAGCGTGCGATTCTCCCTTGATCACCAGCGGCTCTACCTGGATCGATTCCGCCACGGTTCCTGAGCTGACCGTGTTCAGTACCAGGTCGAGTTCGCCCGGTTCAGTAAGCCGGCCCGTGGGATGCACGTCGGTGACGCGGCCGATCACGTCTGCACCCTTTGGGTAGAGCGTCCGTCCATTCACCTCAATGGGCTCGTCCAGGGTGCCGCGGAAGGTGTCTCCCATCTGGGTCTGCTCGCTGCTGAGGTTGTCAATCATGCGTACCCGGATAGAAGTCCCGGCAGGGATCTCGAGAGACTTCTGCGCCCGCGCGGACAACGGCGCCAGCGCCAATACCAGAGTCGTAAGCACCATGCTCAGCAGCTGGAAGTATTTGCGATTCATGTCTTTTTCACCTCGCTGAAGTTTCGGCTGGCCAGGCAAAGTGGCGTCTACTTTTCTTCTCCATTCTTGGGATGCAGGCCGTAGCACTGCGGCTGCACTAAGATATCGGGCTTTGGGTACTCGGAGCTAGAGTTTTATTCCTCGTTCCTCCTCACTGTGTTATTCCGAGCAAGTCGAGGATCTGCTTTCTGCCGGGGCAATCGGCAGCTTCTGCGCCGGCGACACTTGCAGCGCCGACCACAGCAGATCTTTCGACTCCGCTCAAGGTGACAGAGTTGGGAGGCCGCAAAGTCGCCGCCCAGTTCGTTGAGCGGCAGAGCCCGGGATCAGCTCCGGGTCCCGATGAAAATAAAGTACGAGCAGGCCCACAGATTTGCCGGAATGGTGCTGTGCGGGCGAGCGGTGAGAATGACGTTGTATTCGCCGGAAATTTCCAGGCTATCGAATAGCGACGGCGCAGCCAGAGGCTCGACGGTAGCCAGATACGCCAGGAAGTCATGAATGTCTGCCCCGGCTTTGCAGCCTTGCGCCACTAAAGACAGGTCGGCATTTCCCTCGGCGAAGTGCCAACCCAATGACGCCGCCGTCGTCACCGCATTTTCGTAGGCCAGTTGGGAAACCGACCCGGGAGCAGGATTATCAAACACCAGGCGCAGCCTGCGTTCGTCCTCGCGGCTGAACTCGCGCACTTTCAGGGACCCGGACTTGGCGGTTGCTTTCCAGTCCACGTGGCGTGCTGAATCCTCCGGCATGTATTCCCGGATCAGATGGAGGTCGTCGCCACGGCCGCGTGCAAAGGTCTCAAATTCGCCGGCGATCAGGGGCAGCACGTCAAAGAATTCGTCCGTGTGTTCGACCAACGGGTACACCAGGATCTCGCGGGCCAAAGCCACGCGCCGTGTCTTGGTCAAGAAAGCAAAGGGAAAGCGGGTGGCCAGACCAAAACTGTTCTGCTGATAGCGTCCGCGACGGGGGAAGCAGAGTTCCACGTCGGCGCCCAGTTCAGAGCCTGCGGGGATGTAGGGAAAGTATGCCGACTCGGTAAAAATGCCGGGCGGCGCCGTGGCGGCGCCGGCAACCCGGCGCAACTGGCGATCCGGCAGCCTTACCCACTGCTGCGCCGGAGGCTGCCCAGGTGGAAAGCCAAAAGTGGTAGGCACCCATTGCCACTGCTTCGTGGGCTTCTGCTTCAGTGGAACCACGCTGATGGAAAATGAGGGCAGCCACCGCCTTCGGTTTCGGACCACGATTTTCCCCAGAATCGGGCGGCTGGCAAACACATGCTCGGGCAGGCGGACATCCAGTCCCAGATCGCGCAACACGATCGCCGAGGCCACGCCCGATACCAGGATGGCGGCGAGCATCGTAGCCACAATCACATAGAGCAGGTTGTTGCCCGTGTTGAGGGCTGCAACCCCGATGAGAAGGACGCTTACGACGTAGATAATTCCCACCGCAGTCACGTCGTAGTTGAAAGCATCGCGGACCCGGCTGCCCGCCACCCGGCGCGCCAGACGCGGCACCGTGGTCAGGCCCACCACTACCGCCAGGATCAGCGCGATCGAAGCCAGTATCACCGTGGTCCAGAGATTTCCGGATTCGCGCGCCACGGTGGAAAAGAGCGCAGCCGCGAAAGCCAGGACAAGCCCCAGCAGGGCCAGCAGGAAGCGCATCCAGATTTCAGGGATTTCGAAACGCAGGAACCGTCTACGGGAGCGAACCACGGCGCCAGAGGCCAGAGCCGATATTGCGGGGTCAGTCATGTACGCGATTCGCTGGTTCGAGGCTAGCATTGCCTCGATGGCGCATCAATCCGTATTGGGTTGGCCGGAAATCCGCCGTAACCATGCTGCCGCCTTCGCGCTGGCCTGGTCCGCCGCGTGCCCCAGCTTGGGGAAACGCTCTTTCAACCGGGTCAATAAGCGATGGGCCCAAACGTATTCCGACGACAGAATGATCAGGCCCACCAGCAGGAAGAGCACTCCCTGCAGAATGGGCAGAAACAGACCCAGGATTCCCAGCAGGATGAAACTCCAGCCTATGATCAGGACCAGGATTCGCTTGGTGCTGGATTTCAAGGCAAATGAACTCTGTGTTCTCCTTCCTTCAAGGTAACAGGTGTGCCGCAACGCCGGCGGAAATAATGTCAGCCGGAGGGCGCAAAATCTCTCGACAGAAATGCCATTACGGATGTGTTGAAGGTCTCGGGAACTTCCTCGTAAGGCAGATGGCCGACACCGTCAAAGACCTCGAGCTGACAATCCCTGAACTGCTGTTGTAGCAGTTCCGCAGACGCCGGATTCACCGCCTTATCCTCGCCGCCCCAGAGCAGGAGAGTCGGAATGTTGGCGATGCGAGGTAGGGCCGATTCCAGTTCCTCAAGATCGCGGTTCCATGACCGCACAACACCCAAGCCATAGTTGAGGGTCCCGGGAATTCTGAAAGGCGCCGAATAGCCGGCGAGCGTCCCCGGACGGATGCGTCGAGGGTCTCCGTAAAGGCGGCGCAGCAGAGTGTCGTGGACAATTCCCAGGCACGGTTCGAGGCGGAGGAGCAGCCATGAAACCGGCGCGCTGCTCAGAAACGGCGCCAGGCGGCGGCCGTGGGCCGACCAGGGATTCACTGGAGCAACCAGGATCAGGCTGCGCACCCGCTGCGGGGCCAGGGCGGAGGCCATCATCGCGACCGCACCTCCGTGGGATGAGCCCAGCAGATCGCAGGACGCGATGCCCACGCCGTCCATAAAACGCAGCAGGCGCTCGGCGTGGGCACGCAAGCTGCCACTGGCATGGGGGGGCCGGTCGGAAAAACCCACACCGGGCATATCGACCGCATACACCGTTGCCTTCTCAGCCAGAAGCGGCAGAGCGAAGCGCCAGGAGAAAGAATAGCCGAGCAATCCATGCAACAGGAGTAACGGCGGACCAGAACCGGTGCGCAGATAGCGCATGCGGTACCCGTCGAGGACGTACCCGCGTTCCTCGACCGGATTTGCCGTCTGCAGCTGGACCTGGCTCTCCGATTGGCTATTCACTGTGTTTTATTTTTACCCCGGACAACTTCACAACCGCCGCCGTCCTCTATGTAAGTGATATCGCCTCTATTGCTATTTTCCGCGGAGAGCTTAGGCTCTCCGCATTTTTTGGTCGCTCTCGGACCCAGTCCGGCCCGCAAGGAACGCCAAGATCTGTTTTCGCTATGCCGACCGTTGCGTCCGCAACAACTTCTTGAGCACTCGCACACCTTTGTCCACGTGCTTCTCCCGCAGCAGGAACGGGGGCAGAAAACGCAGCACCGTGTCCTGTGTGCTATTAAAGAGCACCCCGTCGTCCAGCGCCTGCTCAACGATGGGACGCGCTGGAATCGACAGCTGCAGGCCCTGAATCAGCCCGCGCCCACGCACCTCCTGCACCGCCGCATGGTGCGCGGCCAGAGAATTTAGCTGTTCCTGCAGGTAGCCGCCGACACGCAATACATTTTCCAGCAACTTTTCTTCTTCGACGATGGCCAGGTATTCGAGCGCCACCCGGCAAGCCAGCGGACCTCCTCCGAAAGTGGTCCCGTGCTGTCCGGGGGAGATCGCGGTCGCAAATTCTTCGCGGGCCAGAAATGCGCCCAGTGGAAGGCCGGCTGCGATTGGTTTGGCGATGGCGACGATGTCGGGCGTTACGCCGAACGCCTGGAAGGCAAAGATGGTTCCAGTGCGGCCGAGGCCGCATTGGATTTCGTCAAAAATCAGGGCGGCGCGGTGACGGTCGGCCAGGGCACGGCACTCGCGCAGGAACTCGGGGGAACATTCGTGGATGCCCCCCTCGCCGAAGATCGGTTCGAGTACGATGGCACAGGTTTGGTCGTTAATAGCGTTGCGCAACACGTTGAGGTCATTGCGCGGTACAAACTTGACGTCTTCGAGCATGGGTTCGAAGCCCTTGCGGTACTTGTCCTGCCCGGTGAGCGACATGGCGCCGAAGGTTCGTCCGTGATATGAGCCCTCGAGAGCCACCAGTTGACTCTTGGCTTCGCCCCCCGTCCGGTGTCCGGCCAGTCGGGCCAGCTTGATCGAGCCCTCGATGGCCTCGGTGCCGCTATTGGAAAAGAAAGCACGATCCAGCCCAGAAAGTTGGCAGAGCCTCTCGGCCAGGCGTCCCTGATACTCGTTGTAGTAGAGATTGGAAAAGTGGATGGCTCTGGCGACTTGCTCGCGGACGACCTTCACCACCCGGGGATGGGCGTGGCCCAGCGCGTTGACTCCCAGGCCAGCCACGAAATCCAGATAGCGCTTGCCTTCACAGTCGTACAGGAACACTCCCCTGCCGCGGTGAAGGGCGATGGGATAACGGTTGTAGGTGGGCAGCAGGAAACGGCGCTCGCGTTCGATGATCTCGTCGGTGAGAGTCATGGGAGTTAGCAATTCTAGTCGGAGTCATCTCGAAATGGGACTCTTGTGTATGGGGTCGGGTCTCTGACTCCGGCCAGAGCGAGCAAGGCTCGGCCGTCGGTGCGGTAATAAATTCCAGCCCTCGAGCGGTCGATCTCCGCTCGACTTGGCCAGGTTAGTCTCCTTAAGCTTCGGCTATTCATAGGGTTACCAAACCTCACAGAAGGTTTCCAAAAAGCATAGCTTTACTTGCTTAGTGCTTTTATAATCAGTGAAGTCTTTTCTTTGAAGCAGGTTAGAGGTTCTCCCTTGCGCCCTGCCTTGGCACCCGACGTGCTGAACCATCAAACGGGTTTTGCCCCCTCCCACATCCAGGAGCCGTTGCGGTCGATGAACCGGGAATTCCAAGTTCGCTTTACAGCCGGTCTGCTGATCCTTCTGACCACGGCTGCTGTGATCCTTGCCTGGATCAATTTCCAGAAGGAAGCCGACTTCCAGATTCCCTCTGACGGAGTCTGGTGGATGGAACAGACCGGAAACGACGGCGGCGTGATTGCCAAGCGAGTGGAACCGAACGGTCCGGGCGATAAAGCCGGCATTCGGGTAGGCGACCGGTTGACCGCGATCAACCAGCATGACGTGAAAAACACCACCACCCGGATGCGACAGGTTTACCGGGTAGGAGCGTGGTCGAAGGCAACTTATTCGCTGGTGAGGCAATCCGTCCCGCTGGATACGACGGTGATTCTGGTTCCGGCCGAGCGCTCGCTGAATTACTGGCTGCGCTTCATCGCGCTGATCTACCTGGGCATCGGGCTTTATGTTCTGCTGCGGCGCTGGACGGCGCCTAGTTCCACGCATTTCTATATCTTCTGCCTGGTCTCGTTCATCTTTTATGCCTTCAAGTTCACGGGAAAGCTGAACCAGTTTGACTGGACGATCTATTGGGGCAATGTTACGGCCTGGCTGCTGCAGCCCGCGTTGTTCCTGCATTTCGTTCTGACCTTCCCGGAGAAGCGCAACTTTGTCCGCAAGCATCGCTGGATCATCTCCGCAATCTATGCACCCGGGACGCTGCTGCTGGGAATGCACATTCTCGCGCTCCGGGTGTTGAAGGCCAGTGAGCGGGTCCGATGGAACCTCGACCGAGTGCAGATGGGCTACCTGGCGCTGTTCTTCGTGATCGCAGCGGCGATGCTGTGGTACAGCTACCGGCGGGCCAGCACCCCGATCCTTCGGCAGCAGCTGAAGTGGGTCACGCGCGGGACAATTCTTGCGATCGCGCCCTTCACCCTGTTCTACGTAATTCCTTATTTGACGGGCTCGCTGCCGAGCTCGGCGATGAAGGTATCCGTGCTGTCGCTGGGCCTGCTGCCGCTGACGTTTGGCTATGCCATCTTCCGCTACCGCCTGATGGACGTGGACCTGATTTTCAAGCGCGGCATGGTGTACACACTGGCGGCGGGCGCGATTGTCGGGGTTTACTTCGCCGTGGTGGCGGGAGTGGCCGAACTGGTCCACACTCAGGTGCCGAGTTCAGGACCGGTCGGGCTGGTCCTGGCGATGGTGGTCACAGCGCTGCTGTTCGATCCGGTGCGCAAATGGATCCAGGAGCGGATTGACCAGTTCTTTTATCGCACCCGCTACGACTATCGCAAAACACTGATCGAATTTGGCCGCGAGCTCAGCTCGGAAACCGATCTCGACATGATGCTGAGTTCGGTGGTCGACCGCCTGTCGCGCACTTTGCTGGTGGACCGCATGGCGATTTTTCTGTCCGCCGGTGAGCCGCCCCAGTTTGTGCTGGCCAAATCTTTCGGCATGAGCCAGACCAGCGGACTGGATTTGAACTTCCTCAGCGCCCCCCGGCCGGAGACCGAGGCCGGACACCTTTTCCTGGAGAACGTACACCAGGTGCCGCGCGAGACCGTCAGCGCCCAGCAGACCATCGCCCGGCTGGACATGAACTACTACATTCCCTGCCGCGCCCAGCAACGGACGATTGCATTCCTCGGCCTGGGCAAGACCGTGGAAGGCGACTTCCTCACCAGCGAGGACGTTGAACTGCTGGAGACACTGGCCGGTTACATCGGAATCGCCATCCAGAATGCGCGCCTGTACGCCTCGCTCGAGCAGAAGGTAACCGAGTACGAACGCCTGAAGGACTTCAACGAGAATATCGTGGAGTCGATCAACGTTGGCGTGATGGCGGTGGATCTGGCGGACCGCATCGAGTCCTGGAACTCGCAGATGGAAGTCATGTATGCCTTGCCGCGCTGGCAGGCACTGACCCGGCCCCTAAGCGAGGTATTTCCCGCGGAGTTCGTGGAAGAGTTCTACCGGGTGCGGCAGAATCCCGGCATCAATAACCTGTACAAGTTTCGCCTGGCCACGCCAACGGGCGAGAGCCGCATTGTGAACGTGGCCATCGCACCCCTGGTTACCCGGAAGTTCAATGTGATCGGGCGGCTGATTATCGTGGACGACATCACGGAACGCGTGGGCCTGGAATCGCAACTCTCCCAGGCGGACAAGCTGTCCTCGATCGGCCTGCTGGCGGCCGGAGTGGCACACGAGGTCAACACACCGCTGGCCGTCATTTCCTCCTACGCCCAGATGCTGTCGAAGCAACTGCAGGACGATCCGCAGAAAGGCGGGCTGCTCGAGAAGATTACGCGGCAGACCTTCCGAGCCTCGGAGATTGTGAACAACCTGCTGAATTTCTCCCGCACCAGCGGCACGGAATTCACTGAGGTGAACATCAACAAGATCATCGCCGACACCATGGCGCTGCTGGAGCACCAGTTCAAGATCACCAAGATCAGGGTAGAGGACGAACTGGCCGGCCACCTGCCGCCGATCAGCGGTAATCCGGGACGCTTGCAGCAAGTTTTCCTGAACCTGTTCCTGAACGCGCGGGACGCCATGCCCGAAGGCGGAACGCTGCGCGTCGCCACATCCAACGGCGACGGGGTCAGCGTGGTCGTCTCTGACACCGGCACCGGCATCGCGCAGGAGCACATCCACCGCATCTACGACCCATTCTTTACTACCAAGGCAGCACCGCGTGAAGGCCAGGGCAAAGGCACGGGACTGGGTCTCTCCGTAACTTACGGAATCATTCAGGAGCACGCCGGAAAAATTCGAGTGGAGAGCCATCCCGGGCGAGGCACAACCTTTTACCTGGATTTCCCGCTGACCAGGAAGGCTGTCAATGTCTGAACTGGCCACCATCCCGCGCCACAGCATGGGCGAGGGCTCGTCTTCGGGTTCGGTGTTGATCATTGACGACGAGGCGGCCATCCGCGAGTCACTTGAAACCTTGCTCGAGATGGAAGGCTACGAGGTACAGTCGGCGGCCACCGCCGAAGAGGGGCTCACCCGGATCGGAGACCGGCCCTACGACCTGATTCTGCTGGATCTCGCGCTGCCCGACCGCAACGGCATCGACCTGTTGGTTGAACTTCACAGCCACGATCCGCATCTGGCGGTCATCATGATCACCGCCTACGGCACGGTGGAAAATGCGGTCAAGGCGATGCAGGCCGGGGCCACGAACTTCGTCCAGAAGCCCTGGGACAACGAAAAACTGCTGGCTGACGTTCGCGCCGCAGTGGCCCGCCACCGGACCGAAGAGGAAAATGTCCAACTCAAGCGGGCGCTGAAGCAGCGCTACAATTTTGAGAACATCGTGGGCAAGAGCGAGCCCATGTTGAAGATTTTTGACCTGGTGGCCCAGGTGGCTCCCAGCCGCTCCACGATCCTCTTACAGGGCGAAAGCGGGACGGGCAAGGAACTGATCGCCAAAGCCATCCACCTGAACTCGCCGAGGCGCGACCGGGCGTTTGTTCCGGTGAATACCGGCTCGATGCCGCCCGACCTACTGGAATCCACGCTGTTCGGGCACGTCAAAGGCGCGTTCACCAGCGCCATCGCTTCCAAGAAGGGCCTGTTCGAAATCGCCGACCGGGGAACGCTGTTCCTGGACGAAATCGGCACCATGAGCATGGACACGCAGAGCAAAATTCTGCGCGTGCTGCAGGACCGCAAATTCATGCACCTAGGCGGCGTCCACGAAATTCAGGCCGACGTTCGCATCATCGCGGCCACCAACGTGGACCTGAAACAACTGGTCCGCGAAGGCCGCTTCCGCGACGACCTGTTCTATCGCCTGAATGTGATCACGGTCGATCTTCCACCGCTGCGCCAGAGGAGGGAGGACATTCCTCTGCTGGTGGATTTCTTCCTGTCCCGGTACTCGGAAGAAAACGAGCGTCCGCGGCGCAGAATGACGCCGGAAGGCCTGCGTCCGCTGCTCTCCTATTCCTGGCCGGGCAACGTGCGTGAACTGGAGAACGTAATCGAGCGTGCGGTCGTGCTTTCCGCCACTCCGGATGTGGGGCCCGAGCTTCTGCCCGACGTGATCGTGGGCCGCGGAACTCCCGTACCCCTGATGGAACATCGCGGCGACGCTTCCCTCTTCGATATCGTAGAAGACTGCGAACGCCACATCATCCTCGACATGCTGGAGAAGTGTAACTGGAACCAGACCGAAGCTGCCGAGCGTTTCCACGTGCCCCTTTCTACCCTGAACCAGAAAATCAAACGCCTGAATATTGAGATCAAGAAGAAGGTCCGGGAGTAAGGCGGGCGTCAGGTGGCGGACCTCAGCCATTCTCTCGCTCACGACCTTGACACCTGAGGTCCGAGGTCCGACGTCCGAGGTCCGGCGTCTGCTATAGTTCCTGAGATAGAGGCCACACTGCATGGCAGCAGGGGATTTCCAGGTCCCGCTCATATCGCCCGCTGAATTCGCCAAGGAGAAGGTCAAGGCGCTCCAGGACTATGCCCTGCTCACCGGCCAGTCTCTGGCCAATCTTTTCCGGCGGCCCCTGTACGTCACCGACATGGTTCAGCAGGCCGACCTGATCGGCGTAGGTTCGCTGCCGATTGTGATCCTGACCGGCGGCTTCACCGGCGCCGTACTGGCCCTGAACAGCGCCAGCACACTGTCGCGCTTCGGGTCTCTCACCCTTATCGCCCAACTGGTTTCGGTAGGAATGGTCACTGAGCTGGGGCCAGTCATTACCGGACTCATGGTTGCAGGGCGCAATTCGTCCGGGATGGCCAGCGAACTGGGCTCCATGACCGTGACCGAGCAGATCGATGCCATGCGCGCTCTGGGCACCGATCCGACGAAAAAGCTGGTCACGCCCCGCGTGGTAGCCACCGTGGTCATGCTGTTTTTTCTGACCATCATCTCCGACCTGCTGGGCCTGGTGGGCGGAAACATGGTCTCGAGCCTGCTCCTGGGCCTGGACTCGCGGCAGTACTGGACCTCGGCTTGGCAGTCACTGGTCTGGCGCGACCTCACCTCCGGCCTTATCAAGCCGGTCCTCTTCGGGTTTGTGATCTCGACCGTGGGCTGCTATTTCGGCATGTCAACCCGCGGCGGCACGCAGGGTGTGGGACGTTCGACCACCCAGGCCGTCGTCGTAGCTTCGGTAATGATTCTGGTCGTAGATTTCTTCATCACGAAATTGCTCATCGCTCTGTTGGGGTACCGATAACCGATGTCAGCTCCCACACTTCCGCTCGACATGACCGCGCCTGCGACCAAGCAGCAAGGCGGCGAAGCCATCCGGTTCGAGAATGTGAGTCTGGCGTTTGATGACAAGGTGGTGCTGGACGACATTTCCTTCCGCTTGCCGCACGGGGAAACCAAGGCCATTTTTGGCGTAGCTGGCTCGGGCAAGAGCACGATCCTCAAGCTGGCGCTGGGATTGATAAAGCCCGACTCCGGCCAAATCTATGTTCTGGGCCAGGATGTGACGGAGATGAGCGAAAACGCGCTGTTCGACCTGCGGCGGCGGATTGGCATGGTGTTTCAGGAGAGCGCGCTTTTTGATTCGCGCACGGTGCGCGAGAATGTGGCCTTCCGCCTGCTGGAAGAGGGCAAGGTTTCCGAAGAGGAGATCGAACGACGGGTACGAGAGGCCCTGAGTTTCGTCGAACTGGAACGGACCGTGGACATGTTTCCCTCAGAACTATCCGGCGGAATGCGGCGCCGGGTAGCGATTGCGCGCGCCATCGTGACCCAGCCTGAAATTCTGCTCTACGATTCACCCACTGGCGGGCTGGACCCGGTGACCTCCACCACCATCGTGGAGCTGATCGTGAAACAGCGGGACGTGTACAAGACCAGCTCGCTGATGGTCACGCATCGCCTGCAGGACGCTTTCATCATGGCCACGCACTACTTCGATCGCAATGCCAACAAGATGCTGCCCTTGCCGAAGGGTGTCCATTGCGAAGTGCCGCTGGCATTTCTGATCCTGCGAGACGGGAAAGTGATTTTTGATGGTGATATCGATGAACTGGCGAAGACGCGGGACGAGTATATTCGCGAGTACATCGCTTGAAGAACGCTTCTGGCTTCTAGCGCCCTGTCATCCGGAGCGGGGCGGCTGCTTCGCATCGCGAAGCAGGTGTGGAGTCGAAGGACCCCTGCTCAACCGATTCGCGTGGCACAATGTTACAACGTCAAGAACAAGCACGGTCTGCCGCAGCGTTCCGTTAGGGGTGCTTCGACCCCCTCGCTCAGGACGCCACTTTGTGGAATATCGTGGGCTAGCTGGCCTTCGCGCTTTCCGACATAGTTTTGCGCCGGGCCGCCAGGTTGGTTTCCATGCGCTTCATGAACGCACGGCTTTTTTTCGTGCTCACCAGCAGCGATTCGATGCTGGCGAGAAATTCCTGGTTCTTCATCTTCTCCCGCAGCTCTTTCAGAAATGGTTTTAGCTTGAGATAAATAAAGACAATCTCCCCGCAAAAGCTGGGTTCGAGAAACATCTCACGGTTCAAGGTACCGTGGTTCACCAGCGACGAGGCCACGCCCCAGTAACCCAGCACCTGACGCATCCAGTTGTTTTCGGGGGTCCCCATTGCGGCTGAGACTTTCATGAAGTCGTCTGCAGTTTGGGGCCAGAAGGTTGTCGTCCACCAGTTGCGGGCTTTGCGCATCTCAGCCTCGCGGCGGAGATCGTAGAGTTTCAGGATCAGTTGCGCGTCGGCAGCAGTCGGCTTTGCCATTAACTCCTCCGTGGTTCGTGATGTGCCGAGACGGGCCCGGCTGGATTGTCTGCCTCCGGATACCCGTCAATCGAAGCGGAGCACCCTCGGTCAGGTTGTGGATGCGGCCCCGGAAGCGGCTTCTGCGGGTATTTCGCGCTCAAAGTCACATTCTTTATTGGGGCAGGCGATCACCGCACCCGCTTTAAGCATTTTCTCTACCAGATACTCGCTGCCGCAACTAGGACATTTTTCCGCCAGAGGCTTGCCGGCGGAAGTGAACTTGCACTTGGGATAATTTCCGCAGCCGTAAAAGGTGTTGCCCTTGCGCGCCTTCTTCTCCACCAGGTCGCCATCCTCGCAGAGCGGGCACTTCACCCCGATGTAATTCTGCTTTACGTATTTGCATTCGGGATAGCCGCTGCAGGCGGTGAACTCGCCAAAGCGGCCGTGACGGATCATCATGTTGCGTCCGCATTTTGGGCAGAGTTCGTCGATCGGGATGTCGGGAACTTTCTTGCCCTGATCGAGGCGGCGCGTGGTCTTGCAATCGGGGTAACCGGTGCAGGCCATGAACTGGCCGAAGCGGCCGCGCTTCAGGACCATCACCCGGCCGCAGTTCTCGCAATATTCTTCCTGCGTGGTTTCCTGAATGTCGGCCGAATCCAGGTCGGGCAGGTTGATGGGATTTTCCTTGGTGAAGGTACAGCTGTCGGGATTCTCTTTGTCATACGAACTGCAGGCGTAGAACGACCCGTGCTTGCCCCACTTGATCACCAGGGGAGAGCCGCAACGCTCGCACTTCTCGTCCGTGGGCTTCTCCATCCGCTTGATGTTCTCCATGTGCTTTTCGGCATAGCGGAGGTCCTTGGCGAAGCGCTTGTAGAATTCGGCGAGCGCGTTAATCCAGGTTTCCTTGCCCTCTTCGATCTCATCCAGTTCTTCTTCCAGGCGGGCGGTGTACTGAACGTCAAAAATGTCGCGGAAGTTTTCCACTAGCAGATCGGTGACGACGAGCCCGATCTCAGTAGGCGAGAACTTGCCGCCCAGCTTCTGCACATACTGCCGTTCCTGGATGGTGCTGAGGATGGCAGAGTACGTCGAAGGCCGCCCAATACCGCGTTCTTCCAGCTCTTTCACCAGCGACGCCTCGTTGTAGCGCGGTGGGGGTTCGGTGAAGTGCTGCTCCGGTTTCAATTCCCGCAGCGTGAGCTTCTGTCCGGGCTCGAGCGGCGGCAGCTTGTGTTTGAGTTCTTCTTCTTCCTCGTCTTTGGCATCCTTCGCCTCTTCATAGACTTTCAGGAAGCCGTCGAACTTGAGTACCGAGCCGGTCACGCGGAACCAGAAAGTCTCGGCTCCGGATTTGGCGTCGATGTCCACAGTGGTCTGGTCGAAGACCGCGGGCGTGATCTGCGAGGCCACGAAGCGCTGCCAGATCAGCTTGTAAACCTTGAACTCGTCTTCTTTCAGATACTGCTTGATCTGGTCGGGATGGCGCATCGCCGACGTGGGACGAATGGCTTCGTGCGCCGCCTGCGCCGCCTTCTTCTCTTTGTAAACGTTCGCGGCCTCGGGCAGGTAGTCCTTGCCATACTGCGACGCAATGTACTCGCGCACCTCGGTCAAAGCTTCGTTGGAAACGCGGGTGGAATCGGTACGCATATAAGTAATGAGACCGACCGAGCCTTCCTCGCCCAGTTCCACACCTTCGTAGAGACGCTGCGCGATCATCATGGTGCGCTTCACGCTGAAGCGCAGCTTGCGCGAGGAATCCTGCTGCAGTTTGCTGGTGGTAAAGGGTGGCGTGGCATTGCGCTTGCGTTCTTTGCGATCGACGGTCCGGACCAGCCAGTCGGCCTTCTCCAATGCGGCGCGGATTTTCTCCGCGTCCTCGCCATTGTTTACTTCGACCTTCTCTTCACCTTTGCCAATAAAGCGCGCGTCGAAGGCCGGCGGCTTCGGTCCCGCCAGGTGGGCGTCAATGGTCCAGTATTCCTGCTTCTGGAAGGCCTTGATTTCGCGCTCGCGTTCGACGATGAGGCGGAGCGCGACAGTCTGCACGCGACCGGCAGAGAGGCCGCGCCGCACTTTGTCCCAGAGCAGCGGAGAAACCTGGTAGCCCACCAGGCGGTCGAGCACACGCCGCGCCTGCTGCGCATCCACCAGGTTCTGGTCAATGTCGCGGGGATGCTCGAAAGCCTCTTGCACGGCGCGCTTGGTGATCTCGTTGAAGGTCACGCGGCGGATGCGGTCAAGCTCGTCGCCATCCTTCTTCTTCTTTTTCTTCTTCTTCCCGTCGCCCAACTCCTCGGCCAAATGCCAGGCGATGGCCTCGCCTTCGCGGTCCGGGTCGGGCGCAAGATAGATGCTGTCCGCGGACAAGGCCAGCTTCTTCAGCTTGGCGAGAACCTTCTCCTTGCCGGGAATGACGATGTACTCCGTCTCGAATTCGTTGTCGATATCGACGCCCAGTGTGCTCTTGGGCAGGTCTTTAACGTGCCCGAGCGAGGCTTCGACGGTGAAGCCCTTGCCCAGATATTTCTGGATGGTCTTGGCCTTGGCCGGCGACTCGACGATGACTAAGCCTTTAGACAATGTGTCCTCTGATGGTGATTACTGGTTTTGAAGCTAGCATGAATGCGGTGGAAAAAGCTATCAGCTATCAGTTCTTAGCTTGTGGATGAGAGCTGCCAGCATCTTCTTCACCTCTATCACTTCGCTCGAAAGCCGGTTAAAATCAAGAGACTTCATCATTTCCAGGTCGCGTGCCAGAAGCAATTGGTACTCCAGCTCACTGGCTGACCCCATCGCAATTTGCAAGAAGCGTCCCAATTCGATGTCACCTTTTCGGCAACACCCCTCGGCGATGTTCGCGCCAATTGAAGCCGAGGATCTTCGCATCTGACCCGTCAGCCCATAGAGTTCTTCCCGCGGAAGTCCCTTGCTGGACTTGTACACATCGAGCGTATGGATGTGTGCTTTCTCCCAAACTTTCAAGTTCTTGAAACTCTGCATTACCGCCTCGCACGTCGTTGTCTTCACTGACAGCTGAAAGCTGATAGCTGACAGCTGCTTCAAAAGCTCTTCACGAAATTCTTCCCCGGCATCTGCTTTACCTTTCCCGCCAACTCCAGCTCGAACAACGCAGCGAAGATTTCCGATGACAACATGTCCAGTTCCAGCTTTTCCACAATTTCGTCGATATGGGTGGCTTCGTCGGCTTTCAGCAGTCTCAGGATCTTTCTTTCGTGTGGAGGCGGCTCGCTTTCCCCGAATAGAGATGCACTCTTGCCCGCTGGCGATTCATCGCCGCTGGCGGGAGTCAACGCAAGTCGTACGGCGCAGGGAGTTCTTCCCACACGTCTTCCCAGGTCGCGGTGAGCCTGGCGCCCTGTTTGATGAGCGTGTTGGGTCCCCAGGAATTCTTGTTGGTGACATTGCCGGGAACGGCGAACACCTTGCGATTCTGTTCCAGAGCGCAGCACGATGTGATTCTGGTGCCACTGTATTCCGCGGCTTCAACCACCAGCACGCCAATCGAAATGCCGCTGATGATGCGATTGCGAATGGGAAAGTTTTGCGGCGCGGCGAATGTGTTCATGGGAAATTCAGAGATCAGGGCGCCTCCTAGGGCCAGCATCTGCTCCGCGGTCCGGGTGTTTTCCTTGGGATAAATGATGTCCACTCCAGTGCCGAAGACAGCCGCTGTTTTCCCCTTGGCGTTGATGGCGCCACGATGCGCGGCCGCGTCCACGCCCCGAGCCAGGCCGCTGAAGATGACCAGACCGCGGCCAGATCGCACGCCAGCCGCTCCGCCATTCCGAGCCCGTAGGGCGTGGGGGTGTGAGTGCCTACGCTGCGATCCCTGGCTGGGTGAGAGCGTCCCCATTTCCCTGCACATAAAGGATCAGAGGCGGATCGTAGATTTCTTTCAGTTGCGCGGGATACGAGGAATCGTCCATGCAGACGACAGAAACCCCAGCGGCGGCCACGCGTCCCATCTCGTCATGCGCCAGTTCCATCGACTGGCCGGTGCCGAGCGCTTGCGCCGAAACAGTTTGAATGCCGGTGGCTTCAAGCTCGGTCAGCGAGGCCCTGAAAATGTTCTGCACGCCCCAAAATGCTCGACCAGCCGCCGCGCCCCGGTAGGGCCCAGACGCGGGGTCAGGGCAAGAGCCACCCACTGCGAGGCGAGGCTTTCGCTGGATTTCGAACTCACAGCCAGGGCTTCTGGCACTTCACACCTCCACATCGTCTGACTCGCGGACTCTATACATCCGCAAAAGACGATGTCAAGGTCACGCGACACACTCCTCTGTTAAAATTGAACATCGGCCGAATGAGACGCCTTCGTATTTCCGCGATTTCCTACCTTAATACTGCCCCACTGATGTGGGATTTCGAGCATGGAGACGCGGCCACCGCCTTCGATATTTCCTATACCGTGCCCTCGCGCTGCGCCGCCGATCTGGCAGCAGGATCGGCAGATATTGGTATTATCCCGGCCGCCGCTTATGCCAGTCTGCCGGAACTCGCCGTCCTGCCTGGCATCGCCATTGCTTCATGCCGTCCAGTTCGCTCCATCCTGCTGGTCAGCAAGGTCCCGCTGGACCAGATCCGCTCGGTTGCTTTGGACACTTCCTCTCTGACATCGGTAGCGCTGACCAAGGTGCTGTTCGCGAAGTGGTGGGGGCAGGGCAGGACGTTCACGTCCATGGCTCCGGACATAGAAACGATGATGCAGGCACACGACGCCGGCCTGGTGATTGGCGACCCTGCACTTAAGGTGAATCGCTCTCGCTATCTCACCTATGACCTGGCCGAAGAATGGATTCGCCTAACCGGCAAACCTTTTGTGTTCGCCTTTTGGGCGGTGCGGCAAGCAGGCTTGAAAGATGTGCCCGCGGCCCTCGATCTGGCAGCAGTGTTCCAGGAGTCGCGCGATCACGGCCTGCAGCCGGGGAATCTTGACCAGATTGCTCGCGAATGGGCGCCACGCCTGGGTTTGAGCGAGACTGAGATCAGGACTTATCTGACAGAAAATATCTACTATGATCTTGATCCCGGGTGTCTAAACGGGTTGCAGCTTTTCTATCGCTATGCCAGCGAATGCGGCGCGTTGCCGGCGGCACCGGGATTGCGCTTTCTTGATGTGGCCAAAATTGCGGCCACCTAGCTCTCGCCTGGTCTCGCCACGCCACCCGCATCTAAAAAGTTGTTTCTAAGGCCGGAATGCCAACCCAGTTTCACTTCCTGATTGTCCTTACCGTCTGGAGCCGGCTCCGCCACCTGGGCGGCGTAGGGTGCTGTTGGGACTGGCGGATAACTCGGTGGTGCCGTTGCCCGGGAGTATGGACGTTCTGACTATTCTCCTGGCCGCCCACCAGCGTCCTTTGTGGTGGTACTACGCCTTCATGGCCACGGTGGGCGCCGTCATTGGTGGGTACATCACCTACGGACTGGCCCGGAGGGGCGGCCAAGAGGCCTTCGAACGCAAGCTCTCGAAGCGTCAGGCTAACAAGGTTTTCAAACGCTTTGAACGCTGGGGATTTTTTGCGGTCGCCGTACCGGCCTTGTTGCCGCCACCTTTTCCCATCGTCCCTTTTCTGCTGGCGGCGGGCGCGATGCAATATTCCCGCAAGAAATTTGTGGCAGCGCTGGCGCTGGGCCGTGGAGTCCGTTTCACGATTGTTGCCGGCATGGGAGCGATGTTTGGCCGCCACATCGTCAGGTTCTTTTCGCAATATTATGAGCCGGCGGTGTTCACGCTCATTGGACTGGCAGTGATCGGCGGAATTGTTTCGCTGGTGCAGTTTTACCGCTATAAGAAAAGGTTGGCAGTGTCATCCTGAGCGAGCGAGATGTTTCGCTTGCGAAACATCTCGCGAAGTCGAAGGATCCCTGTGATCAGATGGTCCTGCGGCGAGGTAGAGATCCCTCGACTTGCTCTCGCCGCGCCTGGCGCGGCTCGAGACTGCGCTCGGGATGACAAATTTTGCATCGGCGCGCAAGTCCGCTAGAATCTCAACAGCGGTTTCGAGTGTCATGTCCCTGACCAAACAGCAAGCCCTCGACCTATTTCGCTCCGACGATCTCATCGGCATCGGCATGGAGGCTGACGCGGTACGCCGGCGGCTCCATCCCGAAAACGTCGCCACCTACGTCATCGATCGCAACATTAATTACACGAATTTTTGCACCGAGTACTGCACCTTCTGCGCTTTCTACCGGCCGCTGAAGGGGCCTGCCGCCAAAGAGGGCTACATCCTGGACTTCGACACTATCTACGACAAGATTCGGGAAACCGTGGAGCTAGGCGGCACCGGCGTGCTGATGCAGGGCGGCCTGCATCCCGATCTCAAGATTGACTGGCACGAGAAGATGCTAAGCGGCATCAAACAGCGCTTTCCCAAGGTCCATCTTCATTGCTATTCGGCCTCGGAAGTGATCGCCATCGCCGAATACAGCGAGTTGAGCATTCGCGACACTATTATTCGTCTGCGCGATGCCGGACTCGATTCCATTCCCGGCGGCGGCGCGGAAATCCTCGACGATGAAGTTCGCTATAAGATCGCCCGTCTCAAATGCCTGACCGAAGACTGGCTGAACGTGCATCGCACGGCGCACAAGTTGGGCATGCGCACCACCGCCACCATGATGTTCGGCGTGGGCGAGAACATCGAAAATCGCGTCAATCACTTCCAGCGGCTTTACGAATTGCAGGAGGAAACCGGCGGCTTTACTGCATTTATCCCCTGGAGCTTTCAGCCCCACAACACCGCTCTCGGCGGCCGCCACTGGGACGAGGCCACGGCCGTCGAATACCTGAAAGTCTTGGCTATTTCCCGTCTATACCTTTCCAACTTCCTCAATGTTCAGTCGAGCTGGGTGACCCAGGGTTTGAAAGTCTGCCAGATGGGGCTGCGCTTTGGCGGCAACGACGTGGGATCGGTCATGCTCGAAGAAAATGTGGTGCGCGCCGCCGGTGTGACCAATTGCACCACGGAAGAAGAGTTGCGCCGCATTATCCGCGACGCCGGATTCAGGCCCGCCCAGCGCGACACCCTCTATCGCACCTACTTCCTTAACTAGAGGCCGCGATCTCACCCGGGGCAACTCCGCGGTCGCCGTGCAACCTCAAAGTGACATGCCTGGGCGAATCGAAGACTACGCGCTGATTGGAGATTGCGAGACCGCAGCGTTGTGCAGTAAGGGAGGCTCCGTTGACTGGCTCTGCTGGCCGCGTTTTGACTCCGGAGCGTGCTTCGCGTCGCTGCTGGGAACACCCGATAACGGGTGCTGGAAGCTGGCGCCCGCGGATGGCGTCACGCGGGTAGCTCGGCATTATCGCGATAACACTCTCATCCTTGAAACCGACTTTGAAACCCAGGACGGCGCCATAACCCTGGTCGATTTCATGCCGCTCCGCGACAGGCACTCTCACCTGGTCCGGCTAATGCAAGGGAAGCGCGGCAAAGTGCGGGTGAAGATGGAGCTCACGATTCGGTTCGACTACGGCCGATCGGTGCCCTGGGTGACTCGCCTGGAAGATGGGGCCAGGCGCGCCATTGCAGGGCCCGACATGCTCGCGCTTCGCACTCCGGCGCCGCTGCGAGGCGAGAATCTCACCACCATCAGCGAATTTACCGTAGGTGAAGGTGAGACGGTCCCGTTCGTTTTGTCCTATGGCGCCTCTCACGGACCAGTTCCGCCGGCAATCGATGCCGAACGGGCACTCGCACGGACCGAAAAGTACTGGCACAAATGGGCGGGCAGCTGTACCTATCATGGTCCTTGGGACGAGGCGGTGTGCCGGTCTCTCATCACGCTGAAGGCTCTCACCTATCTCCCCACCGGCGGGATTGTGGCAGCTCCCACGACCTCCCTTCCGGAAAAGCCGGGTGGCGTGCGGAATTGGGACTATCGTTTCTGCTGGCTGCGAGACGCAACTTTCACCTTGCTGGCCCTGATGCATGCCGGCTACTACCACGAAGCGCAAGAGTGGCAGAACTGGCTATTGCGGGCCATCGCCGGCAGTGCCGAACAGGTACAGATCATGTACGGGGTCGCCGGAGAGCGGCATCTGGGGGAGTGGGAGGTGCCGTGGCTGGCCGGATACCAGGGGGCATCACCGGTGCGCGTGGGCAACGCTGCCTTCGGCCAGCAGCAATTGGATATTTATGGGGAACTGGCCGATGCTCTGCATCAGGCGAGGGAAGGCAAACTGCCCAAGAATGAGCCGGCAATAGACCTGCAGCGAACGTTGTTAGAGCACCTGGAGCACGTCTGGCAGGAGCCCGACCAAGGCATGTGGGAAGTCCGGGGTCCGAGGCGCCGCTTCACGCATTCCAAAGTAATGGCGTGGGTGGCGTTTGATCGCACGATCAAGAGCGCTGAAAAGTTCGGCCTGAAGGCCCCGCTGGAGCATTGGCGAGCAGTACGCAGGCAAATCCACGACGATGTCTGCCGCCATGGCTTCGACCGCGATCTCGGCAGTTTCGTGCAATCGTACGGATCGAAGAATTTGGATGCGAGTCTGTTGCTGATCCCGCTCGTCGGTTTTCTGCCGCCATCGGATCCACGCGTGCGTGGCACGATTGAAAAGATAGAGCGCGATCTCCTTTGCGACGGTTTGGTACAGCGCTACAACACCGGTACTGCTGGCGATGGCCTTCCGCCGGGAGAGGGCGCATTCCTGGCGTGCAGTTTCTGGCTGGCGGACAATTACGTATTGCAGCGCCGGAAGATCGAGGCCGAGAAGCTCTTCGAAAAACTTCTGAAGCTACGCAACGACGTGGGTCTATTGGCGGAGGAATACGACCCTGAAAGCGGACGCCTGCTGGGCAATTTCCCGCTTGCATTTTCGCACGTGGCGCTGGTCAACACGGCTTTGAACATCGGCCGGCAACTCGGACCCGCGGGTCAGCGTGCGAAGCGGGATAGCTCCGGCGCGCAACCCGACCGCTAGATGATCATTCTTACCCAAACAGCAGACTTGATTTGGGAACGAGGTCAACCATGAGTGAAGTAATCTCCGATGCGCTGGTATTTTTCGGTGCCACTGGCGACCTGGCCCACAAGAAAATTTTCCCTGCCCTGCAACAGTTGGCCAAGCGCGATGAACTGAACATGCCGGTCGTCGGAGTGGCCAAATCAGGCTGGAGCCTCGAACAACTCAAAAAACGGGCCCAGGACAGCGTCGAGCACTACGGTGGTCTCGATAGAGCTGCGTTTGCCAAGCTCAGTGGAGTGCTCCAGTACATTGACGGCGACTACACCGACAGCGCTACTTTCCGTGAGTTGCGGCAGAAATTGGGGGCCGCCCGGCACCCGCTGCACTACCTCGCCATCCCGCCGGACCTTTTCGGAGAGGTGGTGAAGCAACTCAAATCGTCCGGATGCTCGGAGGGCGCCCGGGTGGTGATAGAGAAGCCCTTCGGACATGATTTGGATTCGGCACGCGCGCTCAATAAGACGCTGCATACGGCTTTCGCCGAGCAGAATATTTTCCGCATCGACCACTACTTGGGCAAGAACGCGGTCCAGAACATTTTATTTTTCCGCTTTGCCAATACTTTCATGGAGCCGATCTGGAATCGACACTACGTGGAGAGCGTCCAGATTACGATGGCGGAGAACTTCGGAGTCGCTGGCCGGGGAGCATTCTACGAACAGGCCGGCGCGATCCGGGACGTGGTGCAGAACCATCTGCTCCAGTTGCTCACCAACGTCGCCATGGAACCCCCTGTGGCCATGGCAAATCCCGGCCTGCAGGACGAAAAAGTCAAAGTGCTTCGAGGCATAGGGACGCTTGGAGCCAGCGACGTGGTGCGGGGCCAGTTCAACGGCTACCGCGATGAGGTAGGTGTCAATCCGAATTCAACCGTGGAAACTTACGTTGCCTTGCGCCTGCACCTTGATTCGTGGCGCTGGAAGGGCGTGCCGTTCTACATTCGGGCGGGAAAATCGTTGCCGGTGACGGTCACCGAGGTGCACGTGGCGCTGCGTCATCCTCCCGCGATCTTTTCGGACAATGCTCCGGCGCACAATTATCTGCGCTTTCGGGTTACTCCCGAGCTTGTCATCGCGATTGGCGGCCAGGTAAAAAAGTCCGGGGACGAGATGGCCGGGGATCACGTTGAACTTCTCGCAGCCCAGGAGTCCGACCCCGCCGAGTTGTCCGCGTACCAGGAACTGCTGGATGACGCCATACATGGAGATCCCACGCGCTTCGCCCGTGAAGACTATGTCGAGGAGGCCTGGAGGATCGTACAGCCAATTCTCGACAATGCCACCCCGGTGCACGTGTACGACCCAGGCACATGGGGCCCCGCGGAGGCCCGAAAACTCACCTCGGCAGAGGGCGGCTGGCGAGATCCCCACTAGGCAGGTGTGGGGCGGACACTCCTGTCCGCCCCACACCTGCCTTCAGGTAGAATGAATAGCCTTGGCTGGTCCGTCGGGACCGACTGGAGACGATTCCTGGGCATCACGTCGATCTCGATTCAAATTCTCGCCGCTTTCGTGGCCTCGCGCGGCATCGGCCAGTACATTCGCCAGCACTTCCTCGACACCACTTTCAAGGGCCTTTATCACGCCAACGCTTTTGATATGGCGTTGCTGGTGCCTTACTTCGTGGTTCTTATCCTCCTCGCGTCGTACGGCCTGCACCGCTACGTACTTGTCTATCTTTATTACAAGCACAGGAACAATCGCACCGTGGATCCGGCGGGCCGTTTTTCGGACGTGCCCCGGGTAACCGTGCAACTTCCAATTTTCAACGAGCAATTTGTGGTTGAGCGCTTGCTCGATGCGGTCTGCCGCCTGCAATATCCACTGGAAAAGCTGGATGTCCAGCTCCTCGACGATTCCACCGACGAGACGCAGGCGGTCGCGCAAGGCCTGGTAGAGCAGTACGCGGCTCGAGGCTTCCCGGTCACCTACCATCACCGCAGCAATCGCGAAGGTTATAAGGCGGGGGCGCTGGCGGAAGGCATGAAAACGGCGAAAGGCGAGTTCATCGCCATCTTCGACGCCGATTTTGTGCCGCCTGAAGATTTCCTGATGCGCACCATCCACCATCTGACCGATCCGAGAATCGGCATGGTGCAAACCCGCTGGACCCACATCAACCGCAACTATTCTTTCCTGACCGAGGTCGAGGCCATCCTGCTGGATGGACACTTCGTGCTGGAACATTCGGCACGCGCTCGCAGCAACGCCTTTTTCAATTTCAATGGCACAGCGGGAGTCTGGCGCCGCACCGCCATCGAAGAGGCCGGGGGCTGGGAGCATGACACGCTCACCGAAGATACCGACCTCTCCTATCGTGCCCAGCTCAAAGGATGGAAGTTCATTTACCTGCAGGATGTGGAGTGTCCGGCCGAGCTGCCGGTCGAGATGACCGCTTTCAAGACGCAGCAGGCGCGCTGGGCCAAGGGCCTGATCCAGACCGCCAAGAAGATTCTTCCCAGCGTAATCAAGAGCGATCAGCCCGTTCGCGTCAAGCTGGAAGCCTGGTATCACCTGACTGCGAATCTCAGCTATCCCCTGATGGTGGTGCTCTCGGTGCTGCTGCTGCCGGCCATGATCATCCGTTTCTATCAAGGATGGTTTCAGATGCTGTACATCGACCTGCCGCTGTTTCTGGCATCCACGTTTTCCATCTCCAGTTTCTACCTGGTCTCGCAGCGTGAGTTGTTTCCCAAGACCTGGCCGAGGGCCCTGCTCTATCTGCCTTTCCTGATGGCGCTGGGCATCGGCCTGACCATTACCAACACACGCGCCGTGCTCGAGGCCCTGATTGGGAAGAAGTCAGCCTTCGCGCGCACCCCCAAGTATCGCGTAGAATCGAAAGCCGACCGAATCAATGCCGCCAAGTACCGGCGACGCCTGGGTTGGGTGCCCTGGGTTGAGCTTCTGGTCGGCAGCTATTTTGCGCTTACTGTCTTTTACGCCATCGCCAACGAGAATTACATCACCGTGCCATTTCTGGTCTTGTTCGTGCTCGGATACTGGTACACGGGGTTGATGTCACTGTTGCAAGGCCGCTTTTCGGGCTTGTCCATGAGCGCCGAGACCCACACCAAGCCGTTCCCGGTGGGCGTGTAGAAGATGGAGCGCGGGCATCCTCGCCCGTGTTCGCGGAACGCTCGTCCGGCATTTCATTCAATTCCTTTCTTTTCGCTGCAAGCGGGTTTAGAATCCTTACCGTTTCGCGTCCAGTCGGGCGCGAGTCATGTCGGTTCGCAGGGAGGGTCCGATGCGCCACCTCACAATAAATGCCAAAGTCGTTCTCGGCATTCTGCTGGTTTTTCTGGTCAGCTGTGGAACGGGTCACGATGCCGATGAAAAGTATTACCTGATTTCCACCAACGTCAAGATTCCGTACTGGCAAGCAGGCGGGGCCGGATTGTTCCAGGCTGCCATACAGCTTAAGGTGCGTTCCGAATTCGCGGGGCCGGACAGCTACGATCCCAAGGCGGAGCAGCAGGCGTTCCAGCAGGCCGTGCAGAGCAAAGCCACCGGAATCCTGGTCTCGGTGGCGGATCCGGCCCTGATGAAAGATGACATTGATCGCGCCATCGCGGCCGGCATTCCCGTGATCACGGTGGATTCGGACGCGCCCGCCAGCAAGCGGCTGTTCTTCATCGGGACCGACAACTACCACGCCGGGCAGATTGGCGGGCAGAGGCTGGCCAAGGAATTGAACGGGAAAGGCAACGTGGTGGTATTTACCATTCCCGAACAGGCCAATTTGAAGGAGCGGCTGCGCGGCTACCGCGATGCCCTCGAGTCCTCTCCGGGAATAAAGATCACTCGCGTGGTGGATATGAAAGGCGACTCCCGCGTCGCCTTCGACAACGCCACCGAGATCCTGGGCAACGACAAGAAGGAACACACCGACGCGTTCGTGTGCCTGGAAGCGCTGTCGGGCAAGGAAGTCGCCACCGTCCTGAGCCAACATGAAGTCAAGGACAAAGTGATTCTGGCGATGGACACCGACGAGGACACGCTTTCCTGGATCCAGAAAGGTGTAATCGCGGCCACGATTTCGCAGAAGCCCTACACCATGAGCTTTGTGGGAGTAAAAATGTTGGATGATCTCTACCATCACAAACTGTCCACGTTGACCAATGATTGGGCCAAAGACAGCTTTGCCCCGATTCCAGCGTTTGTGGACACGGGATCGTCGCTGGTGGATAAAACCAATGTCGATGCCATGATTGCGGCCAGCAAATCCGTAACCAGCAACGCGAAGTAGTTGCCATCACCAATAAAGGGACTTCAGAATGCGAAAGGTGTTGCTGGTTTGTTTTCTTCTTTCCCAACTCACATGGGCCCTAGACCGCCAGCCTAACTCAGATTTCCGAATGCGCCGTCAATCGCTGGCGAGCAAGGCCAGTGGCGGCGCGGTTCTCCTCTTCGCTTCGAACGAGGCGGAAGGACCAAACGATCTTTACGGCTATCGTCCCGACGACAATTTTTTCTACCTCTCGGGCTGGAGCGAACCCGGAGCGGCGCTGTTGATCGTCGGTGGGAACAGCACGGAGAATCACTCCTACACCGAAATCCTGTTTCTTCCCAATCACAATCCCTCGCAGGAAAAATGGACGGGGCCAAAACTTGGCGCGGACAGTCCTGACGTCAGCAAGGTTACCGGATTCGACCATATCGAAGTGCTCGACAATCTGCGATCGGAACTGGTCCGCCTGCTTCCCGCAAAGAGAGCCGTCGTCTACACCGATGTTGTATCGGATGGTGAAATTTCGAATTCAGCCGCGCCCCTGGATTGGCTGAAGCGTGCCAACGCATTTCCCGTGGGCGTGTCGTTTCAGGATGTCCGGCCGATGCTGGCTTCGCTCCGAACCTCCAAGGATGCGGGAGAAATCGAGCGCATCCGGCACGCGACCGACGCCTCGATTGCGGCCCACTTCGCAGCCATGCGTACGGTGAAGCCGGGCACTACCGAGCGCGAGATTTCCGCCCTGATGCAATACGAGTGGGGAAAACGCGGTTGCGAGCGTCCTGCCTACGCCCCCATCGTAGGTTCAGGTTTCAATTCCACCGTGCTGCACTACTCCGACGACTCCGGCACCATGCGGCCGGGAGACGTCGTGGTGATTGACGCCGCGGGAGAATATTCCATGTACGCGTCGGACATCACTCGTACGCTGCCCGTGTCCGGAAAATTTAGCGCCCGCCAGCGGGAGATTTACGATATTGTCCTGGGCGCGCAACAGGCCGCCATGGCCGCATTCCGCTCGGGCAAATCCAGCCTGCGGAGGGAGCAGCCGGATTCCATCTACGACGTGGCGTACAACTACATCAATTCGCACGGCAAGGATCTGCACGGAGAGTCTCTGGGAAAATACTTCATTCACGGCCTGAGCCACTACGTGGGATTGAATGTCCACGATGCGGGCGACTACAACGTTCCGCTCGCTCCAGGAGCGGTGTTTACCATCGAGCCGGGAATCTACATTCCCGAGGAAAAGCTGGGTGTGCGCATTGAAGACATCCTTTATGTTGACCCGGACGGCAAGCTGATTAACCTTACTGCTAACCTGCCCCACACCGCCGATGATGTGGAGCGCGCAATGGCAGGTCAGTGAAGATAAGCGTCTGTGGGTCGGACACTCTTGTCCGACCCACACATGCCTCCCTTTTGATATCCTAGGGTATCGTGCGGATGATCTGGTTGTTCCTGATCCTGGCCCTGAGTACCGTAGCGGTGTCTCTGGTCGGATTGGCGGCCTACCTGCGAGTGCGCAGCCATATGAAGGAATCGTCTTCCAGAGAAACCCACAGCAAGGAGTAATCCAGGCCTGTTCATTACGTCCGGTGCCCGCGCTTCAGAGTCTGACAGGGAGAATCCAATATGACAAAGCCAGCTAGTCTTGTCCTCGACCGAGGTAGTCGCGCTCTGTACTGGGCAGAACAGGTGGCGATTGTGGTGAGTGCCAGCCTGTTTGTTGCCCTGTGCGCCCACGTGACTCTGCCTCTGCCGTTTACTCCAGTGCCTTTAACCCTGCAGAATTTTGGTGTGCTCGTGGTGGGGCTGACTCTGGGAAGCCGTCGCGGCTTTGCAGCGCTGGCGCTTTACCTCGTAGAGGGGGCGTCGGGAATGCCAGTGTTTAATCCTGCGGGGGTGGGCGGTCTCGCCCAGATGTTAGGTGTGACTGGCGGCTTCTTGCTGGCTTATCCCTTGGTCGCTGGACTGGCGGGGTGGATCATGGAACGTGGCAAAGCCAGTTTCGCTCGTGCGGCAACCGCAGGCGTGCTGGCTGAAGTGGTGTTGTTCGTCGGCGGCCTTTCGTGGCTGGCGGTGTTGACCCACTCCTTCGCGCAGGCGGCGCGCTGGGGCCTTTACTGGTTTGTGTTCGCGGAAGTGATCAAGGTAATGTTGGCCGCCGGAGTCTCAACCGGATGGCAGCGAGTCCGCAAGGAGCCGGCATGAGTTTCGTCGAAACACATTCTGGAGCAACCGCCGCTCTCTTACCTGAAACCAAGGATTCGTCACACGGTAGTGCATCGACGCGTGAAATCAGCATCGCGCACAGCCCAGACTCCGATGATGCTTTTATGTTCTATGCGCTGGCCACCAACAAGGTGCGCGTCCCCAGCCTGCGTTTCACCCATACACTTTGTGACATCGAAACCCTGAACCAGAAGGCGCGGGAAGGCAACGGCGTGTATGACGTCACGGCTATCTCGTTCCACGCTTACCCCTACATTCAGGACAACTATGCTCTGCTGCCCAGCGGGGGCAGCGTCGGCGACGGTTACGGCCCCATGATTGTAGCGACCCAGGGATTTTCCCAGAGCGAAATCAAACGCAAAAAGATTGCCATCCCTGGGACCCTAACCACCGCTTATCTCGCGCTACGGCTTTTCGCGCCTGGCATTGAGACCGAAGTTGTGCCCTTCGATCGAATCATTCCCCAGGTCGTCGAAGGCAAATACGAAGCCGGCCTCATCATCCACGAAGGCCAGTTAACCTATGCCAAGGCCGGTCTGCAACGCATCGTGGACCTGGGCAAGTGGTGGCTGAAGATTACGGGGTTGCCCCTGCCGCTGGGAGGTAATGCCATACGTCGCAGCCTGGGACCGGAGCTAACGTCACAGGTATCAGGGGCCCTGCGGTGCAGCATTCAGTACGCGCTCGACCATCGCGATGAAGCACTGGCCTACGCCATGCAATTCGCCCGCGACGTCGATCCTCAACTGGCCGACAAGTTTGTCGGCATGTACGTGAACGAGCGCACTCTGGACTACGGACCGGATGGACGCGAAGCCGTGCGCCGCCTGCTGGACATGGGACACAAGGCAGGAATCATTCCACGAGAGGCGAGGGTGGAGTTTGTCTAGAAGAGCTTCTAGCTCCTAGCTCCTGGCTAAAACTTGAGACCTGTTGGCTTTGGTTAGGAGCCAGGAGCTAGAAGCGTCTTATTTGGCTAGAGGCCAGGAGCCAGAAGCTAGCAGCTCCTTACCTGATTCTCTCTGGAAACGAGAACACCGGATCCACATCCACCGGCACCTTCGATGCCGCCTTTAACGACACCTGCAATTCTGCCGGCATTACGTCGTACTTTTTGAACCACGCTTCAGCGCGTTCGCGGTTGCCGGTTGCTTCAATGTCCAGAAGTTCCTTGGCCATGTCAGCCAGCGCGCCGGGCATGCCGGCATAGTCGATGGCATACCTTCCCGATGCTTGCGGTTTGATTGCGCCCCGCTCCAGAAGATAGTTGAACTCCATCATCTCCGCCTGGCCATGGGCCTCGCCAGTGCCGAAGCGTATGGTGCGGAAAATTCCAGCCAGATACGAAGCGTAGTATTCTTCCAGCTTGTCTTTGGGCAGCACGTCGTGATCCACCAGCCACTTCAGGCCGAACATGCCGACCACATCGGCTTTGGCTTCCTCGAGTCCACTGTACTGCGGGCCGATGGCTTCGCGAACGGCCACTTTGCCGGCCGCGGTGCGGGAGTAGGCCGGGCCCAGTCCGTGGGCCATCTCGTGCATGATCGTGCCCAGTAGATATCCCTCCGCTGAGGCTTTGGCCGCCTGTTCCGGCGGCATCATGAACTGGGCCAGCGGAAGAATTACATAGGTGACGCGTGCGTCCATGAAGTTTTTGAAGAAGATTTTCTTGCTGCCTTTTTGTTCATGGACCCGGGGATCATTGGGCAGGTTGTCAGCGACAGCCTGATAGCCATGACGCAGGTCCCCCGCGCGGTAGGGGGCGTCCATAACCTCCATCGGAGTTTCCAGACCGTGCTTGGAAGGCCGATCCTCAGGAGCTAGCGGCAGCGCGTCCTGGACGTCGGCCACATATTTCTGAAATATCGCCAGCTTACGGCTCTCCACTTCATTGCGCACCAGCACCGCGGCGCCGTAAGAACCCTTCACGCCGAGAATGCCGTCGGTGTAGGTCTCGTAGGGAGCGAAGATCACATCGAACTTCGGATTTTTCAAATCGAGCCAGGCCAAATCGCTTTTGAAATAGTCGTCAGTCAGCAGGGCATCGGCCCGCAGAAGCAGGAAATTTGCGAACGCGGGGTCGTCACTCAAGGCAGCGGCCTCGCGCAGATCGCGCGCGGCCGGCTCCAGGAATGAGCGGTAGGCGATGTGATAGGGCACCCCTTCAAGACGATCGCCGTGCCAGCGTACCAGCGTGGTTAGACTGTAAGTTTCCTCTCTCTTCTCGGGATGATCTTTTACGTACTGCTCAATCTGCTGGCGGGTCAAACCCTCGGGATAAAAGCCGCGGCCCGGCGGCATGGACGTAATGCCGACAAAGGGCCGGTTCTGTTCGATCAGGTCGAAGCGCGAGCCGTTGATCCACAGATAGTGGCGCAGCTCCTGATCTTTCGTGCTTTTACTCGAAGCCAGAGACTGGTAGAGGGCGAGGCCTTCGGGATCGCTCTGGCGCCAGTAAATGTCTTCCAGATAGCGTGCAGCGTCCACCAGTTTGCCCACCAGTTCCTTCTCGCGGGCGGTGAGTCCGGTGGAGCGAAAGGGCATGCCGACGCGGCGAAACTTTGCCAGGCGTTGCGCCAGGTCGGGAGCGACCTGCATGCCGCCGGAAGCCGCGCCTCGAGCCGCCGATCCCGTCATCGGCTTTTTGCTCTTTTGGGCTGAGTCGGGAGAAATCATGAGAAGGATGCACAGCAGGGGAAGGAGGAGGCCCTGTTTGATCATCAACCTGATTCTAACAGAGCTCTTATGCAGGTTCGCACAACAACCGGTGAGCTTTTTGCTTTCCCACCGTAAGATCAAGGTCGTTCACCCCAAATGACGCAAAGCTCGTTACGGGTCATCTCGCCAAGCTTCGCCTTCCTCGCTATCATGTTGCGATGCCTGCCGGCACAAATTCAGATGGCGCTCAGACCCTGCTGGTCGATGCCGACGATACGCTTTGGGAAAACAACATCTACTTTGAGCGCGCTATCGCGAACTTTATTTCGTTCCTGAATCACCACGAGTACACTCCGGAGCAAGTGCGCGAAGTGCTCAACCAAGTGGAGCGCGAGTCGATTGTCAGCCATGGCTACGGCTTGCACAGTTTTGCGCATTCGCTAGTCGCGACTTTCGAGCGCCTGGCCGTCGAGCCTCTGACCCCTGCTCTGCACGAAACAATTAACGGATTTGCCCACACTATTGCCGGTCATCCGGTTGAACTTTTGCCCGGAGTGCCGGAGACGTTGCAATATCTGTCCGAGCGCCACCACTTGATCCTGATGACCAAGGGCGCGGTGCCGGAGCAGACCGGCAAAGTGGAACGCTCCGGACTTAAGGAATATTTTTCCGCGGTAGAGATTGTGTCCGAAAAAGATGTACCTACCTACCAACAGGTCATTTCAAAGTACGATCTGGATCCCGATGCCAGTTGGATGATCGGCAACAGCCCCAAGTCCGACATCAATCCAGCTCTGGCCGCGGGTCTGAATGCGGTGTTCGTTCCGCACGGCGCCACCTGGGTGCTGGAACACGAAGAAGTAGAGTCCGCCGAACCACCCAAGCGGTTGCTAGTGGTGGAGAAGTTTTCCGAGTTGCAGACACACTTCTAGCTTGAGCCCATGCGCTGCAGGCCGTCGCAACAGCAGCTCCCTGCACTGCGCTCGTTGCGCTTCGCTCCGGTCGGGATGGCAGAGTTTCTTGGGGACTGGGATTTGGAAACTGAAAGCTGACGGGCTGTCTCCTTTAGCACCAAACTAACCAACAACCTCCGTATCCCGCTGTTTCGCCGCATGTTACTCTTTTTCTGCTCTGGTTTTTGCCCGCATCCGTGCGTGGCCGTGCAGAAAAACAACTTGCGGCGACTGCTGCGAACGGTGGAGGCTCTGTCCGATCTCGGCCCGGAGATGACGGCGGAGCGTGAGTTTCCCCAGACCGCGCGGGCCATGGTCTCTGCGCTGCTCCAGGCGGGCGGCGCCCGCGAAGGCGTGCTGTTCACCTTCAGCGACAAACCTTCCATGCTCTCCTCTGTGGCCTCCGAAGGCTTCGCGTTAATGCCCGAACCCGCCATCATGCCGTTGCTGCCCAAGCACGTTCATGCCCTCACTACGGCGCGCGGACCGGTTGTCCTGAAGCCCGGCTCCTATGACATCTTTCTCAGTTCGAATGGAAATGTTGCACCTGAACTGTTCAAGTGTGTAGCTCCTCTGAAAGTCGGCGGCAAACTGGTGGGCATGGTTGCACTGGGCCGCCGCGAGGGCGATGCCCTCTTCGACGACGAAGACCTGGGAGCACTCGAACTGCTGTGCAACTACGTCGCCATCGCCATGCAGAACCACGTGCTGTCGCAGACCCTGGCGCAGCGCGTTTCGGAGAACCTCCGCCTGCTGGCGTCGCTCCACGGTTTTTATGACACTGCCTTAGAAGCCTTCGCCACGGCGATCGACGTGAAGCACGTGAACATTCACGGCCACTCCCTGCGCGTGGGGCGTTACGCCTCCGCCATCGGAGAGGCCATGGGCATGGATCCCAATGATGTCGGTGCTCTGCGCTCCGCCGGCTACCTCCATGACATCGGCAAGGTTGCGGTGGACAAACGGCTGTTCGGGAAGCCTTCATCTCTCGATGCCGAAGAGTTCCGCGAAATGGCCGACCACACCGTGGTGGGACATCAGATCGTGAGCGGCGTGGAGTTCCCCTGGCCGCGCATTCCCGAGATCGTGCGTTCCCACCATGAGCGCGGCGACGGTTCGGGATATCCGGATGGGCTGATGATGGAGGATATCGCCATGCCGGTGCGCATCATCGCCCTGGCCGACACTTTCGATGCCATGACCAGCGAGCGCCCTTATCGCGAACCTCTTTCCGTGGGAAACACTCTCAGTGAAATCGTTCGTCTTTCTCCGCTGAAATTTGACCCCAACGTCGTCCACGGGCTGCTTGTGCAAATCCGGCGCGACTCCGTCGGCAGCAACCGCGCACCATTTCTGCAGGACCGCATGGCCGTCAATATCGCCGCCGGGGACATCGATCAACTGGCGGCAACCCTGCAACACAAAGTCACTCATGGCCGCCTCTACCTGACCTAGAAGCGGAATCGCATTTTCGGGCAGGCGACACCAAAGGTAACCTCCGTTTTTCCCACAGCCTGAAATTATTCCCGGTCATTCGCTAAACTCTGCCCTCAATCCGCCGATAGAGGTTCTAGTCGGTCACCGTATCCCTTCGTCACAGATTTCTCCGTAAGCGAAACCACAGCGGACGCCGCCACGCGAGACGATACGTTCGCTCAGGTGCTGGATGTCGAAGAAAGAGGCAGGAATGTCAGCCGGGACGCAGTTGGAACCTGAAATGCTCAAGCAGCATGCGGAGACGCTACCAGATGCTGGAGCGGGTCACATGCCTGGCTTCGTACTGAACAGCTCGGGAGTGGTTGAGCATGTCCTCGAAAGCAACGGGCCGCCTCTGGGACTCATTGTCGACAGCCGATTTTCCTGCCAGAAAGAGATCCTGCTCGAACCCGGGCAGATTGTTGTCCCGCTCACCGACGGCCTCACGGAGTCGGTGGCTCACGGCGGCGACGGATTCGGGGCTCAGGGCGCCCTGGAATACATTGCCGCGCATCATAACGAACCCGCCCGTCAAATCGCCGACGGCCTTCACCTGGCCCGAAGATTTGCCGCCTATGAGCCCCAGAATGACGACATTACCTCGGTCGTGCTCAAAGTTGGCCCCCTCCCTAGCGGCTAAGGCATTGTCCGGCTTGTACTTGGAGCGATGTGCGGCCGCTCCCCAAAGACCGCGATGGAGGCCCGATCCATGACTTCCGAAGAACGAGGGTACCGTCGGTGCCAGCAACTTTTCCCCTCGCCCGGGTTAACAATACTCAAGCCCTTCTCGGCCTGACATCAGGTCCGCATGATTGCACTGCGACGACAACTCGCTGCTCTGGTTGCGTTATCTACGCTTGGAGGCGCCGTTTTCGTCCAACATGCGCTTGCCAACAAGAACAAGCCTGCTTCCGCCACCCGAATGGATGAGCAAAAGCGCGCGCTGCACGCGCTCAACCGGATGGCCTTCGGACCGCGCCCGGGTGATGTCCAGCGGGTGGCGGCGATGGGAGTGGACCGCTGGATCGACCAGCAATTACATCCCGAAAAAATCGACGATCGCGCGCTTAACGCCCGCCTGGCGCCTTTTCGCACCCTGCGCATGGACACGCGCGAAATAGTCGAGAACTTTCCACCACAGCAAGTGATCAAGGCCATCGCCGAAGGCCGGCAGTCGATGCCTTCCGGTTCCGCCAAGCGCGCGGTGTACCAGGCGCAACTGGAGCGCTATGAGGAGAAAAAGGACCGTAAGCAGGAGAGCGCGAACCCCGATAGCCCGACGAGGGCCACGTCCTCGAAATCAGACCAAGTGGACGATGAAGAACTGGCCCGCCGCCGCGAGGGCCGTCTCTACGCCGATCTCAAGGCCGAGGACCTGCTGGATTTGCCACCCGACCAGCGCATGAAGGCAATTGTCAAAATGTCTCCCGCGGAGCAGCGTGCGATTGGAACTTCGCTCAAGGGTGACAGGCGTGACGAGTTCATGCAAGGCATGAACCCGCAACAACGCGAAACCATGATGGCCCTCAATAGTCCACAGCAGGTGGTGACCAGCGAACTGGTGCAGGGCAAGCTGCTGCGGGCCATCTACAGCGAACGCCAACTGGATGAAGTGATGACCGATTTCTGGATCAACCACTTCAACGTGTTTATTGGAAAGGGCGCAGACCGCTACCTGCTGACCAGCTATGAGCGCGACGTTATCCGTCCCCGCGCCCTGGGCAAGTTTGAAGACCTGTTGGTGGCGACCGCGCAGAGTCCGGCCATGTTGTTCTACCTCGACAACTGGTTGAGCGTGGGGCCCGATTCGGATTTCGCCCGCGGTATTTCCACACGCAACGTAAATTACAACTGGCGTCGGCCTCCACGGCCACGGCCCGTGCCGGCGAAGCAAGCCAGGAGCAAGAGTAGCGGTCTGAATGAAAACTATGGCCGCGAACTGATGGAGCTGCATACCCTCGGAGTGAACGGCGGCTACACGCAGGAAGATGTTACCGAGGTGGCCCGCGTCCTGACGGGCTGGACCCTAAAGCAGCCCAGGCAGGGCGGCGGCTTCGTCTTCGAGGAGCGAATGCACGAGCCTGGCGAGAAGCGCGTGCTGGGGCATCGCATCAAGTCGAGTGGCGAAAAAGAGGGCCGTGAGGTGCTACACATCCTGGCCCACCATCCCTCCACGGCTAAGTTCATATCCACCAAACTGGCCATGCGTTTCGTCTCGGACGATCCGCCACCCGCACTGATTGAACGCATGACCCAAACCTTCCTGAAGAAGGATGGCGACATTCGCGAAGTACTCAAGACAATGTTTCATTCGCCGGAATTCTGGGCGTCCGAGTCCTATCGGGCCAAGGTGAAAACTCCCCTGGAGTTCGTAGTCTCGGCAGTGCGGACCAGCGGTGCCGAGGTCAGCGACGCCCTGCCGCTGGCCCGCCAGCTGCAGAACCTGGGCATGCCGCTCTATGGGATGCAGCCGCCGACGGGCTATTCCATGAAGGCCGATGCCTGGGTAAATTCGTCGGCCCTGCTGGGACGAATGAACTTTGCGCTGGCGCTGACCGCGGAGAAACTCAAAGGCGTTCAGGTGCAGCCCGGTCAGTTGTTGGGCGGGCGTTCGCCCTCTGACTCCGAAAGCACGTTGGCGGCCCTGGAGAGCAATCTGCTTGCCGGAGATGTGTCCAGGCAAACGCATGACACGATCGCCGCACGGTTGAATGATCCGAACATCAGCCAGCGCCAACTGGATGACCCAGCCCGCCCGCCGAACACCAGCGCAATCGCGGGCCTCCTGCTGGGATCGCCGGAGTTTCAGAGAAGGTAGGAGTCGGTCGTCAGTCGTCAGTCGTCGCCTAGAAGCTAGCAGCCAGGAGCAGTCTTATGTTCTCTCGCCGAGTTTTCTTGCGCAACGGTGCCTTGGCCGTTGTGGGCACGGCCGCGATCCCGAGCTTTCTCACGCGCGCGGCTTTCTCGGCTGTCGGAGCGGGCGCGGGCAACAAGCGCCTGGTGGTCATCTTCCAGCGGGGCGCGGCCGACGGTCTGAATATCGTGGTGCCGCATGGCGAGCAGGCCTATTACGCCATGCGGCCGTCCATCAATATCCCGCGCAGCGCGGTGCTTGATCTGGACGGTTTTTTCGGACTGCATCCAGCCATGTCGGCTCTCCAGCCTCTGTGGAATCAGCGCCAGCTGGCGATTGTGCATGCGGCAGGTTCTCCTGACCCCAGCCGCTCCCACTTCGATGCCCAGGATTTTATGGAGTCCGGCACGCCCGGCATCAAGGCCACCGAGGACGGCTGGCTGAATCGTACGTTGCACTCTCTGCCTGCTCCCGCGGACAAGTCGGCATTTCGCGCCATCGGCCTGGGGCCGTCCCTGCCGCGGATTCTTTCCGGACCTGAACCAGCCGTGGCTGTGAACAACATCAATGCCTTCGGAGTGGGCGGCGGCAACCCAGGTACAGCTCCCGTCTCCAACACCTTCGAAGCCATGTACGCGAACTCGGTGGACTCCGTCTTGCACGGCACCGGCCAGGAAACTTTTGAAGCGGTGAAAATGTTGAAGGCAGCCGATCCGGCAAAGTACAAGCCAGCACCCGGG
>Ga0335084_10000389_pt1 | contig 36728 bp, 49 predicted proteins | sample Lox_Sample_44_FD_206721 | JGI IMG/M metagenome (GOLD analysis project Ga0335084, IMG submission 206721) | Soil microbial communities from Loxahatchee National Wildlife Refuge, Florida, United States - Lox_Sample_4.4 | ecosystem: Environmental > Terrestrial > Soil > Wetlands | place: USA...
TAAAAAAGCATACGGTTAATAAGGGTCGGTAGGTTATACAAGGAGTGACATAGAAATGCGTGAGATTATTACCCTGGCCTGTACAGATTGTCGAGAACGAAACTATTCTACGGTCAAAAATAAAAAAAATGACCCGGATCGTTTGGAGCTTCAGAAATATTGCAAGATGTGCCGGAAACACACGGCACACAAGGAAGTTAAATAGGCCAGTAGCTCCAACGGCTAGAGCAGCGGTCTCCAAAACCGCGGGTTGGGGGTTCGAATCCCTCCTGGCCTGCCAGTTACTGGCCGATAACGCGCCGGGTTAGACCCGCAGGTGCACCGAGGAGAGGCTCATGCAAGGCTTTCTGGGTCGGATTTCTGCGTTTTTCAACGATGTAAGGGCGGAATTGAAAAAGGTGGCCTACCCTACACGGGCGGAGACGGTGGGGTCAACGACCGTCGTATTAATCCTTGTGATAATTATCGGAGTTTTTCTGTCTGTACTGGATATGGCCCTTGTGAAAGCAGTGCGACTCATCATTCAATAGGATAATTCAATTGGTGATTTCAATGACAAAGAATTGGTACGTTATTCATACGTATTCCGGTTTTGAGGGTCGTGTCAAAACCACAATTGAAGAGCAGGCCAGCCACCTGGGTTTACAGGAGAAAATCAGCAAAGTCTTGGTTCCGACCGAAGAGGTCATCGAGATAAAAGATGGCAAAAAAAGGGTTTCGACCAAGAAATTTTTCCCCGGTTATGTACTCATCGAAATGGAAATGACCGATGAGACCTTGCAGCTCATTAAAAACACACCCAAAGTGACCGGATTTTTGGGCGGCGAAGCCAAGCCGGCCCCCTTATCCGAATCGGAAGTGGAGACACTGCTCAAGCAATTGGATGCGGGGACGGCCGCGCCGCGCGAAAAATTACAGTTCCAAAAGGGAGACGCGGTTCGGATTATCGACGGGCCTTTTCTGGGTTTTAACGGTGTCGTCGATGAAGTGCATGCCGAGCAAAACAAGGTGAAAGTTCTGGTCAGCATTTTCGGGCGGTCCACTCCGGTGGAGCTGGGTTTCTTGCAAGTTGAGCGATTGTAGTGATCCCGGATGCCGCTGAGACGATTTGGCTTGAGGAGTGAAGAGGAGGTGTTGCTGTGGCAAAAGAAGTAACCGGTATGGTGAAACTCCAGATTCCCGCCGGTAAGGCTAATCCCGCACCGCCGGTGGGTCCCGCCCTGGGGCAACACGGTGTCAATATTATGGAGTTTTGTAAGGCGTTCAATGCAAAGACACAGAAGCAGGAAGGGGCCATTATTCCTGTCATCATCACGATTTTTTCCGATCGCACATTCACCTTTATCACCAAAACACCCCCCGCGTCCGATCTGTTGAAGAAGGCGGCAGGAATAATCAAAGGGTCTGCGGTTCCGAATAAGGATAAAGTGGGGAAGGTCACACAGAACCAGGTCGAAGAAATTGCCAAGTTGAAGATGCCGGATCTCAATGCGGTGGACCTTAAAGGGGCCGTTCATATCATCGAGGGAACGGCTCGAAGCATGGGGATCCAGGTGGTAAAGAGCTGAGGACAAGTCGAAGGAGCGGAGATGGGAAAGAAATACCTGGCAGCCAAAGCGCACGTCGAAACGAAACAGTATACGATCCCGGAGGCGATGCAGATTGTAAAAAAGGCCGCGTTCGCCAAGTTCGACGAAACCGTGGATTTGGCGGTTCAGTTGGGCGTTGATCCGAAGCATTCCGATCAAATGGTGCGTGGATCGGTTCTTCTCCCCCACGGCACCGGTAAGACGGTCCGCGTCGCTGTCTTTGCCAAAGGGGATAAGGAAAAAGAGGCGCGGGAAGCGGGCGCCGATGTCGTGGGTTCCGAAGAGCTCGTCGAAAAGATTACCAAAGGATGGCTCGAGTTCGACCGCGTTATCGCGACCCCGGATCTCATGGGAACGGTTGGCAAGCTGGGTAAAATTTTAGGTCCTCGTGGGTTAATGCCCAATCCAAAATCGGGCACCGTTACTTTTGATCTCGCCAAGGCCATTCGTGAAGTTCGTCAAGGGCGGGTTGAATTCAAGGTGGAAAAGGCGGGAATAGTCCATGTTCCTGTCGGCAAAGTCTCTTTCGAGCCTCAAAAGCTGGCCGAGAACGCTTCAACGGTACTGGAGACAATCGTCAAAGCCAAGCCGTCCACAGCCAAAGGGGTATATCTTAAAGCCATTACGGTTTCATCGACCATGGGACCTTCGATCAAAATCGATGCGCCCGGCGTCGCAAAAATGTTTGGGTGAGCGAGGGACTGCACATGAAAATGAAACGGGAAGAGAAACAACGCCAGGTCGATGAACTTCACGAGAAATTTTCAACCGCTACGGTGGCCATTTTGACGGAGTTTAAGGGATTGGCCGTGTCGGAAATGACGGAGCTTCGGCAGAAACTCCGCGGGGCCAAGGGCGAACTTCGAGTCGTAAAAAATACGCTGGCCCGACGGGCGGTCGAAGGGACGAACGTGTCCGGAACCCGAGAGGCCTTTCAAGGCGCCATCGCCGTTGCCTTCGGCTACGACGATCCTGTCGCGCCGGCCAAGATCTTGAAGGAATTCGTCGATAAGAGAACCGAAAAGATCAAGGTCAAGATTGGAGTCGTGGAAGGTCAGGTCTTGGATTCCAAGGGCCTGAAGGCCGTGGCCTCGCTGCCCAAGAAAGAAGTGCTGATCGCGGACCTGTTGAGTCGGATGCAGGCCCCGGTGAGCGGATTGGTCGGTGGACTACAGGGGATTATCCGGAAGTTCGTTTATACGGTTTCGGCGATCCGGGATCAACAATCAACAAAGACATCGTAATCGAGACAAGAACAACCAACGGTTAACCAGAAAGGAGCATGCAATGGCGACTGCAACGAAACTTTCCAAAGATGAATTGATCAAGGCGATCGAAGGAATGACGGTTCTGGAGCTTTCGGAACTGGTCAAGGCCCTCGAGGAGAGGTTTGGCGTGACGGCGGCCATGCCCGCAATGGCCGTGGCCTCGGCCGGCGGGGGTGCCGCAGCCGCCGCCGCTGAAGAGAAGACCAGTTTTGACGTGATCTTATCGTCCGCGGCGGCCGATAAGAAGATCCAGATCATCAAAGTGGTTCGCGAACTGACCAGTCTTGGCCTCAAGGAAGCCAAGGATCTCGTCGAAGGAGCGCCGAAGCCGGTGAAAAGCGGCGTGGCGAAGGAAGAAGCCGAGACCATGAAGAAGAAGCTGGAAGAGGCTGGCGCCAAGGTCGAAATTAAATAACGGTGGTTCGACAGCCCGAGAGGATCGGTTTATTATTGTCGCCGCGATGGTTCAAACATGAGGTAAAATCAGCATGACTGCTTCAAGTGGAGGATTGGAAAACGTGAGACACCGGAAGGACTTTTCGAAGATTCAAAGCAAGATTGAGATTCCCAATCTCATCGATATTCAGAAAAGTTCATACGAGCGCTTTTTGCAAATGGTTGTGGCGCCGGACCGTCGTCAAGACCGGGGGCTCCAGGCCGCCTTCAACAGCGTTTTCCCCATAACAGACTACAACGAAACGGCCATGATCGAGTTGGTCGATTATTCACTGGGCGCCCCCAAATACGGTGTGCGGGAGTGTCTGGAACGGGGCATGAATTATGCGGCCCCCCTGAAGATTCGTGTCCGCCTTCATCTTTTCGACAAAGAAGCCAAGGGGGACACAAAAAAAATCCGCGAGAGCAAGGAGTCGGAGGTCTATCTGGGCGAACTTCCGCTCATGACCGAGACCGGGACGTTCATCATCAACGGAACCGAGAGGGTAGTGGTCAGTCAGTTGCACCGCTCTCCGGGCGTGGCGTTTACCCACGATAAAGGTAAGACCCATGCCAGCGGAAAAGTTCTGTTTTCGGCGCGGATTATTCCGTATCGGGGATCCTGGCTTGATTTTGAATTCGACACGCGGGATATCCTTTACGTAAGAATCGATCGTCGTCGGAAGATGCCCGTGACGATTCTTTTAAAGGCGTTTGGGTATACCACCGAGGACCTCTATCGAATGTATTACCCCGTGGAGGAGATACAGATCCAGAAAGGAAAATTTGTCCGGAAGCTGGACCCCGATATCCATTCGGGGATCAAATCCCCGATCGATATTGTGGATAAAAAAGCCAAGGAAACGATCGTCAAGGAAGGCGGGAAGTTCACCAAGGTGATCCTCAACCGCATCCGGAAGGCCGGGATCAAAGAAATCCCGATTCCCCATGAAGAATTGATCGGTCGGCTGACGGCCGGAGATCTTTCCGATCCGAAAACGCACGAAGTTCTCCTGGCCCGCAACAAGGAAATGACCGAAGACGTGTTGCAAAAATTGTTGCGCAGTCACCTGGAGAATTTTCGACTGATCTACATCGATCCCGTCACGGTTCCGCCCGTGATTCGAGACACCCTGCCGTTGGAGGAGGTCGGATCCAAGGAAGAGGCCATGGTGGAGATTTACAAGCGTCTGCGTCCCGGCGAATCGCCTACCGTGGAAACGGCCAAAACCTTGTTCGACAACCTGTTTTTTAATCCGAAACGGTATGATCTCTCGCCGGTGGGCCGTCTTAAGCTCAATAAAAAGCTGGGTCTCGATGTCTCCCTGGAGAAGCGGACCCTGACCCCGGAGGACATCGTTGAGGTGGTTCGATATCTGATCAACTTGAAAGCCGCAAAAGGGGAGATCGACGATATCGACCACTTGGGAAACCGCCGGGTCCGGTCCGTCGGCGAGCTGCTGGAGAACCAATTTCGGATCGGTCTTGTGCGCATGGAACGGACCATCAAAGAACGGATGAACCTGCTTGATCTGGAGGCGGCCCTGCCGCATGACCTCATCAATGCGAAGCCGGTTATGGCCGCGATCAAGGAATTTTTCGGCAGCAGTCAGCTTTCTCAATTTATGGATCAGACGAACCCCCTGGCGGAGATCACCCATAAACGCCGGCTGTCCGCACTGGGACCCGGGGGGTTGACGCGTGAACGGGCTGGATTCGAGGTTCGCGACGTCCATCCCTCCCATTACGGGCGGATTTGTCCAATCGAAACTCCGGAAGGTCCCAACATCGGTTTGATAACGTCGCTGGCCACCTATGCGTGTGTGAACGAATTCGGCTTCATCGAAGCCCCGTATCGAAAAGTGAAGACGGCTCGTGTGACGGATGATGTCGAATTTTTGTCGGCCATCGATGGAGAGCGCCATGTGATCGGCCAGGCGAATTCGAAGGTTGACGGGCGCGGCCGATTGGTTTCTGAAAGTATCTCGGCCCGGTTCGCCGATGATTTTGTGACCGTTACTCCCGACAAAGTCGAGTATATGGATGTGTCCCCGAAACAGATCGTCAGCGTGGCCACCGCGCTGATCCCATTCCTTGAGAATGACGACGCCAACCGGGCCCTGATGGGATCCAATATGCAGCGCCAAGCCGTGCCGCTGATCAAAACGGAGGCCCCGTTGGTCGGAACCGGGATGGAGTCCGTGGTGGCCCGCGACTCGGGGTACGTGGTTTTTGCCCGCCACCCAGGAACGGTTCAGAGCATTGACGCCAACCGCATCGTGGTGAAATACGACCACGGCCGGTCCGGAAAGGACAAAGAGAAGGCGACCGAGGTTTTCCCTTTGATCAAGTTTCTCCGTTCCAACCAAAATACCTGCATTAATCAAAAACCGGTCGTCAATCCCGGTGACGTTGTGAAGAAGGGGGAGGTGCTGGCCGATGGCCCGGCCATCGATCAGGGCGATCTCGCTTTGGGGCGCAACGTCCTCGTGGCCTTCATGCCGTGGGGCGGATACAATTTCGAAGACGCCATTTTGATCAGTGAAAAACTGGTCAAGGAAGATATGTTCACATCGATTCATATCGAAGAATTCGAAGTGGAGGCCCGGGACACCAAGCTCGGCAAGGAGGAGATCACCCGCGATATTCCGAATGTCGGAGAGGAAGCCCTCAAGAATCTGGACGAGGGCGGTATCATTCGGATCGGGGCGGAAGTACGACCGGGCGATATTCTTGTCGGAAAGGTGACCCCAAAAGGTGAGACCCAGCTCACTCCCGAGGAGAAGCTCTTGAGGGCGATTTTCGGTGAGAAAGCCGGGGACGTCAAGGACACCTCGTTGATCGTTCCCCCGGGCGTGGAAGGGATCGTCGTCGATGTCAAGATCTTTTCTCGCAAAGGCAGCGACAAGGTGGAGCACGCCAAGGTGTTCGAGAGCGACGACATCGGGCGCTTGCAGCGGGATCACCAGGACGAGCTCCGGATCATCGATGACGAGAAAAATAAAAAAATGAGGAAGTTTCTTAACGGGAAGGTGATCAGTCGCGACATCGTCGATCCGGAGACCGGGGATGTGATTCTGAAGCGGAAGCGAAAATTGACTCCCGAGGTCCTGAAAAAAATCGCGGACGATTATTTGCGGGATATCTTGCTCAGCAATCCGGAGGATCAGGAAAAACTGCTTGAAATGGAACGCATGGCCAAGGAGCAGATGGAGATCCTCCAGGAGATTTACGACAAACGAATGGGCCGGCTCAAGGGCGGGGATGAACTTCCGCCCGGGGTCATCAAGCTGGTGAAGGTTTACATCGCGATGAAGCGGAAGGTGTCGGTCGGAGACAAGGTCGCGGGTCGTCACGGAAACAAGGGGGTCGTGGCCCGGATTCTTCGTGAAGAAGATATGCCCTATCTGCCCGACGGAACGCCGGTGGAAGTCGTTCTAAACCCGCTGGGCGTGCCTTCCCGAATGAATGTGGGCCAAATTCTGGAAACCCATCTGGGCTGGGCGGCGAAAGCGCTTGGCTTGTACGTTTCCAGCCCCGTATTCGACGGGGCCCGCGAAGGCGAGATCAAGGACCTATTGAAGAAGGCGGGCCTTCCCGAGTCGGGACAGAGCATGCTCTTTGACGGACGGACGGGCGAATCGTTCGATCGCCCCGTGACGGTGGGCTATATGTACATGATGAAACTCCATCATCTCGTCGATGATAAAATCCACGCCCGTTCGATCGGTCCCTACTCTTTGGTCACCCAGCAGCCGCTGGGGGGCAAGGCCCAGTTCGGCGGTCAGCGGTTGGGAGAGATGGAGGTCTGGGCGCTCCAGGCGTACGGTGCGGCTTCCATTCTTCAGGAATTCCTGACGGTCAAATCGGACGACGTCCCGGGAAGGTCCCGGATCTACGAGGCCATCGTCAAGGGAGAAAACTTCCTGGAGCCCGGTTTGCCGGAATCGTTCAACGTTCTTGTGAAAGAGCTGCAGAGTCTGGGCTTGGACGTTGAGTTGATGAAAACAAAAGAATAATACGAAGCATCGGTCCCCCGGTTCGAGCCGTGTTCGGACTGCAGGAGCAACAAACATTCTGAAGAGGAGTCAACCCTTGGAAGGAATTCGCTCATTTTTCGAAAAACCAAAAGAGCCGGTGTCTTTTGATGCCATTCGGATCCGCATCGCCTCACAGGACAAGATTTTATCCTGGTCGTACGGCGAAGTAAAGAAGCCGGAGACGATCAACTATCGCTCGTTTAAGCCGGAGAGGGATGGACTGTTCTGCGCAAAGATCTTCGGTCCGACCAAAGACTGGGAGTGCAATTGCGGAAAGTACAAGCGGATGAAACACCGCGGAATCGTCTGCGACAAATGCGGTGTGGAGGTCATCCAGTCGAAAGTCCGTCGGGAACGGATGGGACACATCGCCCTGGCGGCCCCCGTCGCCCATATCTGGTTTCTCAAAGGAGTCCCGAGCCGAATCGGAAATCTTTTGGACATGAGCCTGAAACAGCTCGAGCGCATCCTCTACTTCGAGGCCTATGTCGTCATCGACTCCGGAAAAACGGATCTCAAGGAAAAGGACGTTTTGACCGAAGAGAAATACCTCCAGCTGGTTCAGGAACATGGAAGCGATTTTAAAGCGGGGATGGGGGCGGAGGCCATCCGCGAGCTCCTCAAGGGTGTCGATATCGAGACGCTCTGGAAAGATCTCCATGCGAAAGTGAAAGAGGCCGACTCGACCGCGTTGAAGAAGAAGTACACGAAACGATTGAAAGTCGTCGAGGCCTTCCGAAAATCGGGCAACAAGCCCGACTGGATGATTATGGACGTGATCCCCGTCCTTCCGCCGGAACTCCGGCCGCTGGTTCCGTTGGACGGGGGACGCTTTGCGACGTCCGATCTAAACGATCTCTACCGCCGCGTGATCAACCGGAATAACCGGCTCAAGCGTCTGATTGAGCTGAAGGCGCCCGGCGTCATCATCCGGAATGAAAAAAGAATGCTCCAGGAGGCGGTCGATGCCTTGTTCGATAACGGCCGTCGGGGAAGGGCGATCAAAGGACCCAACAAGCGTCCCCTAAAATCCTTGTCCGACATGTTGAAAGGCAAGCAGGGTCGCTTCCGTCAGAACCTGTTGGGAAAGCGGGTGGACTATTCCGGCCGGTCGGTCATCGTGGTGGGTCCCGATCTGAAGCTCAACCAATGCGGTCTGCCGAAGAAAATGGCTCTGGAATTGTTCAAGCCCTTCATCTTCCACAAACTGGAGGAGAAAGGTTATGTGACCACCATTAAGAGCGCGAAGAAAATGGTGGAAAAGGAAAAACCCGAGGTCTGGGACGTCCTGGAAGGCGTGATCCGTGATCACCCGGTGCTCCTGAACCGTGCCCCCACGCTTCATCGCCTGGGGATTCAGGCGTTTGATCCGATTCTGGTCGAAGGCAAGGCGATCCAGCTTCACCCCCTCGTTTGCGCCGCGTTCAATGCGGATTTCGACGGCGATCAAATGGCCGTGCATGTGCCGTTATCCGTCGAGGCCCAGATTGAGGCGCGCGTTCTGATGATGTCCATCAACAACGTGCTATCTCCCGCCAGCGGAAAACCGATCATGGTTCCCTCTCAGGATATGGTGCTCGGGTGCTACTGGCTGACCAAGGAGCGAATGGGTGCCAAGGGCGAAGGAAAAATCTTTTCCAGCAAGGAAGAGGTCCGTGTGGCCTATGACGCGAGGGAAGTCGAAGAGCATGCCAAGATCAAGGTTCGGATCAACGACGTCCTGGCCGAGACCACGGTCGGCCGGGTCATTTTCTCCGAGATCCTTCCGGAGGGCCTTTCGTTTAACACCGTGAACCGCCTGATGACCAAAAAAGACGTCATGAAATTGATCGACGTCTGTTATCGGGAGTGTGGCCACCGCGAGACCGTTATGCTTTTGGACAAAATCAAAGATGTCGGATTTTTCTTCGCGACGAAAGCCGGGATTTCGATCTGCATCGATGACATGCACATTCCCGCGAAAAAAGAAGAGCTGATCGACCGTGCGCAGCGGGAGGTCGTGGAAATCGAGAAACAGTACGCCGACGGTCTCATCACCAACGGAGAGCGGTACAACAAGGTCATCGACATCTGGGCCCACGTCACCGAGCTCGTCGCCAGCGAAATGATGAAAGAGTTGGGAGGCAACGGTGGGAACGGGAAAGGGGCCAGGAAAGAGCAGAAGGAATTCAATTCAATTTACATGATGGCCGACTCCGGGGCGCGGGGCAGCACGCAGCAGATCCGTCAGTTGGGCGGGATGAGAGGGTTGATGGCCAAGCCGTCGGGTGAGATCATCGAAACCCCCATCACGGCGAATTTCCGCGAAGGCTTGACGGTGTTGCAGTATTTCATTTCCACTCACGGGGCCCGAAAAGGCTTGGCGGACACCGCCTTGAAGACGGCCAATTCCGGTTACCTGACCCGCCGTCTGGTGGATGTTTCACAAGATATGATCGTCAGCGAAGACGACTGCGGTACCGTGGACGGGATCGAGGTGAGCGCCCTGGTGGAGGGGGGAGAGATCGTCCAACCTCTTGAGGAGCGTATCCTGGGCCGCATTGTCGCCGAGGACATCCGGGACCCTTTGACGAATGAAGTCATCGTCGAAGCCGGAAAAGAGATGGATGAAGAACGGGTCAAGGCCATCGTCGAAGCCGGTATCGACAAAATCAAGATTCGTTCCGTCCTCACCTGCCAAAGCCGGCGGGGCGTTTGTGTGAAGTGCTACGGCCGGGATCTCGCACGGGGAAAGCTGGTCGAAAAGGGAGAGGCGGTGGGGATCATCGCGGCCCAGTCCATCGGGGAGCCGGGGACCCAGCTGACCATGCGGACGTTCCATATCGGCGGTACGGCCAGCAAGGTCGTGGAGCAGACGATCCTGGAGGCCAAGAATACGGGTACCCTGAAATTTCTCAGCTATGACGCGAAGAAGAACACGGATATTCATAACGCCGGGATCGCCGTGCGGAACAAAGAAGGCGAATGGGTGGTCATGAACCGCAACGCCAAGATCGCCATCTACGATGAACGCGGGCGTGAAAAAGAGAAGTACTCGGTCGTTTACGGCGCCAAGATCAAGATTAAAGACGGCGGCCGGGTCGAGGTGGGACAAAAGCTGGTGGAATGGGATCCCTATTCGTTGACGATTCTCACCGAGATGAGCGGCAAGGTGGCCTTTGGGGATATCATCGAGAACGTTACGATGAAGGAAGAGGTCGACGAGGTCACCGGGTTGTCCCGCAAAGTCATCATCGACTATCCCGGTTCGGATTTTCGTCCCCGGATTTCGATCAAGGATGAATCGGGGAAAACCGCGAAAATTTCCGGGACATCGGTCGCGCGGTACTTATTGCCCGCAGGTGCCCATATTCTTGTGGAAAAGGGGGCCCACGTCTATTCGGGCGATGTCCTGGCCAAGATTCCACGCGAAACGACCAAGACCAAGGACATCACGGGGGGTCTTCCGCGTGTGGCGGAGCTTTTCGAGGCGCGTCGGCCAAAGGAACAGGCGGTCATCAGTGAAATCGACGGAACCGTCGAATTCGGCGGTTTTGTCAAGGGTATGAGAAAAGTGGTCGTGAAGAATGAGATGGGGGATGTCCGAGAATATTATATTCCGAAGGGGAAGCATGTCAGCGTTCATGAAGGCGACTGGATCCATGCCGGTGAAGCCCTGATGGACGGCTCCGCGAATCCCCACGACATTCTCGACGTGCTGGGACCGAAGGAATTGCAAAAATATCTGGTGGATGAGGTGCAGGAGGTTTACCGTCTCCAGGGCGTGGCCATTAATGACAAGCACATCGAGATCATCGTCCGACAAATGCTGCGAAAGGTGAAGATCGAGGATCCGGGAGATACCGAGTTTCTCATCGGGAGTCAGATCGAGAAGTCCGTATTTGCCGCGGAAAATGAGAAAGTCACGGAGCAAGGCGGAAAACCGGCCATCGGGAAGCCGATCCTCCTGGGCATCACCAAAGCATCGCTCTCGACGGATAGCTTTATTTCAGCCGCTTCGTTCCAAGAAACGACGCGGGTGCTCACCGAAGCGGCCATCAACGGAAAGATGGATGATCTGACCGGGTTGAAGGAAAACGTGATTGTCGGGCGCTTGATCCCCGCGGGCACGGGGTTGGACGCCTATCGAGAAACTTTTGTAAAGGTGCCGGCGGAACCGGTTCAGGAAGTCGCAACGGAATCCATCGAGGAAGGAGGCGAGGGGAAGGATTTGGCTCTGAAGGAAAACCTTCCGTGATGATCAGCCTGATGGTGGTCCATCCTGCCGGGGCGGAACCCGCTCCGGGGTGTGGCCCGATTTCATTCGGAACACGGTAAATCTGTTCCGTTAAAATACCTTGACAATTGGATTATTATCCAGTAGAATCCTAAAGTTTTTCCGGATTCATTGATTTCTGTCTTTGATGACGATGGGTTTTTCAGTCTGAGAGGGGACTCGTGCCGACGATCAATCAGCTTGTGCGACAAGGAAGAAAACTGGCGAAGGGTAAAACGAAGAGCCCGGCCCTGAAAGGTTCGCCCCAGAAAAGAGGAGTGTGCATCCGAGTCTATACGACCACTCCCAAGAAGCCTAATTCGGCCCTGCGGAAGGTGGCCCGAGTCCGATTGACGAACGGAATGGAAGTCACGACGTATATTCCCGGGGTCGGTCATAATTTGCAGGAACACTCGATCGTCCTGGTGCGGGGGGGGCGTGTGAAGGACCTCCCGGGTGTGCGTTACCACATCGTGAGGGGTGCATTGGATACGGTGGGCGTACAGAATCGTAAACAGGGCCGGTCCAAGTACGGCGCCAAACGGCCCAAATAGCTACCCAGAGAAGACTATGCCAAGAAGAGCAGCGATCTCGCAACGCGTGGTGAGCCCGGACCCCCGGTACAACGACAAATTGGTCAGCAAGCTGATCAACGTGATCATGCGCAAGGGGAAAAAAAGCACGGCCGAGAAGATCTGCTACCAGGCGATGGATTCCATCAAGACCAAAACCGGAAACGATCCCTTGAAGGTCTTTAAGACGGCGATGGATAACGTCAAGCCCATGCTGGAGGTAAAATCGCGTCGTGTCGGAGGCGCATCGTATCAGGTTCCCGTGGAGATTCGCCCGAACCGCCGCCTGGCGCTGGCGCTGCGCTGGCTGACTCAATTCGCCCAGCAACGCTCCGGGAAAAGCATGCAGGAGAAGCTGGCGGCCGAAATTTTGGACGCGTCCAACAACACGGGCGGGGCGATTAAAAAGAAGGAAGATACGCACCGCATGGCAGAAGCGAACAAGGCCTTTGCGCATTACCGTTGGTAACTGTCACTGAACGGAATTCGGAGGAAATCGTGCCTCGGCAATATTCACTGGATCGCACGCGAAACATCGGCATTATGGCCCATATCGATGCCGGCAAGACCACCACGACGGAGCGGATCCTCTATTATACCGGGATGACCCACCGGATCGGAGAAGTGGACGAGGGCACCACGACGATGGACTGGATGGAGCAGGAGAAGGAACGGGGCATCACGATCACGGCCGCCGCGACCACCTGCTTCTGGAAAGATTACCGTATCAATATCATCGATACGCCGGGCCATGTGGATTTTACCATCGAGGTCGAGCGGTCGCTTCGCGTTTTGGATGGCGCGGTCGCCGTGTTCGATTCGGTTCAGGGCGTGGAGCCGCAATCCGAAACCGTATGGCGCCAAGCGGACAAATACAAGGTGCCCCGGATCGCGTTTATGAACAAGATGGATCGCACCGGGGCCGATTTCTATGAAAGCGTAAAATCCATGGTGGATCGCCTGGGGGCGAAGCCCGTGCCCATTCAGATTCCGATCGGAAAAGAATCGGGATTCCGCGGATCGGTCGATCTCATCTCGATGAAGGGGGTCTTCTTTGACGACGAGACCCTTGGAGCGAAATACGAAATAAAGGACATCCCGGAAGATCTGATGACGCTGGCCAAGGAATACCGTGAAAAAATGCTGGATTCCGTCGCCGAATTCGACGAAACGGTCCTTCAGAAGTTTTTGGACGGTCAGGATCTGTCTCCGGAAGAGATTCACCGCGCCATCCGGAAAGGCACCTTGATGATGAAGATCAATCCGGTTTTGTGCGGCGCTTCGTTCAAAAACAAGGGGGTCCAGCTGTTGTTGGACGCCGTCGTCCAGTATCTCCCGGCGCCGACCGATCTCCCCCCGGTGAAGGGGATCGAGTCAAAAACCGGAACGGAGGTGGAGCGCCGGGTCAGCGACGACGAGCCCTTTTCGGCCCTGGCGTTTAAGATCATGACCGATCCCTTCGTGGGTCAGCTGACCTATTTCCGCGTCTACTCGGGGGTGCTCAAGGCGGGCTCCTATACCTACAATTCGACGAAGGACAACAAGGAGAGGATCGGCCGCCTTTTGAAGATGCACGCCAACAAACGCGAAGACATCAAGGAGGTCTACGCGGGTGAGATTGCGGCCGCCGTCGGTCTGAAGAACACCACGACCGGGGACACGCTCTGCGAGGAAGATCATCCCATCCTGCTCGAGGTGATGAAGTTTCCGGAGCCCGTCATCTCCATGGCGATCGAACCGAAAACGAAGCAGGACCAGGAGAAGCTGGGTTTGTCGTTGCAGCGACTGGCCCAGGAGGATCCCTCGTTCCGGGTTTCAACCGATGAAGAGACCCTCGAAACGATCATCTCCGGGATGGGGGAGCTCCATCTTGAAATCATTGTGGATCGGCTCCTGCGGGAATTCAAGGTCGATGCCAATGTGGGAAAACCCCAGGTCGCGTTCAAGGAGACCATCCGAGCCAAGGCCGAGGCCGAAGGAAAATACATCCGGCAGACCGGCGGCCGCGGACAGTACGGCCATGTTTTTCTCGAAGTCGAGCCGGTGGAGCCCGGAAAAGGATTTGAATTCGTCAATAAAATCGTCGGCGGAGCGATTCCGAAGGAATATATTCCCGCCATTGAGAAAGGCATCCGCGAGGCCATGGATAACGGGGTGATGGCCGGTTACCCGATGGTCGACATTCGGGTCCGGGTTGTCGACGGATCCTATCACGATGTGGATTCCTCGGAGATGGCCTTCAAAATTGCGGGATCGATGGGTTTTAAAGAAGCGGTCCGCCGCGCCAGCCCCGTCCTCCTCGAGCCCATCATGACGATCGAAGTGATCGTTCCGGAGGAATACATGGGGGATATCATCGGCGACCTCAATTCGCGACGGGGAAAAATCCAGGGGATGCGGGCCCGGGCCGGCGCGCAGGTGATCGACGGACTGGTGCCGTTGAAAGAGATGTTCGGATATGCGACGGATATTCGGTCCATGAGCCAGGGCCGCGCGGTCTTTACGATGCAGTTTTCTCATTACGATCAAGTGCCCAAACAGATTGCGGACGAAATCATCGCAAAAGTACAGGGCAAAGCGGAAGCGTAATTCGGAGGCCTCGGGTTTGGCCGGTGGCGCCGTTGGGGTGAGCGGGGTGGTCCCCCAATAGAACTAGGGAGGAAATATGTCGAAGGCGAAATTTGAGCGGACGAAGCCGCACATCAACATTGGGACGATCGGGCACGTGGATCACGGGAAGACGACGTTGACGAGTGCGATCACGAAGGTGTTGGCGGAGAAGAAGATGGCGGAGTATCTGGCGTACGATCAGATTGACAAGGCGCCGGAGGAGAAGGAGCGGGGGATCACGATTGCGATTGCGCACGTGGAGTACCAGACGGACAAGCGGCACTATGCGCATGTGGATTGTCCGGGGCACGCGGATTACGTGAAGAACATGATCACGGGAGCGGCGCAGATGGACGGGGCGATCCTGGTGGTCAGTGCGGCGGACGGGCCGATGCCTCAGACGCGGGAGCATATATTATTGGCGCGGCAGGTTGGGGTGCCGTACATAGTGGTGTTTTTGAACAAGGCGGACATGGTGGAGGACAAGGAGTTGTTGGATTTGGTGGAGTTGGAGGTTCGGGAGTTATTGAAGAAGTATGAGTTTCCGGGGGACGCGATACCGTTTGTAACGGGCAGCGCGCTGAAGGCGTTGGAGGGGGACAAGGGGCCGCTGGGGGAGCAGGCGATCATGAAGCTGATGGAGGCGGTGGACAGTTATATTCCGACGCCGAAGCGGGAGATCGACAAGCCGTTTTTGATGCCGGTGGAGGATGTGTTCAGCATTTCGGGCCGTGGGACGGTGGTGACGGGCCGAGTGGAGCGTGGGGTGGTGAAGGTGGGGGATGAGGTGGACATTGTGGGGATCAAGCCGACGGCGAAGACGGTGATCACGGGGGTGGAGATGTTCCGGAAGATATTGGATTCGGGGCAGGCGGGGGATAACATCGGTTTGCTGCTTCGGGGGACGAAGAAGGAAGAGGTGGAACGGGGGATGGTGTTGGCGAAGCCGGGGAGCATCACGCCGCACACGAAGTTCAAGGCGGAGGCGTACATCTTGACGAAGGAAGAGGGGGGGCGGCACACGCCGTTTTTCAACGGGTATCGGCCGCAGTTCTATTTTCGGACGACGGATGTGACGGGGGTGGTGGCGTTGGGCAAGGGCGTGGAGATGGTGATGCCGGGGGACAATGTGCGGATGGACGTGGAGTTGATCACGCCGATCGCGATGGAGAAGGAGTTGCGGTTTGCGATCCGGGAAGGCGGCCGCACGGTCGGTGCGGGGGTCATCAGTGAAGTCATCGCGTAAAAAAGGGCGGGTCCATGGTTGATCAGAGAATTCGAATACGACTTAAAGGGTATGATTACCGGGTCCTGGACCAGTCCGTCGTGGAGATTGTGGAGACGGTGAAGCGAACCGGGGCCAAGGTGTCCGGACCGATCCCGCTGCCGACGGTGATCAACAAATTTACGGTATTGCGGTCGCCTCACGTCGATAAGAAATCGCGTGAACAGTTCGAAATTCGAACGCACAAGCGCCTCATCGACATCCTGGAGCCGACACAGGACACCATGGACGCCTTGATGAAGTTGAACTTGTCGGCCGGAGTCGACGTCGAGATCAAAACATGACGGTACAAGGATTGATCGGTCAAAAATTAGGGATGAGCCAGATCTACGGCGAAAACGGGAAAATCGTTCCGGTCACCGTGATTGCGGCGGGGCCATGCCGTGTCGTCCTTAAGAAGACGAAGGAACGGGACGGTTATGAAGCCGTTCAGCTTTCGTTCTTGGAGGTCCCGGAAAAAAAGCTCCCCAAGGCGGAGCGGGGCCATTTAAAGAAAGCTAATGTGCCTTTTGCAAAACACCTGCGCGAATTCAAGGGCGATCTCAAGGCCCTGGAAGTCGGTGCGGTGATCGGTGCGGATCAGTTCCAGAAGGGTGAGCTCGTTGATGTCATCGGGACGTCGAAGGGAAAAGGCTTCGCCGGCGTCGTGAAGCTGCATCATTTTGCCGGAGGCCCCGCGACACACGGTTCCATGTTTCACCGGCAACCCGGCTCGATCGGCAGCAGTTCCTGGCCGTCCCGTGTCCGGAAAAATAAGCGGCTCCCGGCGCACATGGGGAACGAGCAGGTGACGGTGCAGGGCCTGGAGGTGGTCGAGGTGCGGAAGGATGAAAACCTGCTATTTATAAGAGGGGCGGTGCCGGGTTTCAAGGGTGCCATCGTGCTCATTAAACGTTCGACTCGAACATAAGCGAAGTAAAAACATGCCAACGATTGATGTGGTCAATTTAAGCAAGGAAAAAGTCGGCACGGTGGACTTGGACGAGCGTCTTTTTGCGGCCAAGGTTAACAAACCGCTGATACATGAAGCCGTAGTCATGCAACAGGCGTCCCGGCGGCAGGGAACGGCCGCGACAAAGACGCGGGGGCTGGTCAGCGGCGGCGGAAAAAAACCATGGCGCCAAAAAGGAACGGGACGTGCCCGGGCCGGTTCCACTCGCTCTCCCCTCTGGCGGGGCGGGGGAACGACCTTCGGCCCGACGCCGCGGGACTATGGGTATGCCTTTCCGAAGAAGAAATACCGCGCGGCCCTGCGGGGTGTTTTAACGGCCAAGTTAAACGACGGAGCCGTGCTTGTCGTTGAGAGGTTGGAACTGGGCGAGGGGAAGACGAAACAGGTGGCGCAGATTCTGAAAAACCTCGAGGCGACCGGAAGGACCGTTATTGTGGCCTCAACCATCGACGAGAAATTGGCCCGTGCGGTCCGGAACATTCCCGGGCTGAAACTGCTGGCGGTTCAAGGTTTGAATGTTTACGATCTAGTTTGTGCCCGGCATTTGCTGATTCCTCAGGAGGTCCTTTCACGGATTCGGGAGGTCTGGTCATGACCCGGGATCCGCACCAGGTTCTCCTCCGCCCGCTGTTGACCGAGAAGATGACCGAGCTCAAGGAGGCACAAAACAAGGTCTGCTTTCTTGTGCATCCGTGGTCCAACAAGATCGAGATCAAACGGGCGGCCGAAGAGGTTTTGAAAGTCAAAGTTGAGGCGGTCCATATCATCAATACGAAGGGGAAGCGCAAACGCTTGGGCCGCTTTGAGGGAAAGCGGGCGGATCTGAAAAAAGCGATTCTGACCCTTAAAAAAGGTGAAAAGCTGGAATTGTTTGAAGGAGTATAGGGAAGTTAAGCCAGAGACAGTAGGGATCAACGATGCCGATTAAACAGTATAAGCCGACCTCCCCGGGCCGTCGGGCCATGACCGGTTTTACATTTGAGGAGATTACCAAGACGGAGCCCGAGAAGCGTCTTGTGACGTTTCGGGTTCCGTCCGGTGGAAGGAACAACCGCGGAAAGATGACCGTCCGCCACCGGGGCGGCGGACATAAACGGGCCTATCGCATCATTGATTTTAAACGGGACAAATTTAACATCCCGGCCAAGGTGATCGCGATCGAGTACGATCCGAACCGCTCATCCCGGATCGCCCTCCTGCAATATGCCGATGGTGAAAAACGGTACATAATCGCCCCGGTGGGCATCGGCGTCGGAGATCGCGTTCTTTCCAGCAACGATGCCGAGATAAAACCCGGAAATGCGCTCCCGTTAGCGGTGATTCCGGTCGGTACGCAAGTCCACAACCTCGAGTTGAAGCCCGGCAAGGGCGCGCAGCTGGCCCGCAGCGCCGGCGCGTTTGCGCAGATCATGGGGCGGGAGACGGACTATGTCCAGGTGCGGTTGGGGTCCGGCGAATTGCGGCGGATCCATGGCCGTTGTCTTGCAACGGTGGGCCAGGTCGGAAATCTTGACCATGAAAACATCTCGATCGGAAAGGCGGGGCGGAAACGGTGGATGGGCCGTCGGCCGATCGTTCGAGGACTGGCCATGAATCCGGTGGATCACCCGCACGGCGGGGGAGAAGGTAAATCCGGACAGGGAAATCCCCATCCCGTATCACCATGGGGATTGCCCACGAAAGGATACAAGACTCGTAAAAGGAAAAACACAAATCAATTTATCATCAAACGACGAAATTAAAGGAGAGAGTCCGTGCCCCGGTCGGTTAAAAAAGGCCCTTTTGTAGATGCGAAATTGATGGAAAAAATCGCGGTCCTCAATGAGGCCAATGACAAGAAGATCATAAAGACCTGGGCCCGACGGTCGACGATCGTGCCGGAGATGATCGGCCACACGATGGCGGTTCACAACGGTAAAAAGTTCATCCCGGTCTACGTGACCGAAAATATGGTCGGGCACAAGCTGGGAGAATTTGCGCCCACGCGCTTCTTCAAAGGACACGGTCAGGCAAGAACGGAAAAAGCGACGGCGCTCAAGTAGGCCCGTCCAACCCTGGACTTGTATTGGGAGCGGAAATATTTATGGCGACGGAAGCAAAGGCGATCCTGAGATTCGTGAGGGTGGCCCCGCGCAAGGCGAGAATGGTAATCGACCTCATTCGAGGTCAGCAGGTGGCGGAGGCGTTCAACATATTGAAGTTCACGCCCCGGTCGGCCTCGCGCGTGGTGGAAAAAGTCCTCAAGTCGGCGGTGGCCAACGCGGAGAATCTGGAGATCGGCGATCCGGATGATCTTTGGGTGAGCCGGGTCTACGTGGACGGCGGGCCGATTCTGAAGCGGTTCAATGCCCGTTCGATGGGACGGGCTAATCCGATTAAGAAAAGAACCAGCCATATCACGGTGGTGGTGTCGCCGAAGGTCGCGGGCCATGGAAAAGCGCCTTCTGAACCGGCGAAGGCGCGAAAACCGGCCCCGGCGAAATAGCGAATCAACCGGATAAGAGAGGAAGACGTGGGACAGAAAGTCAATCCGATCGGGTACCGACTCGGGTACATCAAAACCTGGAATTCGCGCTGGTATGCGGAAAAGGACTATGCCAAGTTGTTGCACGAAGATCTCAAGATACGGCGTATGGTCAAGGAAAAACTGGCCCATGCCGGCGTCTCAAAGATCGAGATCGAACGCTCCGGCAATCAGGCCAAAATCAATATTCATACCGCCCGCCCCGGAATCATCATCGGACGGAAGGGAGCCGAGGTGGACAAGCTGAAGTCCGAACTGGAATCCAAAACGGGTCGCCAGGTCTACATCAATATCAAAGAGATTCGCAAGCCGGAGATCGACGCCCAGTTGGTGGCCGAAAACATCGCGGTGCAGTTGGAAAAACGGGTGGCGTTCCGACGGGCCATGAAAAAAAGCGTTCAGGCGGCGTTGCGTTTGGGGGCCCAGGGAATCAAGATCACCTGCGCGGGAAGGCTGGGCGGATCGGAAATCGCGAGGACGGAATGGTACCGCGAGGGCCGCGTGCCCCTGCACACCCTGAGGGCCGACATCGATTTCGGGTTGGCCGAAGCCCGTACCGCCTTCGGACAGATCGGGGTGAAGGTTTTGATCTATAAGGGTGAAATGATGCCGATGCTGCCGGAAAAACAGGAAGGCCGCTTGGATATGTCGTCGGAGCGACGCTGATGCTGAGTCCCAAGAAAGTCAAATTCAGAAAAATGCATAAAGGCCGGCGATTCGGAAAGGCCTATCGGGGATCGGAACTGTCTTTTGGCGAGTTCGGGTTGAAGGTTCTGGCCCCGGCCTGGCTTACGGCGCGACAGCTGGAAGCCGCGCGTATCGCCATGACCCGGTTTGTGAAGCGTGGCGGTAAAATTTGGATCCGGGTGTTTCCGGACAAACCCATCACCAAGAAACCCGCCGAGACGCGGATGGGAAAAGGAAAAGGCAATCCGGAATTGTGGGTGGCCTCCGTCCGACCGGGCCGGATCATCTACGAGATGGACGGCGTGACCCGGGACGTGGCCGAGGAGGCCTTTCGGCTGGCCGCGTACAAGCTTCCGGTGGCTACCCAACTGATTGCGAGAGGGAAGATCTGATGGAACTCCAGGAATTGCGGAATTTAACGATCGATGAGTTGACCCTGAAGGAAAAGGACCTTCGAAAAGAGCTATTCAACCTGCGGTACCAATTGATGAGCGGACGGATTGAGAATCCCCAACAGATCAAGAACTCGCGCCGAGAGATTGCGCGGATCCAGACCGTGGTTCGTGAAAAACGGTCGGGTGGGGCGGGTAAAACGGCATCATGATGAAAGGACGTTAATCTATGTCGGCAGAAGCAGGACCGAAGAAACGGCGCCGGACTTTTATCGGGGAGGTCATCAGCCACCGCATGAACAAGACGGTCGTGGTGATGATTGAAAGGGTCTTTCTTCATCCGACCTATAAAAAGGTGGTACGCAAAACCACCAAATTGAAGGCCCACGATGAACAGAACGAGTGTCAGGTCGGCGATACGGTGAAAATCCTGGAAAGCCGGCCGATCAGCAAAGAGAAGCATTGGCGCGTCATTGAAATTGTTCAGCGGTCCCGGGGCGTCGCTCCCGCGGAAGTGCAGAACCCGGCCGCGTTGTCGTAACAACGGCCTTGTGGAGTGAGGCAGTCGAATGATTCAAGATTATACCATGCTGGATGTGGCCGATAACTCGGGGGCCAAGAAAGTCATGTGTTTTCACGTCATGGGCGGATCGGGGAGGCGTTACGCGACCATCGGCGATGTGATCACCGTGGCCGTCAAAGAAGCCATTCCGCAGGCCGCTGTGAAAAAAGGGGATGTGGCGAAGGCCGTCGTCGTCAGGACGGTCAAGGAGATCCGGAGGGAAGACGGTTCCTATATCCGCTTCGACCGGAACGCCGCGGTCCTGATCAATCCCCAGGGCGAACCGATCGGGACTCGGATCTTCGGTCCGGTCGCCCGGGAACTCCGGGGAAAGAAGTTCATGAAAATTATTTCCCTGGCGCCGGAGGTGCTCTAATCATGGGAGCCGTGATGAGCGAATCGCGAATCGTCCTTCCGAAATTCCGGGTCCGAAAAGGGGACACCGTGATGATCATGACCGGAAAGGACAAGGGAAAAACCGGAAAGGTCCTGGAAGTGGATCGCTCGACCCACCGCGTATTCGTCGAGAAGCTGAATATCATCAAACGGCATATGAAGCCGAGCCAGAAACACCGGCAGGGCGGGATCATTGAGAAGGAAGGCCCGATCCAGCTTTCGAATGTCATGATCGTCTGTCAAAATTGCGGAAAGACGGCGCGGGTCGGGATGCGCCGCATCGATGACGGTCAAAAACTCCGTTACTGCAAGAAATGCGGGGAAATCATCGATCGCGGGTAGTGGACGGCCGGACACGCGAGCAAGAAGAGGAGGCTCCGTCCGGCCTGGCCGGTGAAAGCGAGGATCGGGCTATGCCCGTCCGAGCGCCGGGGGGGCATCGGAGGAGCGGAGCCCGCACGGGCCCCCACAGATAATAGCGGCGACGCGAGCCCCTGTAATTCAGTCGGAGGAAGGCATGGCCAAGGCCAAACAGACAGCAAAACCAGAAAAGGCGAAGTCGCCCAAGACGGAAAACCGGGAAAAGGCCAAGGAGAAGGCCAAGGAAAAAACAAAACCGGCCCAGGAGCAGTCCCTTCCGCCTCGCCTGAAGGAGAAATACCGGGAAAGAGTTGTCCCCGACTTGATGAAGCAATTTTCCTACAAAAATCCCATGCAGGTTCCTCGTCTTGAGAAGGTCGTGATCAACGTTGGAATGGGGGAAGCCATCCAGAACGCCAAACTGTTGGAGGCGGCCGTCAATGAGCTCACCCTCATTACCGGCCAGAAACCGGTCGTGACCCGCGCCAAGAAATCGATTTCAGGGTTTAAGTTGCGGCAAGGAATGGCCATCGGGTGCAAGGTGACGCTTCGCGGCGGACGGATGTACGAATTTTTGGACCGATTTTTTAATGTGGCGCTTCCCCGGATTCGGGATTTTAAAGGCGTTTCGCCGAAATCGTTTGACGGCCGCGGAAATTACAGCCTGGGCCTCAAGGAGCAGCTCCTCTTTCCGGAGATCCGATATGACGATGTGGTGGCCACGCACGGGATGGACATCACGATCGGGACCACGGCGAGATCCAACGATGAGGGCAAGGCCTTGTTAGGGTTATTGGGGTTGCCGTTTCGAACTTAAAACCAGGGGGAGGGGGCGTGGCCAAAAAAGCACTGATCCACAAAGCACAAGCGGAGCCGAAGTTCGCGGTTCGAAAATACAACCGTTGCCCCGTCTGCGGCCGCTCCCGGGGATTTTTAAGGAAGTTCCGCATGTGCCGGATCTGTTTCCGGAACTTGAGCCTTCGGGGGGATATCCCCGGCGTAGTCAAGTCCAGCTGGTAGGAGGAATTCACCGTCGATGATGACCGACCCTATTTCTGATATGTTGAACCGGATGCGAAACGCCATTCGACGCAAGTACGAGTCCGTCGACATTCCGGCTTCAAAACTCAAGCAAAACATCGCCCGCCTCTTGAAGGAAGAGGGCTACATCCGAGGCCTCGAGACGGTGTCGGAAGGTCCTCACCCGGTGCTTCGGATCAAACTGAAATACGTGAACGAAGTCCCGATCATCAACGGCCTGAGAAGGATCAGCCGGCCGGGCCGCAGGGTTTATGTGAAAAAGGACGGCATCCCCAAGGTGCGTGGGGGCTTGGGGACGGCGGTGATGTCGACCCAACAAGGCATGATGACCGACCGTGAATCGAGGAAACGCCAGGTCGGCGGCGAAGTGATCTGCTACATTTGGTGAATTAAACATTCAGGTGGATGACGATGTCTCGTGTGGGTAAAAAGCCGATCTTGATTCCGTCCGGCGTCCAGGTCAAGGTGGACGAAAAGAAGGTTCATATCAAGGGCCCAAAAGGGGAGCTGTCCCGTTTGATGGAAAGCGGGATCGGGGCCAAGGTGGAAGACGGTCGCGTGGTTGTCACACGGCAAAGCGACGACCGCCTTCAGCGGGCCAAGCACGGCCTGTTCCGCAGCGATCTCAATAACATGGTGAACGGTGTTTCTCAAGGTTACCAGAAGACGTTGGAAATCAGCGGGGTCGGTTTTCGTGCCCAGGTTCAGGGCCGCAACTTGACCTTGGCCTTGGGTTTTTCGCATCCGACGGTTTTTGTTCTGCCCGCCGGAATTGATGCGAGCGTGGATAAACAAACCGTCATCACGATAAAGGGCGCCGACAAGTACCTGGTCGGGCAGGTCGCGGCCGAGATTCGGGATCTGAAGCGGCCGGAACCTTACAAGGGAAAAGGGATTAAATACTCGGGTGAAGTGATCGAGCGGAAAGAAGGAAAGACGAGCAAGTAGGGAACAAGCGGAGAGAAAGGACGATGTTAAACGTTCACACAAAACTCGAATCGAGGATGCGTCGCCACCAACGGGTGCGAAAAACGGTCTTCGGCCTTCCACAACGTCCCCGTCTCGTGGTCTTTCGGAGCAATCAACACATCTACGCACAAATCGTGGACGATACCGCGGGGAAGACCGTGGCGGCGGCATCGACTTTGGATCCGGAATGCAAAAAGGGTGTGCCGCGCGGCAATAACCGGAAAGCGGCCGAGGCGGTGGGGCAGCTGATCGCAAAACGGGCGCTGGCCCAAGATATCAAAACGGTGGTGTTTGATCGGGGCGGTTACCTGTTTCACGGTCGGGTGAAAGCCCTGGCGGATGCGGCGCGCCAGGGGGGATTGATATTTTAAGGCCGACGCTTCGAGGCGCCTGTCGGACGAGCCAGGCAAGACCGTGTTTTTTTTACTACAAGGAGTGAGCTGCGGTGAAAGTCAATCCGAATGATCTGACTCTGAAGGACAAGGTGGTTTTTATCAACCGTGTCGCCAAAGTGGTTAAAGGGGGCAAGCGTTTCAGCTTCAGCGCGCTGGTCGTGGTCGGCGATGGCCACGGCTATGTTGGAATGGGCAAGGGAAAGGCGGCGGAAGTCCCGGATGCGATCCGAAAAGCCGTTGAGAGGGCCAAAAAAGACCTGATCAAGGTTCCGTTAAAAAACACGACGATTCCGTACACCGTTACGGGAAATTACGGGGCCGAGGAGGTCCTGCTGAAGCCGGGAGCGGAAGGGGTCGGCGTGATAGCCGGAGGGGCCGTGCGGGCCGTAATGGAAGTTTGTGGAATTCATAACGTGGTGAGCAAGTCACTGGGAAGCGGCAATCCGAACAACGTGGTCAGGGCCACGTTGAACGGGCTTCAAAAACTCCAGGCGCCGGATGAAATCAGGAACATGCGCCGTTCGGATCTGTCGGAAGAGGCGGGCCATGTCGGCAAACCGGCCGCGTAATTTAGCCATTACGTTACGACGCAGCGTCATCGGATATCCCCGGGAGAAGCGGGACGTGGTCCGGTCCCTCGGGCTACGACGCATTCGACACACCGTAATTCGGGCGGATACCCCGCAGACCCGGGGTATGATCGCACAAATTTTTCACCTGATCGATGTGAAAGAGGTCCCGGCATGAGGCTTCACGAATTACAACCGCAAATCGGTTCCCGTAAAAAAGAGAAACGGATCGGAAGAGGGATCGGCTCGGGACACGGCAAGACATCCACGAAGGGACATAAGGGAGGCCTTGCGAGAAGCGGGGGCGGGGGAAAGGGGCCCGGGTTTGAGGGTGGCCAAATGCCCTTGATCCGTCGCATCCCGAAGCGCGGTTTTACAAACCGTTTCCGTGACGAGGCCGCGGTGGTGAATTTGGAGAGTCTGAACCGGTTCGATGGGAAATCGACCGTTACTCCGGACCAGTTGAAAGAGGCCGGGTTGGTCCGTCGATCCGCAACCGCCGTGAAAATCCTGGGTCAGGGGGAGTTGAGCAAAGCGCTGACGATTCAAGCCCACCGATTCAGCCGATCCGCATCGGAGAAGATCCAGAAAGCGGGCGGGAGGGCCGAAACGATAAAGACGACTTCTGGAAAAACAAGTCAGTCGGAGAAGGCGCGGTAGGTTTTGAGGAGCGGCGAAGGTGTTTGAGCGTTTTATTACCAATCTCCAGAACATATTTCATATCCCGGAACTTCGCCATCGGATCCTGTTCACCCTGGGGATGCTGGCCGTATATCGAATCGGCGCCCACATCCCGACGCCGGGCATTAACAACGAAGCCCTCAGTGAGTTCCTGGCGGCCCAGGGTGGAGCGCTTCTCGGATTCCTCGACATTTTTTCGGGCGGGGCGCTGTCCCGGCTGACCATCTTCGCGCTGGGCATCATGCCGTATATCAGCGCCTCCATCATCCTTCAGCTTTTGACGGTCGTCATTCCGACGCTTTCAAAGCTGGCCAAGGAGGGCGAGCGCGGACGCAAGAAGATCATCCAGTACACGCGTTACGGAACGGTGGTCATTTCACTCATCCAGTCCTTCGGTATCTCCGTCGGCCTGGAGGGGATGAACAACGGGACCTTTGTCCAGCACCCGGGCCTGTCCTTTCGCATCATGACGATGATCACCCTGACGGCCGGGACCGCGTTTCTGATGTGGCTGGGCGAGCAAATTACCGAACGGGGGATCGGGAACGGGATCTCGTTGATCATTTTCTCTGGGATCGTGGCTCGAATGCCGTCGGCCTTGATCAACACCTACCGTCTGTATGATACGGGGCAGTTGAATCTGTTTTTCCTCGTCGTGCTGGCCCTCCTGATGATCGGGGTCGTGTCGGCGATCGTCTTTCTGGAGAGCGCCCGGCGGAAGATACCGGTTCAATATGCGAAGCGCGTGGTCGGGAGGCGGGTCTACGGGGGACAGAGCACGCATATCCCGTTGAAGATCAATACCGCGGGCGTGATCCCCCCGATCTTTGCCTCGTCGATCATTGCCTTCCCGGCGACGATCACCGGCTTCATACAGATTCCCTGGGTCCACGACATCTCCCGGCAGCTCGCTCCGGGATCGATGCTTTATACCGTATTGTACGTGGGGATGATCGTTTTTTTCTGTTTTTTTTATACCGCGGTCGTCCTCAACCCGGTCGATATGGCGGATAACATGAAAAAGTACGGCGGGTTTATCCCCGGAATCCGGCCGGGCCAGCGGACGGCCGACTATATCTATCAGGTGCTGACCCGGATCACCTTTGTCGGCGCCATCTACCTGGCGGTCGTCTGCGTGATTCCGGAGATTCTAATTTATAAGATGGGGGTGCCGTTTTTCTTCGGCGGGACGTCGCTGTTGATCGTGATCGGCGTGGGTCTGGACACGGCCCAGCAGATCGAGTCCCATATGTTGACACGGCATTACGAGGGTTTTCTCTCGAAGGGCCGCCTAAGGGGAAGGGCGGGATAGGCGGGGCGCGGCGTGCGATTGATTTTTCTCGGTCCACCGGGCGTGGGAAAAGGAACTCAAGCGGAGCGGCTATCGGCTCAACGGGGTATTCCGAAAATATCGACCGGGGATATCCTGCGCGAGGCGGTGCAGAGAAAAACGTCCCTCGGTGTTCAGGCCAAATCGTTTATGGATGGCGGCCAGCTTGTTCCCGACGAGGTGGTCATCGGCATCATCCGGGAGCGGTTGAAGGAATCGGATGCGAAGGAGGGTTTTATCCTGGACGGTTTTCCAAGAACGGTGCCGCAGGCCGAGGCGCTGATTTCGATGCTTCGTCAGGACCAGCGGAGCATAGACCGGGTCCTGAATTTCGAGCTGGCGGATGACGAATTGATCCGGCGTCTGGCGGGCCGATGGAGTTGTCCGAATTGCCAGGCGGTGTATCATCTGGAATTCTGTCCTCCGAAGAAACCCGACCTGTGCGATCGCTGCGGCGGAAAGCTCTCTCAACGAAGCGACGATCGGCCGGAGACGATTCGCAAACGCTTGGAGGTTTACCGGTCCCAGACATGGCCGTTAATCCGGTTTTACGAGGACCAAGGTGTTCTCGCGCGAATCGAAGGGGCGGGATCTCCGGATACGGTTTTTCAAAGGGTCAACGCGGCCATCGGAAGATCCCCATGATTATTTTAAAATCCCCGGAGGAAGTCCGTAAGATCGAAAAAGCAGGACGGATTGTGGCGGAGGTGCTGCAGGAATTAAAAAAACAGGTGAAACCCGGGGTGACGACACTGGAACTGGATCGAACGGCCGAAGCGGGAATTCTAAAACGGGGAGGGCGCCCGGCGTTCAAGGGATACCGGGGATTTCCCGCGACGCTGTGTGCCTCGGTCAACGATGAAATCGTGCACGGGATCCCATCCAAACGGGTCCTTCAGCCCGGAGACATCATCGGTTTGGATCTGGGCGCGATTGTCGATGGGTATTACGGGGATGCGGCCGTCACGGTGGGGGTCAATGAAATTGAGCCGGCCGTTCAACGCTTGGTTCGGGTGACGGAGGAGTCGCTGTATCGTGGGATCGAGCAAATGAGGGTGGGAAATCGGCTGTCCGATATTTCTCACGCCGTTCAATCGCATGTCGAGGCGGCCGGTTTTTCGGTGGTTAAGGATTTTGTGGGGCACGGAATCGGTCAATCGCTGCATGAAGAGCCCCAGTTGCCCAACTTCGGAGAGCCCGGTCAAGGGCCGCGACTCAAGGAGGGGATGGTCCTCGCGATCGAGCCGATGGTGAATATGGGAAAAGAGGGTGTTCGCATCCTCAGCGATCATTGGACGGCCGTGACCCAAGACGGGAGCCTTTCGGCCCATTTCGAGCATACCGTGGCCATTACCGAAGCGGGGCCGGTCATATTAACATCCAATGATCACGAGAGAGTCTGATCGGGCATGTCGAAGGAAGACGTGGTTGAGGTTCAGGGGACGATTGTTGAGACACTCCCGAATGCAATGTTTCGGGTGGAACTGGAGAACGGGCACCGGGTTTTGGCGCATATCTCCGGAAAGATGAGAATGCATTTCATCAAGATTCTCCCGGGCGACAAGGTGACGGTGGAGCTTTCGCCGTATGATCTGACGCGGGGGAGAATCACGTACCGGTTTAAGTAGATGCCCGATACACTCCACATACAGGTGAAACCGTGAAAGTGCGATCCTCGGTCAAAGCGATCTGTGCCAAATGCAAGGTGATCCGCCGAAAAGGCGTCGTCCGGGTCATTTGCACCAATCGCCGTCATAAACAGCGTCAGGGATAGAGACACGGGAGAAGCGCGACCGGTCGCGCCTTTCCCCAATCACAGGAGGCAACGTGGCCAGAATTGCGGGAGTGGACCTTCCGAGAGACAAAACGGTCGCCGTGGGCTTGACCTACATATACGGAATCGGCCGATCGACATCGATGAGGATCCTGAAGGCGGCGGGGGTGAATCCGGAAAAACGGGTGAAGGATCTCAAGGAAGACGAAATCGTCACGCTTCGAGATTCCATCGAGCGGGATTATAAAGTGGAAGGGGATCTCCGCAAAGAAGTCTCGATGAACATCAAACGGCTGATGGATATCGGAAGCTACCGCGGGTTGCGACATCGCAAGGGACTCCCGCTACGAGGGCAGCGGACGAAGACCAACGCGCGGACCCGGAAGGGCCCCAAGAAATCGATCGGCATCAAGCTGAAATCGGAAGCCACCGCGTAAAGGGAGCGACGGGCTCTGGGGTCGCAAGCGCGGGGTTCGGGGGCCTCGGAGGACCTTGATTCATTTTGGCCGCACGGGCCCCCACTAACAATGAGGTAATGCATGGGAAGTAAAAAAGGCAAGAAACGCGAGAAGAAGATTGTTCAGGTGGGCGTCGCGCACATCCAGGCGTCTTTCAACAACACGATTGTGACCGTGACCGACATGAGCGGAAACGTCGTGGTGTGGTCCAGCGCGGGGAATCAGGGTTTCAAGGGTTCGAGAAAGAGCACCCCGTTCGCCGCGCAGCGGGCCGCCGAAGTGGCGGCCAAGAAGGCCATTGAACATGGAATGCGGCAGATCGATGTATATGTCAAGGGACCGGGATCGGGTCGGGAATCGGCGATCCGGGCCTTGCAGGCGGCGGGGTTGAAGATCAATCTCATCAAGGACGTGACGCCGGTTCCTCATAACGGATGTCGGCCGCCCAAGCGACGACGGGTATGAAAAAAATAAATTAAGGAGGAAATCAAAACGTGGGACGATATATCGGATCGGTTTGTCGGCTGTGCCGGCGGGAAGGAAACAAACTTTTTCTGAAGGGGAGCCGGTGCTTTACGGAGAAGTGCGCCATTGAGCGGCGAAGCTATTCTCCCGGCCAGCACGGGCAGGCCCGCCCCCGAATCTCCGAATATCAGATCCAGTTACGGGAGAAGCAGAAGCTGAAAAGGATGTACGGATTGCTGGAACGCCAGTTCAGCGGGTATTTCAAGAAAGCCGCCAGAAAGAAGGGCGTCACGGGGGAAAACCTCCTCCAGTTGCTCGAGAGGAGGATCGATAATGTCGTCTATCGGATGGGTTTCTGTTCGTCCCGTAAAGAAGCGCGGCAGATGGTGAACCACGGCCATTTTCGGGTCAACGGCCGAAAGGTGGATGTGGCCTCGTTTCTTGTAAAAGACGGGGATGTCGTCGAACTGAAACAGGCCAGCCGTCAGTTGCCGCAGGTCCAGGCGTCTCTCACCGCCGCGGAGGGGAGAGGGACTCCTCAATGGTTGGAGTTGGACAAGGGGAATTTCAAGGGTCGGGTTAAAACCATGCCGACCAAGGAAGATCTGACCATACCGGTCAATGAACAACTCGTTGTGGAGCTCTATTCCCGATGACGGGTTCTGATTCAGCGACGGTTTAATTCCGGGAAGGTTTATCTCATTCATCGGCTTCGGTGCCAGGATGCAGCCGCGAAAGGCGGCTAGGTAAGTAAGGAGGACGTATGATTATTCGAACAAAGGATTTCCAGATTCCCAAAAAGATGGAAATCGAAACCGAGACACTCACAGGCACATACGGAAAATTTTTCGCCGAGCCTTTCGAACGCGGGTTCGGCACGACTATCGGGAATTCCCTCAGGCGAATTCTCCTTTCCTCCATCGCCGGAGCGGCCGTGACCTCCGTCAAGATCGAGGGGGTCCTGCATGAATTTTCAACCATTCCCGGAGTCAAGGAGGACGTGACGGACATTATCCTGAACGTGAAAAATCTTCGCTTCAAGCTCTACACGGACCGGCCGAAAACCGTTCGACTGAAAAAGAAGGGACCCGGAGAAGCCCGCGCCAAGGATATTATCCATGACGCGGATGTCGAAGTTCTCAATCCCGAGCTTCATATCGCGACCCTGGACAAGGAAGCCAATCTGGATATGGAGTTTGTGATCCGGATCGGAAGCGGATATGTGCCGGCCGACCGAAATAAGGAAGAAGGGATGCCGATCGGTGTGATTCCCGTGGATTCCATCTTTTCGCCGATCAAGAAAGTCAATTTTACGGTCGAGAACGCGCGCGTGGGCCGGATTACCGACTATGACAAATTGATCATGGAAATCTGGACGGACGGCGGCGTCAAACCCGACGATGCGTTGGCCTATGCCGCAAAGATCCTCAAGGATCACCTTGCGATTTTTATTAATTTCGACGAATCCGTCGAGCCGGTCCACGAGCCGGTGGACGACAAAAAGACGGACTTCAACAAAAACCTTCTTCGCAGCGTGCACGAGCTTGAGCTTTCCGTCCGCGCGGCCAACTGTTTGAAAAACGCGAGCATCAAGACGATCGGCGATCTGGTTCAGAAGACGGAATCCGAGATGCTTCGGACAAAGAATTTCGGTCGAAAATCGCTGAACGAGATCAAGGAAATCCTGTCCGGAATGGGGCTGTCGCTGGGGATGAAGGTGGATTATCAGCCGGCCGGCGAGGGAACCGAGAAAGGGGATTGAAGCCGTTATGCGTCACAAAAAGCGCGGACGACAACTGGGTCGGGACACCAATCACCGTCGGGCTCTGTTCCGAAATTTGGTGACCTCGTTGTTCGAGCATGAACGAATTGAAACCACGGAGGCCAAGGCCAAGGAGATTCGCGGAATTGCCGACCGGATCGTTTCCTTGGGAAAGCAGGGGAATCTTGCCGCCCGGAGGCGGGCGGGGTCGTATTTGACGAACCCGAAAGTCCTCTCAAAGTTGTTCGCCGAGATCGCCCCTCGATTTGCGACACGGCCCGGGGGATATACCCGGTTGATAAAAACACGCGTCCGCTTCGGAGACGGGGCGCGCATGGCGGTGGTCGAATTGGTTGTCCAGGGTCAGCCGGCCAAACCCGTCAAACCGGAAAAAACCAAAACGGGTCCGGAATCCAATCCTTAATAAGGATCGGCCGAGCCCGAGTGTAAATTACACCCTTTCCCCTCGACCTTTCCGAATCCGCCCGGGTAAAAAGAACCCTTAACCTTCCAGAATATTGGAATATTTCCAGCGGGTTCCGAGATCGTCCCGCGCTTTACTCAAATCCTGACGTATGTTATAGTGTCTGTACCATGCCATTGCGTGTTCCGAGGATCATGCTCCTGATATTTATTGGAATGCTTCTGGCCTTGTTGGCTTGGGTGCTGTCCGTGGGCATCGAACATCCTCAAGTCCTGCCTCCATCGAGAACACTGATCTCGAAAGCGGACATCGAAATGGAAGGGTTTACGCTCAAACAGATTCGTAACGGCGCGGTGGAATGGGACATCAAGGCCAAGCGGGCCGAGCTGTTTGAGGATCGGAATGAGGTGTCGCTCAACGAAACGCAGGCGATCCTGCAAACACCCGAAGGGCTTCAGGTGAGTTTTTCGGGCGATCAAGGCCTGCTCAATACGGAGACCCATGATTTTGAGATTAAGAATAATGATGGGGATCTGGATGTATCGATGAATAACGGTTTCACGATCCGGGCTCCCTCGTTGAACTGGAATGATAAAGAGCGTGAGATTGTGTCCGCGAACCCGGTTCAAATAACCGCCCAGAGACTCCGTATTCGCGGCAATCAACTGATCGTGAAATTGGAAAATCAGCAAATCATGGTCGACGGGGATGTTCATGTTACAACCGAGCCTTAGAAATATATTGACGGCCGGTGTTTTTTTTTAAGCGCCACGCCCCTTTTAGCAACGGAAACGGCGACCCATTCCCAGACGCTCTCCATCAGTTCTAAAAGCATGACCGTGAAAAACCTGGAACATCTGGCTATTTTTGAGGGGGATGTGGTCATGAGCAAGGAGGACATGACCATTACCGCCAACCATGCGGAGGTCACGTTTGCATCCAAGGAAACCCCGGGCCAAACTTCAAAATCAACCCCGGGGCTTATCTCTCCGCAGGCGCATTTCGACGATAATGAGGTCACGCTCATTCATGCAACAGGGGATGTCGTCCTGAAGCAGGGGGAAAAAAGGGCCAAATCCAACGAAGCCTATTATTATCAGAAAGAAGATAAGGTCGTTCTCCTGGGGGAACCGGTCGCTTGGGAAAAAGACTACAGGGTTACAGGCACCAAGATGACGATTTACTTGAAAGAGGATCGCAGTGTCATTGAAGGAAGCAAAGTTCTGATCCATCCCAAAGAGCCGGCACAAAAGTAAATTGAGCCGGACGAATCCAGGGTGACGATGCTCCTGAGTGCGAAACATCTAGAGAAAAGTTTTCGAAAACGCAAGGTCGTTAAAGATATCAGCGTGGAAGTCAAGACCGGCGAAGTGGTGGGATTGTTGGGCCCGAATGGCGCCGGTAAAACGACCGTTTTCTATATGATAGTGGGCCTGATTGCGGCGGACCATGGAGAGATTTTTCTCGATGATCGGAACATAACGCACCTGCCTATGTACCGACGGGCCCGGCAGGGGATCGGTTATCTCCCGCAAGAACCCTCGGTTTTTCGAAAACTGACCGTTGAGGAAAATCTCCTCGCCATTCTTGAGACGCTGGATCTTTCCCCCTCGGGACGGCAGGAACGCCTCCATTCCCTCCTCAAGGAACTGAACATTTCGCATCTTTCAAACAGCAAGGCCTATGCCTTATCGGGAGGGGAACGTCGGCGGGTTGAAATTACCCGTTCCCTGGTGACGTCGCCTCACTTTCTTCTCCTGGACGAACCCTTTGCCGGCATCGATCCCATTGCCATTATCGATATCCAGAAAATTATCGGCCAATTGAAGGCCAAGGGAATCGGAATTCTGATCACGGATCATAATGTTCAGGAAACGCTTGAAATTACGGATCGTTCTTATATAATTAGCGAAGGGGAAATCCTGGAATCGGGCACCTCCCAAGATATCGCGAACAGCTCCAAGGCCAAGGCGATTTATCTGGGGGAAAAATTTCGCTTTCTCGGATAGACCGGCGACGGCATCCCGGCGGGCCGCCCCGCCCGGGAATGGAGGCTGGGACGAGGTCATGACAACGGTATTATGAAAACCCGACTCGATTTAAGACTGACTCAAAAACTGATCATGACGCCGCAGTTGCAGCAGGCGATCAAGTTGCTGCAGCTTTCCCGCCTGGAACTTTCCCAAATGGTTTCGCAGGAGCTTCTGGAGAACCCGTTGCTGGACGAGGTCACGGATGTGGAGGAACCGGTCGAGGAGAAAAAGACCGATGAAGAGGAGGCCACGCCCGATACCTCGGAGGCCGAACTGTCGTCCCAATGGGAAGAATATATCGGGGATATCCAGCGCGAAAATAAGGAAACCGAGTTTCCTTTGGGAGGAGGGGACGAGCCGCCTTCTTACGAACAGACCCTGACCAAGCCTCAGTCGCTTCAGGATCATCTCCTGTGGCAGTTAAGGCTGTCGGTCGCCACCCCTCATGAAGTCGAGATCGGAAAGGTCATTATTGGCAACATCGATGACGACGGATACCTCCGGATCACGGTTGAGGAAGCCGCGACCTTGGCCGAAGTCAAAAACGAGGAAGTCGAACGGGCGCTCAAGCTCGTTCAGAGTTTCGACCCGATGGGGGTCGGCGCACGCGACCTGAGGGAATGTTTATTGATCCAGCTGGAACAACTGGGATTGAAAGGCTCGTTGGCCGAGGTGATTGTATCAAACCATCTGAAAGAAATCGAGACACGGAGGTTTCAGGATATCGTCAAGACCTTGGGAGTTTCCTTGGAAGAGATCCTGGCGGTTGTGAAAATTATTCAAAACCTTGAACCCAAACCCGGGCGGCCGTTCTTAACCGATGAGGCCCAAATTATTTTCCCGGATATTTTTGTCGCCAAGTCCGATGAAGACTACGTCGTCGTCCTCAACGACGACGGTCTGCCGAAACTTCGCATCAGTCCGTATTATCAGAAGTTGCTGTCGGAAAAAACGCAGGTGCCCGACGCGACCCGCAGTTACCTTGAAGGACGGTTTCGTTCGGCCGTATGGTTGGTTCGCAGCATTGAACAGCGTAACCGCACGATCTGCAAAGTGGCGGAGAGCATCGTCAAATTCCAGCGGGAGTTCCTGGACAAGGGGGTGGATTACTTGAAACCCCTGGTTCTGCGACAAGTCGCCGACGATATCTCCATGCATGAGTCGACCATCAGTCGCGTGACGACGAACAAGTACATGCATACCCCTCAGGGCATATTCGAGTTGAAGTATTTTTTCAATAGCAGTCTTTCACGAAGCAACGAGTTCGGCGGCGAAGTCTCCTCCGTCACGGTGCGGGAGATCATTCGCCAGATGGTGTCGGAAGAAGATCCCCAGAAACCCCTTAAAGACCAGGAGATCGTTGAACGCCTCCGGAATCGACATATCGAAATCGCACGCAGGACGGTGGCGAAATACAGGGTGGAGCTCAAAATACCGCAGGCCAGCCGCCGACGGTATCTATCCTGAAAATGTGTTTGAATTCATGGGGGGTATTCGACGGAACGCCCGTTCGTTTTCCTTAAGGGTCCGCGCTGCTTTTGCTGAAGGAGTTTGTGATGCAATTGACGATTGCCGGTCGACACATCGAAGTTACCCAGGCGTTGCGCGACTACACCAAGCTGCGCTTAAAGAAACTTTCTCGCTATTCCTTTAAGCCGATCGAGGCGGCCGTGAGGTTGTCCGTTGAGAAATATCGCCATACGGCCGAAATCACCTTATGGGTCGATGGAAATCGAATCCTGGCCGAGGAAGAGACGGACGAAATGTACCGGTCCATCGACATGGCGATGGACAAGATCGAACAGCGGTTAAGGAGGTACAAGGAGAAACTGTCCCGACACAAGCCGCCGTCGGCCCGGAAGCCGCCGGTCCCGAGACCGGCGAAGAAGACCCCGGTGCTCACACGGGAGGCCCATATCGTGGCCACGCTGTCGCTGGACGACGCCCTGTCCCGTTTGGCCTCGGTGAAGACCGATCACGTGGTTTTCTTTGATGATACGGATGAGCAGCTGAAATTGTTGATGCGGGGAAAAAACGGGCATGTTGAACTGACCGAACTCATCATTGATTGAACCGAACGGAAACGCTTCCATGGATCTGCGGTTGGTCATCGTCAGCGGATTATCCGGTTCCGGAAAAACCAACGCGTTGAAATGTTTTGAGGACCTCGGCTTTTTCTGCGTCGACAACCTCCCGCCGCCGTTATTGCCCGTCTTTGCCGACCTGTGTACCCAATCGAGCGCCGGAATCACGAAAGTCGCCGTCGGCATCGATATCCGGGAAAGGGATTTTTTGCGAGATTTTCTGACGATTGCGGAGCGACTTAAAAGAGACGGATACCACTGCGAACTGATTTTTTTTGAGGCCAACGACGAAGTGCTTGTCCGACGCTTTTCCGAAACGAGAAGGCCCCATCCTCTGGCCAAGAATATGCCGATTCTCGAAGGGATTCAAAAGGAGAGAGAGCAGTTGGCCGAACTGAAGAAACGGTCGGATCGGATCATCGATACCTCCGCCTTTACCATCCAGCAGCTCAAAGACGTCATCGCCCAGTATTATTTAGACCAAGGGGAAATACGAAAACCCAGTATCTCCGTTATTTCCTTTGGCTATAAATACGGCATTCCCTACGAAACCGATCTGCTCTTCGATGTTCGATTCCTACAGAACCCGAATTTCGTGTCCGAGCTAAAGCCCCTCTCCGGGGAGGATCCGTCGGTTCAGGAATATGTCTTTCGGAAGCCGGAGGCGGATCGTTTCATCGAACTGGTCAAATCGTTCCTGGCCTTCCTGGTTCCATTTTATGAAAAAGAGGGCCGTCCTTATTTAACCATGGCGATTGGCTGTACGGGAGGGCGTCATCGCTCCGTGGCCATGGCTCGACGGCTTCATGATGACCT
>Ga0335084_10000391_pt1 | contig 36679 bp, 55 predicted proteins | sample Lox_Sample_44_FD_206721 | JGI IMG/M metagenome (GOLD analysis project Ga0335084, IMG submission 206721) | Soil microbial communities from Loxahatchee National Wildlife Refuge, Florida, United States - Lox_Sample_4.4 | ecosystem: Environmental > Terrestrial > Soil > Wetlands | place: USA...
GTGGCGTGCGGAAGTCCCGCTCGAGGTGGGCGGCACGCCGGTTTCCGTGGAGCTGCGTGGCCTCCACTTCGACCTCCAGATGCCGGTCGGCGTCTTTCGGGAGCACCGGGCCCGCTTCGAGGGCGGGCTCGTCCTCGAGCTGCTCCAGACCTCGGCCGTCTACGAAGCCTGGCACCTGGTCTCGCGCGAGGGTCGAAACGTCGTCGCGACCGGAGGCGGCGAGCTTGCGACCTGGAAGGACAGACCGAAGCGGCTCAGGATCTTCCCATCCGCACCAGCTCGACGAGGTTGCCGTCCGGATCCCGGCAGAAGACGAGCCGTCCCCAGCCCATGTCGAGCGGCCCGAGGCACTCCACGCCGCGCGCTCGGAGGATTCTCGCCGCGTCGTCGGCATCGTCGATCGCGAACGCCACCCGCGTGCCGCCGGGCCCCGTCTCGGGCGCCGCCTCCCAGTTCTCCACCGGGTGCACCGAGAAGTGGATCCCGCCGAGCGAGCAGCCGAAGTGGAGCGCCGCGCCGCCACCGCCGTGCCGTTCGTCCTCGAGGGGGATCCCCAGCTTCTCTCGATAGAAGGCGGCGAGTCTCGGGGCATCTCGCGTGACGATGATGTTCGCGCTCACGCGCTTCACCATGGCGCAACTCCTTCCCTACCAATCTCGCTCCCGACGACCTTCGCGGTCAACCCCGCGAGCGCGCCGAGGCGATCGCGGCGAGCTGCGCAGCACCAGAACGCGTCAGGTGTCCGGCCCGGCGCGTCTCAAGTCCCGACAACGCGAAGACGAACTCTGCATCGTGGCTCCACGCCTGGCTGTATTTCTCCTGGCGCTGGGGCCTGCTCGCGCTCCTGGCGCTCGTCCTGTGCGCATCCTCCTACGGCTGCTACGCGCACGTCGGCCCGATCGACCTGTAACGGACCGGGGCGGGCTTGCGGACGTAACGTTCCTGGCCGGGCGGCATCTCAACCCGCACGCTCGACGGAGACCCGCATCCTGGAGCAACCGCGGAGATGAGAGCCATGAGTCGCCGCAACGTGATCATCGGAACGCTCGGCGCGATCGGGCTCGCGATCGCGGCGCGGCTCGGGCTGACGAGCCGGCGCGCAGCGGAGGAGTCCGCCGCGGGAGCGGCGGCCGGCGCGGACTTCGAGCCGCTCTCGCTGCCGAAGAGCGAGTGGAAGAAGCGCCTCCCGCGCGACGCCTACGGCGTGCTATTCGAAGAAGACACGGAGCCGCCGCGCTCGAGCCCGCTCGATCACGAGAAGCGCGCCGGCACGTTCGTGTGCGCGGCCTGCGGGCTGCCGCTCTTCGAGTCGAGCGCGAAGTTCGACAGCGGCACGGGCTGGCCGAGCTTCTTCCGGCCGATCGCCCGCCACGTCGCGACGAAGACCGATTTCAAGCTGATCCTGCCGCGCACCGAGTACCACTGCGCGCGCTGCACCGGTCACCAGGGTCACGTCTTCGAGGACGGTCCGGCGCCGACGGGCCTCCGCTACTGCAACAACGGCCTCGCGCTGCGCTTCGTGTCGGAGGGCGAGCCGCTGCCGCCGCTGGTGCGCGCGTGACGGCGCGTCTCGCGGCGTTCGCTCTTGCGCTGATCGGGCTCGCTTCGCTCGCGCCCGGCGCGGCGCGCGCCGCGAACGAGACCGCGATCTTCGCCGGCGGCTGCTTCTGGTGCATGGTGCCGCCCTTCGAGGCGCTGCCCGGAGTCGTCTCGGTGACGTCGGGCTACACCGGCGGGACGAAGCCGAATCCGACGTACGAGGAAGTGTCGGCAGGCGGCACCGGCCACGCGGAGTCGGTCGAGGTCGTCTACGACCCGGCGAAGGTCAGCTACGAGAAGCTGCTCGACGTCTACTGGCACAACATCGATCCGACCGTCGCAGACCGTCAGTTCTGCGACGTCGGCAACCAGTACCGCTCCGCGATCTTCGTGAAGGACGCCGCGCAGCGGAAGGCGGCCGAGGCGTCGCGCGACGCGGTGCAGAAGAAGCTCGGCGTCCCGGTGAAGACGCAGATCGTCGACGCGTCACTCTTCTACGCCGCCGAGGACTATCACCAGGACTACTACAAGAAGAACCCGGTGCGGTATCGCTACTACCGTTGGGGCTGCGGTCGCGACGCGCGCCTCGCGGAGATCTGGGGCGCGGAGGCGCCGTCGCACTAACGTCCGCTCGCGCCGATCTGCGGGCGACTCCGTCCGATCTGCGCGAAAGCCGCGGCGATGCGGAGCGGCGCCTTCGGCCGCGCGTACAGGCGCTCCACGTACGCGCGAAGCCGCGGGCACTCGCCGAGGAGCTGCACCATGTTCGCCCAGTCGAGCGTGTAGCCCATCACGAAGTCGGCGACGGTCACGCGGTCGGTCGCGACGTACTCGCGGCCCTGCATGTGCTGCTCGAGTACCGCGGCCATCGGCAGGAAGTCGCGCTGCGCGAGCGCGACCTCGGCCGCGAGTCGATCCGACTCGGGATAGATGCTCGTGTGGCGCGCGATCCGCCAGAGCGGCTGCTCGAGCTCGGTCGCCGCGAAGAGCAGCCAGCGGTCGACTTGAGCGCGCTGCGCCAGGTCGCGCGGCAGGAAGCCCTTCTCCGCGTACTTCTCCCCGAGATACCGCACGATCGCGACGGACTCCGTGAGCACGACGTCGCCGTCGACGAGCACGGGCAGCTTGCCGGCCGGATTGAGCTTCAGGAACTCGGGCCGCCGGTTCTCGCCGGCGGGCAGGTCGACCGTGATCGCCTCGAACGGCACGCCGAGCTCCTGCAAGGTCCAGCGCACGCGGATCGAGCGGGTCGGCGGGAATTCGTAGAGCTGCATGGGACCCTCCTGGGTGGTTGGTCATCGCTACGACGTTCGAGCCGGCGCGGGAAAGACAGGTCCGCGGTTCAGCTTCCTTCGCGTCCCCAGCTCGTGACGTCCGCTTCGAATCCCTCGCCGCCCGGGCGCCCATCTCGACCGTTGGACCAGAGGTCGTACATGTCGGCGCGATGGCTGCCGGGGTGCTCGTACTCGAAGCGGTGCTTCCACGAATCCTCGAGCGATTCCTCGTCCTTCACGAAGCTCTTCTTGCCCGGCTCGTGCTCGAGCAGCGCGACGAGGCCCGGGTCCGTATCGGGGTACGCCGCGTTCTCCAGCTGGAACATCTCGAGTGCGCCCTCCACCGACTGCATCCTGATCTTCGTCGTCTGCAGCTTCGCCCACTCGACGCGCTCCATCACGTTCACGACGACCACACTCATCACCAGTCCGAGGATGAGAACCACAGCCATCATCTCGATCAGGGTGAAGCCTCGCGTTCTCGCCATTCTGGTAGTGTGCACGCAGCTGCAAGCGAGCGGCCATCCGTGAAGCGCCTGACGAGCGAGAAGGGAGACGGTCGGTCCATGCTTCGCCGCACCGTCGACCTCGCGCTGTCTGCCTTCTTCGCCGTGACCATCCTCTACGGGCTCTTGTTCAGCCTGCCCGAAGGTCTCGGCGTTCGCGTCTCGCCCGACAGCGCGTGGCCACCTCTTCGTTCGCTCCACGACTGGGCGGTCCATCAGGAGCCCGCCCACCTCGACCCGCCGCCCGTTCTCCGGGTGAGCTGCCTCTTCGACGGACTCTTTCAGGCTCCGGTTCTCTTCTTCGTCCTCTACGGACTCCTCCGCCAGCGCGCGTGGGTCCGTCCGCTCGGGCTCTTCTACGCGGGCGCCGCGGTGACCAACATGTTCTTCTACTTCGCCACGACCTTCCTGGGCCCGACGCCGCCTCCGCATCTCGGCGTGTACCTGCCCTTCAACCTCCCGTGGCTGATCGCTCCGCTGATTCTCGCGTGGCGACTGCTTCCGCCCGCCCCGTTCGCGGCGGCTCCGCTCGTGCACGCGTCGCGGCGCGCAGTGGCATGACCGGAGCGCGCGCCGCGACGAGCGAGTGCAAGGGCGAGCCCGGACGCGTGGCTCCCGTCGTCGACCGCAACCGCTGCGAGGCGAAGGAAGACTGCGTTCGCGTCTGTCCCTACGACGTCTTCGAGATCCGCAGCCTGACGCGCGAGGACCGCGCGGCGCTGTCGCTGCTCGGCAAGCTGAAGGCATGGGCGCACGGCAACCGACAGGCCTACGTCGTCCGCGGCGCGGATTGTCACGCCTGCCAGCTCTGCATCGAAGCGTGTCCGGAGCAGGCACTCACTCTTGCACCCTCACGCGGACCGCGATGAGCCCGCGTCACTTCGTCCGGGCGGCGGCCACTTCCTCGTGGGATGCCGGGCAGCGCTCGAGATCGGCGCGGCCGCCACCGGACGCAGCTCCTCATCCCAGAAGAGGAGCGACTGTCATCCGGAATCGATGGATCCTCCTGACCCTGGCCGCGACCCTGATCGACCTCGGCGCCCGAGCCTCCTTCGCGACGCCGGTGGCGGGACTTCCGGCGCCCACGATCGACGTGAACGGCACGGCGATTCCGCTCGCTGACCTCGGGTGCGCCAGTCCCGGCAGTCCCGGCGGGCTGGTCGCCTGCAGCGGCTCCAGCTTCCAGGGCAACGGATTCGCGCTCTCCAACTGGCAGTTCGAGCTGAATCCGGATCCGAGCATCACGAGCACCTTCACGCTCACGAACCTCGCCATGGTCACGCAGAACTTCACGATGACCATCACGCTGCCGATCGCACCTCTCGGGCCGGGGATCGCGATCAGCGGGTCGACCACCAACGGTGTGCTCACCGACTTGAACGCGAACGGCGCCACGCTGACCGATTTCGGCAGCGCAATCTTCTCCAACGCGGTCAACAGCGTGGTGCTCCACACGCTGTTGGATCCGGCGCAGCTCTACGTCGCGCCGGCCAACCCGCTCGGCGGTCCGAGCTCGGTTCCGATCCCGGACGCCAGCTACGGCCCGATCGTTCTCAATCAGACCGGCGACGTTTCCATCCAGATCAAGTGGCAGTTCAGGTTGACGAGCAACGATCAATTCGGGATCAAGGGTGTGTTCGACGTCCAACCCGCGCCGGTGCCCGAGCCCGGCACGCTGCTGCTGGTAGCCGGCGGCCTCGCCGGGCTCGCGATGTTCCGGCGGACGATGCGCGCATGACCTCGCCACAAGGGTCGACCGGTCGTTGCTGACTTCCTGCGCGCGGTGCCTGCTCTCCCTTCTCCTCGCGACGATTCTGCCGCAGGCCGTTCGCGCAGACTCTCCGATCCGCCTCGTCGCGACGATCGCGCTGCCCGGCGTCGAAGGCCGCATCGATCATCTCGCGCTCGATCCCCTACACCATCGCTTGTTGGTGGCGGCGCTCGGGAGCAACCGCGTCGAAGTGATCGACCTCGCGCGGAATCGCCGGTCCGGCGAGATCGAAAATCTCCCGGAGCCGCAGGGAGTGCTCTTCCTGCAGGAGCGCGAGAGGCTCTACGTGACGCTCGGCGAGGCGGCCCACATCGCGGTCGTGAACGGCAGCGATCTCACGAGCCTCCGCCGGATCCCGACCCGCGCCGACCCCGACAACATCCGCTACGAGCCGGGCGCCGACCGGATCTGGATCGGCGAAGGCGACGGACCGCAGGGAGCGCTCGCGGCCTTCGGCCCGGACGGCGAAGCCCTCCTCTTCGAGATCGCGCTGGACGACCATCCCGAGTCGTTCCAGCTGCAGGCGAAGGGACCGAGGATCTTCGTGAACGTGCCGGGACAGCAGGGGGTCGCGGTGGTCGATCGCGAGAAGCGGACCGTCGCGACTCGATGGAAGCTTCCCTGCTCGGCGAACTTCCCGATGGCGCTCGACGAAGCGCACGCGCGGCTCTTCGTCGGCTGTCGTCGTCCCGCGAGACTCGTCGCGCTCGACACGGAGACGGGCCGGGTGGTCGCGCAGGTCGACGCTCCGCGCGATGCGGACGACCTCTTCCTCGATCCCGCGACGCACCGGATCTACGTGTCGTCGGGCGAGGGGCTCGTCCGCGTCTACGTTCGGCGCGACGCCGACCACCTGGAAGTCGCCGGCGACGTCTCGACCGGGAGCGGCGCGCGCACCAGCCTCTTCGAGGCGGAATCGAGGCGGGCCTCGTGGCCGTACCCGGTCGGGGCAGCGCGTCCGCGGAGATCCAGGTATTCGATACCTCGGATTAGAACTGGAAAATTCATGCTCCGCTACGAGGCGTCGGCGTCGATTCGCGCTCCCGGCGAGTCGATCTGGCCGGTGCTCTCCGACGTGGTCCATTGGAACCGCTGGACCCCGACCATCCTCCAGGTCGAGGCATTGGATGGCGAGGAGATCGCGCCGGGCCGCCGCTTCCGGGTCCACCAGCCGCGCCTGCGTCCGACGATCTGGCGCGTGACCTCGGCCCTGCCGCCGACGCGCTTCATGTGGGAGGCGCGAGCGATCGGCACGCGCATGACGGCCGACCACGTGCTCGCGCGCACGGCGCCCGAAGAGACGCATCTCACGCTGGCCTTCTCGTTCGCGGGTGTGCTCGGCGGACTCGTCGGCCGGATGACCGGACGGCTCGTGCAATCGTACCTCGACACCGAAGCCGCTTCCCTGCGCCGATGCAGCGAGGATGGCGCGCCCGGGAGTTCGCCGGCCCGATGATCGAGTATCGGTCCGCACGCCGCTCCGACGCGGACGCGATCTCCCTGCTGCACACGCAGAGCTGGCGCGAGAGCTACCGCGGCTCGTTCACGGACGCGTTCCTCGACGGCGAGCTCCCCGACGAGCGGATCCGCGTGTGGCGCGCACGGCTCGGCGATCCTCCCGCGAATCAGCTCGTGCGACTCGCCTTCGACGGCCCGGATCTGGTGGGATTCGTCTGCACCTACGCCGCGCACGATCCCGAATGGGGATCGCTGATCGACAATCTCCACGTCGCACGCGAGGCGAAGCGCGGCGGCATCGGCGCCTCGCTCATGCGGCAGGCGGGCGCGTGGCTCGAGACGCGTGATTCCGACTCCGGCGTCTATCTCTTCGTGCTCGAGGTCAACTCTCTCGCGCGGCGATTCTACGAGCGGCTCGGCGCTCGCAATGCCGGCGTCTCCACGATGGAGACGCACGGCGGCGCCATCGTGCGGAGCTGCCGCTACGTCTGGCGAGACCCCGCGGCGCTGTCCGCCGGCTGACCCGCCGATGCCCTCGTCACCTACACCCACCTGAGAGGAGGCTCGCAATCGTGCGCTTCATGGTGATCGAGCGTTTCCGGGGTCCCGAGTCGGTGCGAGCGGTGTATCAGCGCTTCCGCGAGCAGGGCCGCTTGATGCCCGACGGCCTCTCTTACGTCGAGAGCTGGATCGAGCCGACTTTCCATCGCTGCTTCCTGCTCGCGGAGTGCAACGACGCGCGCTTGATCCAGGAGTGGGTGCTTCGCTGGCACGATCTGATCGACTTCGAGGTCCTTCCCGTCGTCGGATCGAAGGAGACGGCGGAGCTGGTCGCGGGGTCTTAGCCGCGGCCCGGCCGAGGTCGGCCGGACCGGTTGACGGGCGTCCAGTATGATGGACAATTGCGTCCATCATGAAGGATACGCCGGGCCTGAACGAGCGCATCGCCGAGCGTGTGCGCGCGCTGCGTGCGGCCCGGCGCCTCTCGCTCGACGCCCTCGCACACCGGAGCGGCGTCAGCCGCTCGATGATCTCCCTGATCGAGCGCGGCGAGGCGAGCCCCACGGCGGTGGTGCTCGACAAGCTCGCTGCGGGGCTCGGCGTGCTGCTGACCTCGCTCTTCGAAGGCCCGCATGCGAGCGGCGGAGCGGGGACACCCGACGGACCGCTCGCGCGCCTCGCCGATCAGCCGCAGTGGCGCGATCCGGAGTCGGGGTACCTCCGCCGCAACGTCTCGCCTCCCGGCGCGCCGCAGCCGATGCAGATCGTCGAGGTGCGCTTCCCTCCCGGGAGGCGCGTCGCCTTCGAGAACCCCGCCCGCGATCTGCGCATCCACCAGCAGGTGTGGATGCTCGAGGGCTCGATCGACGTGACGGTCGGACGCCAGCGCCATCGCCTGCACCGCGGCGACTGCCTCGCCATGCAGCTCGATCGCCCCACCGCGTTCCACAACCCGACGCGACGGGCGGCCCGCTACGCGGTCGTGATCGCGTCCGAGCCGGTGCCCGGACGATGACCCCGGACGGATTCAGGCTGCGACGCCTGCACGCGCCCGGCGAGGCGGAGGTCGCCGCGCTCGCCGAGGTGCTGATCGACTGCGTCGAAGGCGGTGCGTCGGTCAGCTTCATGCACCCGCTCCCGCGCGAGCGCGCGCTCGAATTCTGGCGCCGGGTCGCTCGGGGTGTCGTCGCGGGCGAGCGCGTGCTGCTCGCCGCGGAGGACGCACACGGCGTCTGCGGCACCGTGCAGCTCGTGCTCGACCTGCCCGAGAATCAGCCCCACCGCGCGGATCTGACGAAGATGCTGGTGCACCGCCGCGCGCGGCGGCGCGGTATCGGCGCCGCGCTCCTGCGCGCGGCGGAGTCGATCGCGCGCGAGAGTGGACGCACCTTGCTCGTGCTCGACGCCGTCAGCGGCGGCGACGGCGCGCGCCTCTACGAGCGCCACGGCTGGGCGCGCGTCGGCGAGATCCCGGGCTACGCCTTGATGCCGAGAGGCGGGCTCGTCGGCACGACCGTCTACTACCGCGAACTCGTCGGTTAGCCTCCCCGCGTGCCGATGCAGCGGAGTGCGTCGAGGCGGGTCGCGGCGGTCCTCTACTGGCTCGCCGCGATCACCATCGCGCTCGGCGCATTCGGCCACGGCTTCGTCGGCATCGTGCCCGTGCGCGCCGCGTTCGAAGTCCTCGCACTCCCGCCCGACGTGATGCGCGTGCTGTGGATCGTCTGGTACTTCGTGAGCGCCTGCATGCTGTTCTTCGGCGCCCTGCTCGCGTGGGCCTGGCCGCGGCTCCAAGCCGGCGCGCCGAGCCGCTCCGGCGCCGCGCTTGCGATCGGCGTTCTCTACGTCGTGACGGGCGTCGCGTCGTTTCTCTACACCGGAGAGGATCGCTTCTGGCTGCTGTTCGTGGCGCAGGGCGCGCTCGTCGTCGGCTCGACGTTCGTCCTGCGGGGCAGCCGGATCGAACGAGCGAGCGAGATGCGATGAGCGTCTCGCGTCCGCACGTCGAGCCGACCCCAGGAGTCCGGGCGCGCGCTCTTGGCACGCGGCATCGAAGGGCCCGTACACGAGGCGGCTCCCTTCTGATCGGCCCGAGCGAAGAACGCTGGGACGCAGCAGGCGGCCGACGTCTCTCGACCCTGCGTTTGCACGTCATCGGAGGAGGAGGTCCCACCATGCCGAGCGTCCCGAAGATCACTCCCTGTCTCTGGTTCGACGACCAGGCCGAAGAGGCGGCGCGCTTCTACACGGGCATCTTCCCGCGCTCGCGCATCCTGCACGTGTCGCGCTATGGAGAGGCGGGCCGCGAGATCCACGGGAAGCCGGCGGGCAGCGCGATGACGGTCGAGTTCGAGCTGGAGGGGCAACGCTTCACGGCGCTGAACGGCGGCCCGCACTTCCGCTTCAACGAGGCGGTCTCGCTCGTGGTCCACTGCGAGACACAGCGGGAAGTCGACCACTACTGGGAGAAGCTCTCGCAGGGCGGCGACGAGACCGCGCAGCAGTGCGGCTGGCTGAAGGACCGCTACGGGCTCTCGTGGCAGATCGTGCCGGACGCGCTGCCCGACCTGATCGGCGGATCGGACCCGGTGAAGTCGCAGCGCGCGACGCAGGCGATGCTCCGGATGAAGAAGCTCGACATCGAAGCGCTCCGGCGAGCCTACGCAGGATCGTGACGAGATGCCCACGCACATCGCAAACCCCACCGTGATCGAGGCCGCCGGCAACCTGCCGAAGCGGATCGAGGAGTTCGCGGGCCGCGTGAACTCGGGCCACGTGTCCGTGAGCGTCGCGCGCATGGTCTCGCCGGCCGGCTGGCAGGAGCCGGGACAGCGACCGGAGTTCGAGGAGATCACGGTCGTGCTGCGCGGGACCTTGCGCGTCGAGCACGAGGGCGGCGAGTTCGTGGTGCGCGCCGGGGAGGCGGTCGTCGCGCGCCCCGGCGAGTGGGTCCGCTACAGCACGCCGGAAGCCGGCGGCGCCGAGTACATGGCCGTCTGCCTGCCGGCCTTCTCTCCCGCGACGGTGCATCGCGACGGGAGCTAGTCTCGGCAATCAGCGACGGGTAGAGGAGGCGCCCAATGAAGAGAATCGGAATCGGATCGCTGGCGACGATGGCCGGGGCCGCGGCGCTGCTCGGCTTCGCGGCGCCGGCCACCGCGCAGGACGGCCAGGACGGCTGTGTCTACAACCGGCAGGTCTATGCGGAAGGAACCGAAATGTGTCAGAGCGGCGATCTCGTCCGCTGCGAGGACGGCGCCTGGTCCGACGAGGGCGATTGCCCGGATCAGCCGATGCCGCCTCCGGACACCGGCGGTGGCGACGTCGACGCCGACCCCGGGCAGTAGGCGGATTCGCCTCCGGCCACACGCGCTAGGTTGAACCAGGACCGGGCCGGAGGAGACCATGTCCGAGCACAAGGCCACCATCATCTGGAGTCGCGCCGGGCGCGAGTTCACCTACAAGGAGTATTCACGCGATCACACCTGGCGCTTCGACGGTGGCACCGAGATCGCGGGCACCGCAGCGCCGGCGTACCTCGGCAACCCCAAGCTCGTCGATCCGGAAGAGGCCTTCGTCGCGTCGGCGGCGAGCTGCCACATGCTGACCTTCCTCGCGATCGCCGCGCGCAAGCGCTGGGTGATCGAGCGCTACGAGGACGCGGCCGTCGGCACGCTCGAAAAGGACGCGGAAGGAAGGCTCGCGATCACGCGCATCGTGCTGCGTCCTGACGTCCGCTTCGGCGGTGCGAGCCCGCCGTCGCCGCGCGAGATCGAGCAGGCGCACCACCAGGCGCACGAGCACTGCTTCATCGCGAGCTCGGTGAAGAGCGAGATCGTCGTCTCTCCCGTCGCGCACGGCTGACGAGAGCGTGGCCGATCCGCTTCCCCCGATGCACTGTCCGATCTGCGCGGGGCCGCTCGCATCGCAGCCGGGCCGCCACGGAATCGTGTGGGTGTGCGGAGACTGCGTGGCCGGCGCCACGACGCTTGGCGTGCTGCGGCACGTCGCCCCGAAGGCCTTCATCAACCACCTGTGGCAGGCCGCGCGCCTCCACGGATCGCTCTCCTCGAAGATCTGCCCCTCCTGCACGCAGCCGCTGATCGAGCTGCGTCCGCCGCAGGTCGTGATCGAGCCCGCGCTCGACGTCTGCTGCCGCTGCTTCCTGATCTGGATGGAGCGCCCGACGCTCGAGGCGCTGCGCGTGCAGCCGCCGCGCCCGCGCGCGCTCGGCGCGGGTCCCGCGCTCGCCACCGGTGGCGACCGCCGCACCGCGGCGGAGGGCCAGCGCGCGTTGCTAGGCGGCGCCGCCACCGCGATCCTCGACGCGCTCTCCGAGCTGTCCTGAGCCGTCCGCGGCCGGGCCGGGCGACACGCGGCCTGCCAATCGTGTCAGACTGACGCCAGGCCATGTCGCTCGAAACCTGGGTCGCCTTCTGCGCGACCGAGACCGTGCTCTGCTTCACGCCGGGCCCCGCCGTGCTCTTCGTCGTCTCGGTGGCGCTCGCGCGCGGCGCGCGCCCGGGCATGGCCGCGGCGAGCGGCATCCTGACCGCGAACGCCTGCTATTTCGCGCTCTCCGCGACCGGCATCGCCGCCGTGATCCTCGCCTCGGGCCACCTCTTCACGGCGCTTCGCTGGGCCGGGGCCGGCTATCTCGTGTGGGTCGGGCTCCGCATGCTGCTCTCGCGACCGTCCGCCACCGCCGCGGAGCGCGCCGATGCGCCGCCGTCCCGGCCCGTGCAGCGCGCCTTCCTGCGCGCGCTCGTCGTGCAAGGCGCGAATCCGAAGGCGCTGATCTTCTTCGTCGCGCTGCTGCCACAGTTCATCGACGCGTCGGCGCCCGTCGGCTTCCAGCTCTTCATCCTCGGCGCGAGCTCGATCGTGATCGAGTTCTTCGTGCTGCTGCTCTACGTCGTGGTCGCGTCGCGCTCTAGACGCCTGGCCGGCGCGCGGCTGTCGGGACCGCTCGAGCGGATCGGCGGCAGCTTCTTGCTGGCGGCCGGCGCGCGACTCGCGCTACTGCTTGCCCGGTGACCGGGAGGTAGCCTGCGCCGCGCATGCGTCGCACCCTCGCCTTCGCCCTGCTCGCGCTCGTCGCGCTGGGCGTCGCCACCTACGTGGCCGGCGAGCAGATCGAGGTCGTGGTGTTGCGGAGCTTCGACGCGGGAGGAGCGCCCTTCGACACCAAGGTCTGGGCCGTAGATTACGAAGGTGACACGTGGGTTCGCGTTGCGAATCCGCAGCGCCACTAGTACCGCCGCCTGCTGGCGAACCCGCACGCGGAGCTGTTCCGGAACGGGCGCACCCGCGCCGTGCTGGCGGAGCCGAGCGACGACCCGGCCATGCGCGTCGCGATCGACGAGCTCTTCCATGAGAAGTACGGCGCCGTCGACTGGTGGTACGGCGTGCTGCTGCGCCGCGACCCGGTGCCGGTGCGCCTGCGGGTGCAGCGGCCCTGAAGGAGCCGTCGTGCCGGGCCGACTCGTCGATCTGAGCCACGCCGTCGAGCACGGCCTGCGCACCTACCCGGGGCTCCCCGAGCCGGCGATATCGACGTATCTGAGCCACGACGCGTCGCGCGAACGTTATGCGCCGGGGACGGAATTCCACATCGGTCGCATCGAGATGGTGGCCAACACCGGCACCTACCTCGACTCGCCCTTCCACCGCTACCGGGACGGCGCGGACCTCTCGGGCCTTCCGCTCGAATCGCTCGCGGACCTCCGCGGGCGCGTCGTGGACGGGCCCGCGTCGGGGCGACGCGTCACGGCGTCCGAGCTGCCCGACACGGACCTCGCGGGGCAGGCGGTGCTGTTCCGCACCGGGTGGTCTCGCCACTGGGGCACGCCACGCTACTTCGAGCCCCATCCCTTCCTCGACGGCGAGGTGGCGAAGCGCCTCGCCGCGGCGCGCGTAGCGCTCGTCGGCATCGACTCGCTCAACATCGATGACACGCAGGGCGGCGAGCGTCCCGTGCACAGCGCGCTGCTGCGCGCGGGCATCCCGATCGTCGAGCACCTGACGGGCCTCGACGCGCTGCCGACCTCCGGCTTCCGACTCTTCGCCGTGCCGGTGAAGGTGCGCGGCATGGGGACGATCCCCGTGCGCGCCTTCGCCCGGCTCGACTAGCGAAGTGAAAGATTTCGCCGGCGGTGGGCTGCCTCGTCGCATAGCCTTGTGCTACCAATCGGCGCCTATCGAAAGCGAAGGGAATTCGAATTGGCCAAGCGCAGGGACTGGTCGCAGATCATCGATCGCTTGAACTCGAGCCCGCGCGGCGAGCTTCGCATCCGCATGGGCTCGCCGGGCAGCGCCCAGGTCACGCGCTGCCGTCTGCTCGAGGAGTGGAGCAACCTCGAGGTGACCACGGTGCGCGAGACGCTGCACCTGCGCCTCAAGGGCTCGGGCCGCCGCGGCTAGCCGAGGTCGCGCGCCCGCATTCGCCGGGCCTCCACCAGGAGGTGTCCGCGATGGATCCGAAGCTCTTCGCGACCGTGTTCGCCACGATCTTCCTGGCCGAGATCGGCGACAAGACGCAGCTCGCGACCTTGCTGTACGCGGCCGACGCGCGCAACCCGAAGGGGACTATCTTCGCGGCCGCGGCGAGCGCGCTGGTGCTGGCGGCTGCGCTCGGCATCCTGGCCGGCGGACTGCTCGCGGAGCACGTGAACCCGCGCACGCTCTCGTGGATCGCGGGGGCGGGCTTCATCCTCGTCGGCATCTGGACCCTGCTGCGCGCCTGATGCAGGTGGCTCGCTCGCTGAGTCTGTTGTTCGCCGCCGGCGCGCTCGGCGGTCTCGTGAACTCGCTGGTCGTGTGGCTCTGCGGCGAGAGCGGTGTGACGCATGCACTCGGTGTCGCGATCGCACCCGAGCTGACGCCCGCCTTCCTGTATCCGCGCATCGTGTGGGGCGGGCTCTGGGGATTCGCGTTCGCGGTGCCGCTCGGCGTCCGATCCTCCGTCCGGCGCGGCCTGCTGGTCTCGCTCGCACCCGCCGCCTATCAGCTGTTCGTGATATTCCCGCGCGCGGGACGCGGCCTGCTCGGCCTCGAGCTCGGCACACTGACCCCCGTGCTGGTGCTCCTCTTCACCGCGGTGTGGGGAGTGGTCACCGCCTGGTGGCTGCACGGCACGAGCGGTCACAGTTGAGCCGCGCTCTCACGGCCGCATGAACGTGAAATCGGTGTCCGGATCGAGGTGCTCGGCGGTGAACACGAGCTGGCGCGCGACGTCCTCCTGGGTGCGCGAGGCGAGCCAGATCTGGACGACGTGCTCGAGTAGCAGGCGCCCAACCACATCGCGCGGGACCTGCGCGCGGTCGCTCTCGGCGAGCAGCGCCTCGACGTGTCGCTTCACGATCTCGCGGTCCGCGCCCATGGCGATCCTCCGAGCCGGAGCATGATCTCCATTTCAACGGCGAGCCAGCTGGCGGCGCCCCCGATCGCGTGCAGCGTCGCGGTCGCGCTCTTGCTGCGCGCGGAGGCTCGCGGCTCGCGGCGGTGCATCTGGATCTGGAAGCCGCTCGCCGCGGCGTCGTTCCTCGCGGCGGCGTGGCTATGGGGCGCGCCGTCTTCCGAGTACGGGCGCCGCATCCTCGTCGGCCTCACGCTCTGCGCCTGTGGCGACGTGCTCCTGATCCCGCGCGGCGAGACCAGCTTCCGGCTCGGACTCGGCGCGTTCCTGTGTGGACACCTGGCCTACGCCGCGGCCTTCCTCACGCTTCCCACGCCGCTCCCGGTTCTCGTGCCCGCCGCGCTCGGGATCGCGCTCGTGCTCTGGCGCGTGTGGCGCTGGCTCGCTCCGCACCTTCCGGCGCGCGAGCGCGTCCCGGTGAGCGCCTACTTCGCGGCGATCGGCGCGATGGGCGCACTGTCGATCGGCGCGGTCGCCGTCGGCGCTCCGATCGCGGCGGCGCTCGGCGCGCTCGGCTTCATGACCTCGGACCTCTCCGTCGCGCGCGAGCGGTTCGTAGCAAAGGGCTTCCGGAATGCCGCCTGGGGGCTGCCGCTCTACTTCGCGTCGCAGCTGCTCCTCGCGTGGAGCAGCGCCGGCACGAGCCCGTGATACGCTGCGCCGCGTGATGCGCCTCGCGCGAACGCTCGGCCTCGCCGCGCTGCTCTGCGCGTGCGCGTCCTCCGCGCCCTCCGATCCTCCGCGCTTCGATCCGGTGTCGGAAGATCCGCCGACCGACGCCGCGAATCCCGCGCGGCTCGCCGAGGACGTCTCGTTCACGAGCGACGGCGCGCGCATGAACGCGATCCTCTACGAGGCGGCCGGGGCGGGTCCGCACCCGACCGCGATCCTGCTCCACGGCTTTCCGGGCAACGAGCGCAACCTCGACCTCGCGCAGGCGCTGCGGCGCGCGGGCTGGAACGCCGTGTTCTTCGACTACCGCGGCACGTGGGGCAGCCGCGGCGACTTCTCCTTCACGCACGTGCTCGAGGACGCGGCCGCGGTGCTGGCGCAGGTGCGCGCGCCGGAGTTCGCGCGCGCGCACCGCATCGACCCGTCGCGCATCGTGCTGATCGGCCACAGCATGGGCGGCTTCGCGGCGCTCGTCGTCGCGTCGGAGCACGACGAGGTGGGGTGCGCCGTCTCGCTCGCCGGCGCGAACTTCGGCCTGCTGGCCTCCACCCTCTCCGACCCGACGCAGGCACAGCGCACGGGTGACACCTTCGAGCACTGGGCCAGCGGCCCGATTCCCGGCATCTCGGGCCCCGCGCTGACGGCCGAGCTGCGCGAGAACGGACCGCGCTTCGATCTGCTCCAGCGCGCCGGCGCGCTCGCCGCAAAGCCGGTGCTGCTCGTGGCCGGCGCGCGCGACACCGTCGCAAAGCCCGAGCTCCACCACGCACCGCTCGCCGCCGCGATCGCGGCGCAGCCGGGCGCGCGCCTCACGCAGGTCGTGCTCGACTCCGACCACGCCTTCTCCGACGCGCGCATCGCGCTGGCGCACACCGTGCTCGACTTCCTGGCGCAGGAGTGCACGGCCCCGTCGGGCTGAGCTCCGCGTGGCGGCCCCGGCCGTGCCAAGGAGACGCAGTGGACCTCGCGCAGCACCGTCACATGCCTCCGGTCTCGACCCTGATGACGCCCTTCCCCTACTTCGTGGGGCCGGACGATCCGGTGGCGCGCGTGCTCGAGCTGATGCGCGAGCACGACATCCGACACGTGCCCGTCAAGAAAGATGACCGCGTCATCGGCCTCATCTCGCAGAGTGATCTCCGCTGGCTGACGGACCCGAACCGCGGCGCGATCGATCCGGCGTCCGTGCGAGTGCGCGACGTCCCGGTGCCGCCGCCCTACGCCGTCGAGCTGTCGGCGCCGCTCGGCCCCGTGCTGCTCGAGATGGCGAGGCTCCGCGTGAGCTCGGCGATCGTGCTGCGGTCGGGGCGCCTCGCCGGCATCGTGACCGAGACGGACGTGTGTCGCGCGCTCGGGCAGGTGCTCGAGCGGCGCTTCCCGCCGGGCGGCGGCGGAGACGCGGCGTGAGCGCGGCGCTGCGACTCGTCCACTACTTCGACTACAAGAGCCCGTACGCCTACCTCGCGCAGGAGCCGACCTTCGCTCTGGCGCGCGAGACGGGCGCCCGGCTCGAACTCGTGCCCTACACGCTCGACATCCCATCCTTCCTCGGCCGCGCCGAGGTCGACGCCGAGGGGCGCGTGCTCTCGGAGGAGCGCAACCCGCACCAGTGGCGGCGCGTCCGGTACGTCTACATGGATTGTCGTCGCGAGGCGCGCCGACGCGGGCTCGTGATCCGCGGCCCCCGCAAGGTCTACGACACGCGCGCCGCCCACGTGGGGTTTCTCTACGCGACGCGGCGCGGCGACCCGCGCGCCTATCACGACGACGTGTTCGCGCGCTTCTGGCGACACGAGCTCGAGATCGAGAACCCGTCCGCGATCGCCGACGCGCTCGCGCGCGCCGGCATCGACCCGGGCGGCTTCGCCGACTATTTCGCGAGCCGCGGCCTCGAGGAGCTCGCCGCGCTCCAGCGCGAGGCCGAGGCGCAGGGCGTCTTCGGCGTGCCGAGCTATCGCGTCGGCGACCAGCTCTACTGGGGCAACGAGCGGCTCGAACGCGTGCGCGAGCAGCTCCTGGCGGACGCGTGACGGTCCGGCGCGAGGATCGCGACGGCGTGCGCGTGCTCGCGCTCGCGCGCCCGCCGGTCAACGCGATCGATTTCGCGCTCGTGCGCGCGCTCGGCGACGCGGTCGAGGCGGCTGCGTCCGACGCCGCCTGCCGCGCGCTCGTCGTGACCGGCGCGTCCGGCGTCTTCTCGGCCGGCATCGACACGAAGCGCATCCCCTCCTACGACGCCGACGAGCGCGCCTCGATGCTGCGCGCGGTCAATCGCACCGTGCTCGCGCTCTACGCGTTCGAGAAGCCAGCGGTCGCGGCGATCTCCGGACACGCGCTCGGCGCGGGTCTCGTGCTGGCGCTCACCTGCGATCTTCGCCTCGCGGCCAACGGCGAATTCCGCCTCGGCCTCACGGAGGGCAAGGCGGGGATTCCCTTCCCTGCCGGTCCGCTCGCGGTGTCGCGGGCCGAGCTCTCGCCCGAGTCGCTGCGCCGCCTCGCGCTGACGAGCGCCACCGAAGCGCCCGCGTCGCCGTGGCTCGCGGGGATCGTCGACCACGTGGTGCCCGCGGAGGGCCTCCTGGCCCGCGCGCAGGACGAGGCGCGCACGCTCGCCGCGCAGCCGGCCTTCGCCGCCGTGAAGCGCCAGCTCCGCGGTGACACGATCGCGCGTCTGCGGCGGATCGTGGAGCGCGACGAGGAGCCGCTGCTCGAGGGCTGGCTCCCCGGCGAGCGCCGGCAAGCGCGGTGACCTCGCGAACCGGGTCTCGCTCTCTGATCTTCGCTCGCCTTCCGGCTCGCTGCGCGCGCCGCTTCGCGGCGCTTGCTAGCGATTCGTGAGGCTCAAGCCCGCGGCGTCGTAGCGCTCGCCTGCGGCGGCGCCGGGCGGGAGCGCCGCGTCGATGCGGGAGAGATCGCGCGCGTCGAGCCGGATCTCGGCGGCGCCCGCGTTCTCCTCGAGGTACTTCCGCCGCTTCGTGCCCGGGATCGGGACCACGTGCTCGCCGCGCGCGAGCAGCCACGCCAGCGCGAGCTGGCCCGGCGTGCAGCGCTTCTCCGCGGCGATCTCCTTCACGCGCGCGACGAGCGCGAGGTTGCGGTCGAAGTTCTCCTGCGTGAAGCGCGGCGTGCGGCGGCGGAAGTCGTCGGCGCCGAGCTCGTCGAGGCTCTCGATCTTGCCGGTCAGGAAGCCGCGGCCGAGCGGGCTGTAGGCGACGAAGGCCGCTCCGAGCTCGCGGCACGCCGCGAGCATGCCACCCGGGCGCTCGGGCTCGCGCGTCCACAGCGAGTACTCGCTCTGCACCGCCGCGATCGGATGGACCGCGCAGGCGCGCCGCAGCGACTCGACCGAGCACTCCGAGAGTCCGAGCGCGCGCACCTTGCCCGCGCGCACGAGCTCGGCCATCGCGCCGACAGTGTCCTCGATCGGCACGTTCGGATCGACGCGATGCTGGTAGTAGAGATCGATGCGGTCGATGCCGAGGCGCGCGAGGCTCGCGTCGCAGGCCGAGGTGACGTAGGCCGGATCGCCGCGGATCCCGATCGGACGACCGCTCGCGTCGCGCACGAAGCCGAACTTGGTCGCGAGCACGACGCGGTCGCGCGCGCGCTGCTCCTTCAGGAAGCGGCCGATCAGGCGCTCGTTGTGGCCGGTGCCGTAGGCGTCGGCCGTATCCCAGAACGTGACGCCGATCTCGATCGCGCGCGCGAGCGTGGCGAAGTTCTCCTTCTCGTCCGCCTCGCCATAGAACTCGGACATCCCCATCACGCCGAGCCCGACCGCCGAGACTGTCTTCCCGCTTTGCCCGAGTGTGCGCGTCTGCATGGCGCCCCCTTCTTTTGAATTCTCTGCTTCGATTCGCACTCTATCACGCGCGGGCGAGCCGCCTCGCGCCGTTCAAGCCGCGCCGGCACGCGCCGATAGTCCTCCCGATGTCCGAGCTTCCCGTCGCGACGCGGGCGCGCCTCGAGATCGGAACGCCGCAGCACTTCCGCTGGCTCGAGGGCATCGTGCGTGCGGTGCTGGTGCTGAACCTTGCCGACGCGCTCTTCACCTTGGTGTGGATCCGCAGCAGGCTCGCCAGCGAGGCCAACCCGCTGCTGCGCGAGCTGGCGCACGGACACCCCGTCGGGTTCGTGGCGGTGAAGACGGCGCTCGTCGGCCTCGCCTCGTGGCTCTTCTGGCGACAGCGCCAGCGCCCGCTCGCGGTCGTCGCGATCTTCCTCGCCTTCGGCGTCTACTACGCCCTGCTGCTCGCGCACCTCGGCTTCCTCTCCCTGGTGGTGCGCGGCGCGGCGCTCATCCCCTGACTCCCGTAGAATGCGCGCGCGATGATCGCCCGCACCTTCCTCGCGCTCTCCGCGCTGCTCTGGCTGCCCTACGGCCTCTACTGCCTGCTCGTGCCGGGCTCGCTCGCGCAGGCCGCGGGCGTGCTGGCCCATACACCGACCGGCAACACGGAGCTCCGCGCGATGTACGGCGGCCTCCAGGCTGCGATCGGCGTGCTGGCGCTGGTCGGCGCGCTGCGGGGCAACGTCACGCGCACGGCGCTCGTCACGATCGGGACGCTGACGCTCGGCCTCGGCTCTGCGCGGCTGTTCGGTCTCCTGATGGATGGCGGCTTCACCAGCTACACCGGCATGGGTCTCGGCATCGAGTGGACGTCCGCGTTGGTCTCACGCTGGCTGCTCCAGCGCGGAAAGTGACGCAAGGAGGCCGATGCAAGTCGGCCGACGCGCGCAAGCGCCGAAGGCGCGCGCAGCGAGCCGAAGGCGAGCGAAGGTGGGCCCCCGCGAGGTCGGGCGGAGCCGAGCGAAGGCCGGTAGCCCGAGCGCGAGCAAATAGCGAGCGCGAAGGTCCGGCAGAAGGAATGCTCGAGAGCTACGCACCGAGCGCCTGCTCCTCTCGCGCCCGCGCGCGGGCGACCTCGCCGACCTCGTCGCGCTCCACGCCGACCCGCACGTGATGGCGACGCTCGGCGGCGTGCGCGACGCAGCCTCGACCGAGGCGCAGCTTCGCGACTTCGACGCGCACTGGGAGCGACACGACTTCGGTCCGTGGATCCTGCGCGACCCGGAGACGCGCCACTTCCTCGGCCGCGGCGGCCTGCGCCACATCGACGTCGAAGGCCGCGACGAGGTGGAGCTCCTCTACGCGCTCGCCGCCGATGCCTGGGGGTGCGGCTACGCCGGCGAGCTCGCGCGCGAGAGCCTGCGGGTCGCATTCGAAATCCTCCGCCTTCCCGAGCTCGTGTGCTTCACGCTGCCGACGAACGAGCGCTCCGTCGCGGTCATGCGGCGCGCCGGATTCCAGTACCAGCGCGACTTTCTGCATGCAGGGCGACCGCACCGCCTCCACCGGCTGCGCGCCCCGTCCTGAGCCTCCTCGCAGGTCCGAGCCGGCTGCGGGTATAGTGGGTCTCCATCGATTTTCCGAGGAGACACCCCGCATGGCCGCGGCCCCTTCCTTCGTCGAGCGCAACGACCTCTACATCGGTGGGGAGTGGGTCCCCTCGCAGAGCCGCACGCAGATCGACGTGATCGGCGCGTCTACCGAGGAGCCGCTCGGACGCGTGCCCGACGCGACGCCGGCCGACATCGACCGCGCCGTCGCCGCCGCGCGTCGCGCGTTCGACACGGGTCCCTTCCCCGACTGGACTCCGGCGGAGCGCGCCGACGCCATTTCGCGTCTATCCAAGGCGCTGCAGGCGCGCGCGCCGCAGATCGCCGACACCATCTCGCGCGAGAACGGATCCCCGATCGCGTCGTCGATGGGCCTCCAGGTCTTCTCCGCGACGATGGTGCTCGACAGCTACGCCGAGATCGCGCGCAGCTTCGCCTTCATGGAGGAGCGCCCCGGCGCGATCGGCAACCGCGTGCGCGTGCGTCGCGCGCCGGTCGGCGTCGTCGCCGCCGTGGTGCCGTGGAACGTTCCGCTCTTCGTGTCGGTGCTGAAGCTAGGCCCCGCGCTCGCGGCGGGATGCACGATCGTACTCAAGCTCGCGCCCGAGACGCCGCTCGACGGCTACCTGCTGGCCGACGCGATCGCCGACGCACAGCTCCCGCCCGGCGTCATCAACGTGCTGTGCGCCGGCCGCGAGAACAGCGAGTACCTGGTGCGCCACCCGGGCATCGACAAGGTCTCGTTCACCGGCAGCACGGTGACGGGCGGCAAGATCGGCGGCATCTGCGGCGAGCAGATCAAACGCTGCACGCTCGAGCTCGGCGGGAAGTCGGCCGCGATCCTGCTCGAGGACGTCGCCGTCGACGGCGCGATGCTGATGCAGCTCCTCGGCGCCGCGCTGATGAACAACGGCCAGGCCTGCGGCGCGCAGACGCGCATCCTGGCGCCTCGCACGCGCTACCAGGAGATCATCGACGCGCTCGCCGGCGCGGTCGGCGCGATGAAGGTCGGCGACGCGCTCGACCCGGCGACGAACATCGGACCCGTGGTGAGCGCGCGACAGCGCGACCGCATCAAGGGCTACCTCGAGGCGGGCAAGGCGGCGGGCGCGAAGCCCGTCGTCGGTGGCGGCCTGCCGAAGGCGCTTCCGAAGGGTTGGTTCATCGAGCCGACCGTCTTCGCGAACGTCGACAACAAGATGAAGATCGCGCAGGAGGAGATCTTCGGGCCGGTGCTCGCCGTGATCCCCTACGGCAGCGAGGAGGAGGCGATCTCGATCGCCAACGACTCGCAGTACGGGCTCTGCGGCAGCGTCTGGACGCCCGACATCGAGCGCGGCGCGAAGCTCGCGGCGCGCGTGCGCACGGGCTGCGTCGCGGTCAACTCCGGCATGATCGTCGACCTGCGCTCGCCCTTCGGCGGCTTCAAGAAGTCGGGGCTCGGCCGGGAGCTCGGTCCCGAGGGCCTCGCCGGCTATCTCGAGTACCAGTCCATCATCCTGCCTGCCGGCTATCCGGCGAAGGCGTAGAGAGGACCTTGCCATGAACACCATGCAGTTCTACATCGACGGCCGCTGGGTCGACCCGAACGAAGCGCGGCCCTTCCCGGTGATCGATCCCTCGACCGAGGAGCCGATCGCGCAGATCGCGCTCGGCAGCGCGAAGGACGTGGACCTCGCGGTCGCGGCCGCGCGCCGCGCCTTCGAGACCTTCTCGCAGACCTCGCGCGAGGACCGGCTCGCGCTGCTGAAGCGTGTCGCCGCCTCCTACCAGAAGCGCTACGCCGATCTCGCGAAGACGATCTCGCAGGAGATGGGCGCGCCCTTCTGGCTCAGCAACGCGGCGCAAGCCGCCACTGGACTCGGTCACGTGAACACGGCGATCCAGGTCCTCGAGAGCTACGAGTTCGAGGAGCTGCGCGGCACCACGCTGATCCGGCGCGAGCCGATCGGCGTGTGCGGCTTCATCACGCCGTGGAACTGGCCCGTCAACCAGATCATGTGCAAGGTGGCACCGGCGCTCGCGGCGGGCTGCACGATGGTGCTGAAGCCGACGGAGCTCGCGCCGCTGAACGCGCTGATCGTCGCCGAGATCCTCCACGACGCGGGCGTGCCGGCCGGCGTCTTCAACCTCGTGAACGGCGACGGCCCGACCGTCGGGCAGGCGATCTCGTCGCACCCGGGCATCGACATGGTGTCGTTCACCGGCTCTACGCGCGCCGGCATCCTGGTGGCGAAGGCCGCGGCCGACACCGTCAAACGTGTGACGCAGGAGCTCGGCGGCAAATCGGCCAACATCATCCTCGACGACGCCGACCTGAACGCAGCCGTCGGCGGCGGCATGATGGGCTGCGCGATGAACTCGGGTCAGTCGTGCAACGCGCCGACCCGCATGCTGGTGCCGGCGAAGCTGCAGGACCAGGTCGTCGCGATCGCGAAGGCCGTCGCGGAGACGATCACGGTGGGTCCGCCCTTCGCGGAGGGCACACGCATCGGCCCGGTGGTCAGCGACACGCAGTGGCAGAAGATCCAGCGCCTGATCAAGTCGGGGATCGACGAGGGCGCAACCTTGGTCACGGGCGGCCCCGGCAAGCCCAAGGGACTCGAGCGCGGCTACTACGTGCGCCCGACGGTCTTCGCCAACGTGCGCAACGACATGACGATCGCGCGCGAGGAGATCTTCGGCCCCGTGCTCTCGATCCTGCCGTACCAGAGCGAGGACGAGGCGGTGAAGATCGCCAACGACACGCTCTACGGTCTCGCGGGCTACGTGTCGTCCGGGAATCTGGAGCGCGCGCGCAAAGTGGCGAAGCGGCTGCGCGCGGGCTCGATCAACGTGAACGGCGCCGGCCCCGACTTCGGGGCTCCGTTCGGCGGCTACAAGCAATCGGGCAACGGCCGCGAGTGGGGCGTCTTCGGCTTCGAGGAGTTCCTCGAAATCAAGGCGATCACCGGCTGGGAGGCGCCGCCCGCAAAGTAGTCGTCGCCAAAATCTGAACCAGGCCGCGGGCCGGGCTCGAAGGAGTCCGGCCCGCGGTGTTCAGCGCCTCGGATCCGTCACCCGCTGTCGCGAACGGACTGCCGCAGGGCGTGCAATGGATCGTGCGCGCGATCACGATGGCGCCGGCGGCGCGCAGCTGCGCCACGTGCGGCGCATCGAGCTGCGGTACGGCGTCCTTCATGACGACCACGCCCTGCGTCGTCGCGGAGCCCGCGACGTCGATGTTCTCCTTCACCGTCATCGGAACGCCGTGCAGCGGCCCGATCGCGTCGCCGCGACGCTGCGCGGCGTCAGCCGCGTCCGCGGCGGCGAGCGCGGGGTCGGCGAGCACGGCGCCGATCGCGCGACAGACGGGATCCACCTCGGCGATGCGCGCGAGGTGCGCCTCCACCACTTCGCGGCTGGTGCGCTCGCGGCGTCGGATCAACGCGGGGAGCTCCGAGGCCGAGAGCCTCCACAGGGGCGTGGCGGTCCCTCCCGGCATCGCAAGGTAGCGCCGACCTCCGCTTGCCTAGCGCCCATGCGATCGCAGGCGTTGACGCCGCGAGGAGTCGACGCGAGCCTCGACCTCCATGCCGCCCCCCATCCACTTCTGGTTCGAGTTCGCGAGCACCTACTCCTACCTCTCGGCGTGGCGCGTCGAGTCCGAGGCGCGCGCGCGCGGCATCGAGGTCGTCTGGGAGCCCTTCCTGCTCGCACCGATCTTCGGCGCGCAGGGCTGGAAGGACTCCCCCTTCAACCTCTACCCCGTGAAGGGCCGCTACATGTGGCGCGACATGGAGCGGCTGACCGCGGCACTCGAGCTTCCGTTCATGCGCCCGACCAAGTTTCCGCGCAACGGGCTCCTCGCCGCGCGCGTCTGCTGCGCTGCGGCGAAGGAGCCGTGGCTGCCGGACTTCGTGCGCGCGGTCTACCGCGCGAACTTCGCCGACGACCGCGAGATCTCGACACCGGAGGTGGTCGGTTCGCTGCTGGCTGCACAGGGCGTCTCGGCGGACGAGTGGCTCGAGCGCGCCGCGCTGCCCGAGACGAAGCAGAGACTCCGCGAGCAGACCGAGCGCGCGATCGCGAAAGGGATCTTCGGCGCGCCGTCGTTCACCGTCGGCGACGAGCTCTTCTGGGGCAACGACCGCCTGACGCAGGCGCTCGACTTCGCATGCGCCGGATCGTGAGTCCAGACGACTTGCTGCGAAGATCGAGCGTTTCGTCGCGGGCTCGGCAACGACTTCCGTCGATCGTATGGCTCGCCATCGTCGCGCTCGGCTGTGCGACGTCTTCGGCGGGTCGCCCCTACACGGAAGCAAGTCCGGATGGAAGAGAGCGCCTCGAAGGCCTGGAGCTCGGGTCTGTCGGAAGTCCTGCGTTCCTCCACCAGGGCATGCCCTACGTCCCGACGATCGCGCTCTGTCGCAAATCGGAGTCGGGGAAGGACGCGGGCACCTTCTTCTATGCCACCATCGTGCTGGCCGCCGAGTCGTTCGGATTCGAGCGCCTGGTCACCACGACGCCAGCCGGAGAGCGCATCCTGCCGGGCAGCGTGATCGGCACGGACAGCCGATTCGGCCTCTACGATCCGCGCTACACCGAGCGCGTCGAGGTTCCACTCTCGGACGACGACCTCGAGTGGCTGGTCGCTGCGGGAACGGCGGTGGAGCTGCGCATGGAGGGGACGAGGCTCTGGATCAAGGTCCCGCCGGGAGCTCCTCTCGCAGACACCTTGCGTGCGTATCGCGAGCAGTACGCCGCGAGATCCTCTCCGTGAGAGACACGCCGCGGCGGCGGGCGGCGCTGTGGCTCTTCGCGGCGTTGCTCGGCGTCGCGAGCGCGCTCTTCGACCAGCGCGGGGTATCTCCAGAATTCCGGAGCGCCGACGCGGTCGAGTACGCGCTGATGGCGAGGCGGCTGGCGCACGGCGAGGGCTTCACGACCAACCTGATCTACCCGCCGGCGCTCTGGCTCGGCCTCGAGTCGGCGCCCGCGGTGAAGTACGCCCCCCTCTGGCCACTCGTCCTCGCGGGTCCGTTCGCCGCCTTCGGCGCCGATCCGGCGGTCGCGCGCGGCGTGCTCGTCGCCCTGTTCGCGGCGCTCGTGGCGACATCCGCGGCACTCGCTGCCGCGCGCGGCGGGCTCGTGGCGGGCGCACTCGCGGCCGTCGCAGTCGCGCTCTTGCCCGAGACGCGGCTCCTCGCGCTCGACGCGGTGTCGGAGACGCTCTTCGCGCTCACGATCGCTCTCACGCTGCTGGCCTTCGCGCGCAGCGCCTCGCCCTTCGCCGTTGGAGTCTGCGCGGGGCTCGCGTACCTCACGCGGTACAACGGCGCGGTGCTCCTGCCGGTGCTGCTTGCTCTGCTGCTGGCGCGCGAGCGCGGCAGGCCACGCGCGGCGCTCGCCTGTCTCACCGGTTTCCTCGCCGTCACGACGCCGTGGTGGATCCGCAACCTCGTCGTGACGGGCAGTCCCTTCTACACGCTACTCGAGCTGAATGTATGGGTCTCGCCGGATCCGACGCCTCTCGGTGGCAGCCTGTTCTTCCAGACGGAGCCCGGTCGCGACACGGCGGCCGCGGCGGATCCGCTCGCGAAGCTCGCGCGGCAGCTTCCGTTCCTGCTCTCGCGGCTGCCTTTCGCCAGCGCGAATCTGGCCGCCTTCGCCGGCGTCCTGCTCGGCTGCTTGCACCGCGACCTCCTGTGTCTGGTCTTCGGGGCGATCGGCGCCGCGACCCTCGTCGCCGTGGCGCTCGCGCTGCCGCAGGGCCGCTATCTGGCACCGCTTCTCCCCGCGATGATCGCGCTCGGCTCGGCGGCCTGGATGCGCCACGGCGGCAGGCTTCGCATTCCCGCGCTGGCGCTGATGCTGCTCGCTCCTGCGCTCCCGCGTGTGCCCGCCGAGCTTCCCGATCTCGCGCTGCTGCGAGGCGCCTGGGAGGCGGAGCGCGCGGCGGGACCCGCCGCGCCCTCGCGCGAGACGCCGGCCGCGCTGCGCGCCTGCCTCGCCGGCCATCCGGTCGTGATCGCCGAGACGGCGCCGCGCCTTGCCTTCGACACCGACGCGATCGTCATCTTCTCGCCGCTCTCGCCGCCCGAGTTCTGGCGGATCGTCGAGGCGCAGCCGGTCGCGTTCGCGCAGCGCCGCGGCGCGGGGAATCTCTCGCCGGAGCGCTTCGGGGAGGAGTTCGCCCAGCGCCCCGACTGCGGCCCCGGCCTTTACGAGCGAAGGGCGCGGCCCGCCACCTCGACCGAGCCCTAGCCGAGCCGGTCGACCACGATCCGCCCGCCGCGCACGATCAGCAGCAGGCTCTTGTCCGGCTCCACGAGCAGGCGCACGTCGAAGAGCGGATCGCCGTCGACGACGAGCAGATCCGCCGTGACCGCCGGTCTGCGAGAGCACGCGGCCGGCGTAGAAGAGGCGCGGTCCGTCAGTCCAATCGACGCGAGAGCTAGTGGTTCACGATCAGACGCGACCGCCCCGAGGCGTTCTCGACCCGAAGCCGGACTTCCCGCTTCTTTCCGAACTGCGTGAAGACGCTCGGGTCGTCGATGGGCTGCCCGTCGATCTCGACCAGCCGATCGCCGTCGCGAAGGCCGAGGCACGCGGGGAACGACCCCGGCACCACGTCGTCCGCCTCGACGCCGCGCACGACGCCGCCTTCCTGCACCGGCTTCCAGTGCGCGGACGCGAACACGTAGACCTGGCTCGGGGGCGGCGCGCACGACGTCCTCGCCGTCGGCGAGCACGCGACGAGACAGACCGCGATCAGCGCGAGGCGTCGCACGGCGCGCCTACGCCGTCAGCGGCACGAGCCGCAGCTCGACGCGCCGATTCTGCTGCCGACCTTCGGACGTGTCGTTGCTCGAGATGGGACGCTGCTCGCCGAAGCCCTGGGTGATCACCCGCTGCGGCAACACCTGTTGCGCGGTCAGGTAGTCCCCCACGGCGGCGGCGCGCCGGTTGGAGAGATCGAGGTTGTGCGCATCCGAGCCGGTGTTGTCCGTATGCCCGGAGACCTCGATGATGGTCTTGTTGTACTCCTGCACGACGAGCACCACCGAGTTGAGCACCGGGTAGAAGTTCGAGCGGATCTCCGCGCGGTCCACATCGAAGGTGACGTTGCCGGGCATGTTCAGCACGATCTCGTTGCCGACGCGGGTCACGCTGACGCCCGTGCCCTGGAGCCGCTCGCGCAGCTTCTTCTCCTGGTAGTCCATGTAGGCGCCGACGGCGCCGCCCGCGAGCGTGCCGACGCCCGCGCCGATCAGTGCGCCGCGCGCGTGGTTGCGGTCGGCGAGCGCGCCGACGCCCGCGCCCGCGCCGGCGCCGAGCACCGCGCCGATCGCCGTGCGGCTGATCTGCGGCTCCCCCGTGTAGGGATCCGTGGTGCAGCCGGCGAGCGCGATCAGCAGTCCGCAGGCCGCGAGTCTGTGCGTGTGAGCGATCCTCATCTCATCCCCCCGTGACTGAAGAGCGCGACAACATGGCCGCATCGAAGTCGGGCGCGTCCGCGACCCACGCGGACAGCGTCTGCGTGTCGGGACACGGGATCGCGCGCGCGACCGCGTCCGGCGGCAGCACGACGCCCGTGGCGCGTGCCACCAGCTCGCGCACCGCGGCATCCGAGAGATCGCCGCCCGGCGCGGGCACGACCTGCGCGTGATGGCCGTGTCCGCCCGGCAGGTAGATGGCGCCGGTGTAGAAGTCGATGCCGTAGGCCACCAGCCCTGGCACGATGAAGAAGAACAGCAGCACGCCGTCCATCACCACGACGCCGGGATCGACGCGCCCGCCCTTCGATCCCTGGCGCTCCGGGTACAGCAGCGTCCCGCATGCGGCGAGATGCAGCGCGAGCGCCGCGCAGACGAGCGCGCGCGAGCGGAGCCATCGCGGTGCGTGAGCGGGTCGCATGATCCGATCGCTTCGCGAGATCGACCGGGCCTCCCTGTGACTTGAATCACGCGAGCGGCGCGCGGGCCGCGCGCGTCGCTGTGATAGCCTGCGAAACTGCGCGTCCGAGGAGGTGAATTTCATGGCGGAGCGGATCGGGATCGAGCAGGCGGCGACGCGCGCCGGGACGCGCCTCGTGCTGCTCGCGGGCTTCCCGAGCCCCTGGTCGGTCGCGGCAAAGGCGATCTTCGACGTGAAGCGCATTCCCTACACGCGCGCGCAGCAGATGCCTTCCGACGCCCCCGACGCCCTCGTGCGCGTGACCGGCCAGGCGAGCTATCCGGCCGTACTGCACGAGCAGGAGAAGCCGCGCAGCGGCTGGGCCGAGATCCTGCTGCTGGCCGAACGCCTCGCGCCCGAGCCCGCGCTGGTTCCCTCCGACGCACTCGCGCGCGCGCAGCTCTTCGGCTTCGCGCACGAGATCTGCGGCGAGCAGGGGCTCGGTGGCACCCTGCGGCTGCTGATGATCCACGCGGGTCAGCAGGCGAGTCCGCCGTCCCCGGTCAGTGGATACCTCGCCGGCAAGTACGGCTACTCGCGCGAGGCCGCCGCGCTGGCGCCCGCGCGCGCGGCCGCTCTGCTGCGGATGCTCTCCGCGCAGCTCGCGCGCGAGCGCGCGCGCGGCAACGGCTACCTGCTCGGCGCGTCGCTCACCGCGCTCGACCTCTACTGGGCCGCGTTCTCGAATCTCGTCGCGCCGCTGACCGACGAGCAGACGCCGCTCCCGGCGCCGGTGCGCGCGATGCTCGCAGGCGCGCCGCCCGAGGTGATGGCCGCGCTCGATCCGGCGCTGCTCGCGCACCGCGACTTCGTGTTCGCGAAGCACGTCGGCCTGCCGCTCGATCTCTAGTGCGGAGCGACGACGGCGGAGCCCTCCGGGCGCGCGCCGAGGCGGTGATCGCGGAGGACTCGCTCGACGGCGTCCGAGAGATCGCGCGCGAGATCGGGCTCGAGGCGCGGGATCGCGAGTGGGCGCAGTCCTGCCTGATCCAGCTCTCGCGACACCGCGACTCGGAAGTGCGCGGCAACGCGCTCGAGGGCTTCGGGCACCTCGCGCGCCGCTTCGGCCGGCTCGACCCGGGGCGCGTGCGCCGCATCGTCGCGATCGCGCTCGTCGACCCGAGCGCGATGGTGCGCGAGAAGGCGCGCTCGGCGGCGCTCGACCTCCGCACGTTCCTGCGATGGGAGTTCGACGACGCCACACCTTAGCCGGGCCTTCGCGCGAGCTCATCGCTCGCGCTCGGGCTACCGGCCTTCGCTCGGCTTCGCCTCGCTGCGCGTCGGCCGACTGTCGTCGGCCTCCTTGCGGCTGACGCCTCGCGGGCGGTCGGGCACACTCGAACGCATGCACGTGGTGGTCGTGGGCGGCGGCTTCGGCGGGCTCGCGGTCGCGAAGGGATTGCGACGCGAGCGCCAGGTCGAGCTCACCTTGATCGACCGCCGCAATCACCACCTCTTCCAGCCGCTCCTCTACCAGGTCGCGATGGCGGGCCTCTCGCCCGCCGAGATCGCCGCGCCGATCCGAAGCCTGCTCTCCTCGCAGCGCAACGCGCGCGTGCGCCTCGACGAGGTGACCTCGGTCGATCCGGCGGCGCGCCGCGTGCTGACCGCGAGCGGGAAGGTCGGCTACGACGTGCTGGTCCTCGCCTGCGGCGCGCGCCATGCGTACTTCGGTCACGACGCGTGGGAGGAGCATGCGCCGGGCCTGAAATCGGTGGAGGAAGCGACCGAGATCCGGCGGCGCGTGCTGCTCGCCTACGAGCACGCCGAGATGGAGAAGGATCCCGCGCGACAGAAGATGCTGCTGACCTTCGTCGTGGTCGGCGGCGGGCCGACGGGCGTCGAGCTCGCGGGCGCCCTCGGCGAGATGAGCCGCTTCACCCTGGCGCGCGACTTCCGCCACATCGATCCGGCGCTCGCGCGCGTGATCCTGATCGAGGCGGGGCCGCGCATCCTGCCGGGCTTTCCGGCCACGCTCGCGCGGCGCGCCACGCGCGACCTCGAGTCGCTGGGCGTGCAGGTGTGGACGTCGAGCACGGTGACCGGCATCGACGCGAACGGCGTCGACGTCGGACCCGAGCGCATCCAGACCGCGACGGCGCTGTGGGCCGCGGGCGTGCAGGCCTCGCCGGTGACGAAGAGCCTCGGCGCCCTGCTCGATCGCAACGGCCGCGTGCTCGTCGAGCCGGACCTCAGCGTGCCCGGTCACCCGGAGATCTTCGCAATCGGCGACATGGCCAGCGCGCGCGACGAGGACGGGAGCCCGCTGCCCGGCCTCGCGCCCGTCGCGAAGCAGGCGGGCGCGCACGTCGCGCGAACCATCCGGCGCATGCTGCGGGACGAGCCGCGTCAGCCCTTCCACTACGTCGACCGCGGGCAGATGGCGACGATCGGGCGCAGCCGCGCGATCGCGGCCGTGGGGCCCGTTCGCTTCGCGGGCTTCTTCGCGTGGCTCACCTGGCTGGTCGTCCACATCTACTTCCTGGTCGGCTTCAAGAACCGACTCTTCGTCGTGATCTCGTGGGCCTGGTCGTATCTGACCTTCCGGCGCGGCGCGCGCCTGATCGAGAACCGCGACTGGCGCGGCGAGACGTGACGGAGGGCTGGCGAGATCTCGCGCAGGTCGCCGGCGGCGTGCTCGTGCTGGGACTCCTACTCAGGGGTCTGGCGCGCCGGCGACGGCGCACGCGGCGCCCCGACCTCGCCGCTTTTCTGCGTCGCTGCGAGGCGCAGGGCACGCCACCCGACGTCGCCACGCAGGTCTTCCACGCGCTCCAGGAGTGGCGCAGCGACGAGGGCGCGCGCTTCGCCGTGCGCGCCGACGACCGGCTCGAGCGCGTCTACGGCATCGGCGCCGACGAGATCGACGCGACCGTCGCGCTGCTCGCGCGCCGACTCGGGCGCCGCGCCGAGCCCGGCCGGAAGCGGCCGGCGCTCGCCACCGCGGCGGACCTCGCGCACGCGGTGGCATCCTGTCTTCCGGATCCCGCCGCGCGCCCGGAGGAGGTCGACGCATGAGCGAGCTCCGCGTCGCACGTCCCGACGACGGCGCGGGCGTCGCCGCGATCTACGACCCGATCGTCCGCGACACCGCGATCTCCTTCGAGGTCGATCCGCCGGGCGAAGCGGAGATGCGCCGGCGCATCGTCGCGACGCTCGATACCCATCCGTGGCTCGTGTGCGCCGACGGCTCGCACGTGCGTGGCTACGCCTACGCGTCGCGCCACCACGAGCGCGCGGCCTACCGCTGGTCGGCGGACGTGACGGTCTACATCCACGAGGACTCGCGCGGGCGCGGCGTGGGACGCGCGCTCTACACCGCGCTGCTGTCGCTGCTCGTCCGCCAGGGCCTCCGGCAGGCCTACGGCGCGATCGCCTTGCCGAACGCGGGCAGCGTCGCGCTGCACGAGTCCCACGGCTTCCGGCGGATCGGCGTCTTCGAGGACGTCGGCTGGAAGCACGGCGCCTGGCACCCGGTCGGCTATTGGGGCCGCGAGCTCGCACCGGCGACGCCCGTGCCGCGCGAGCCGCTGCCGTTCGCGAAGCTCCGCCACGACCCGGCGCTCGCCGACGCGCTCGCGCGCGGCGCAGCGACGCTCTCGCGGGCGTAGCGAGCCGAGACGCCCGGCGCGACACTCGCGCGCCCATGAGCCGCAGCCCCTGGCGACTTCGCGCCACCCGCACCCTCTTCGAGAGCCCGTGGTTCCGCCTGCGGCAGGACGATCTCACGCTTCCGCACGGCGAGGAGATCACCTACTCGGTGATCGAGCACGACGGCTGGGTGATCGCGCTGCCGCTGCTCGAAGACGAGCGCGTCGTGATGGAGCGCGTCTACCGGCATACGCTCCTGCGCACCTTGCTCGAGTGCCCGTCGGGCGGACGCGACGGCGAGAGCCCCGACGTCGCGGCGCGCCGCGAGCTCGAGGAGGAGACCGGCTATCGCGCTGCGAAGGTCGAATCGCTCGGGCGCTTCCACAGCAGCACGGGCATCAGCAACGAGTGGTTCGAGGTATTCCTCGCCACGGGTCTTTCCGCCGACGGCGTGATCTCGCGCGAGCCGACCGAGGAGATCGAGCTCGTGCTCGTGCCCTTCGAGGAGCTGCTGCGCATGGCGCGCGAGGGGGAGATCGAGCACGCGCCCTCCGCGCTCGCGATCCTGCTGGCGGCGGCGCGGCTGCGCGCGTGAGAGCGTTCTTCGCCGCTCTCGCGCTGCTCGTCGCCGCGCTCGCCGCGCGCGCCGAGCCGACCGTCATCCTGCTCTCGTGGGACGGCGTGCGGCACGACTACCCGGAGCGCGTGCCGCCGGGCGCGCTCGCGCGTATGCAGCGCGAGGGCGCGCGCGCGGAGCGGCTCGTGCCGGTCTTCCCGTCGAGCACGTTTCCGGGCCACGTCTCGCTCGCGACCGGCACCTGGCCCGACCGCCACGGCATCGTCGACAACCAGTTCATCGACCGCGAGCGCGGCGAGTTCCGCATGGGCAACGACGCGAGCTGGATCGAGGCCGAGCCGCTGTGGGCGGCCGCCGAGCGACAGGGCGTGCCCGCCGCCGTCTACTTCTGGGTCGGCTCGGAGAGCGACTGGCACGGCCAGCGCGTGCACGAGCGCGTCGCGCCCTTCGACACATCGGTGTCGGAACACGAGAAGGTGACGCGCATGCTCGGCTGGCTCGCCGAGGAGGGACCCGCGCGGCCGCGCCTCTTGATGTCCTGGTGGCACGGCGCGGACCACGTCGGGCACGAGCGCGGACCCGACGCCGCCGGCGTGGCCGAGGCGCTGCGCGAGCAGGACGCGGAGCTCGGCGCGCTCCTCGCCGGGCTCGATGCGCGCGACGCGTGGCGCGACACGACACTTCTCGTGGTCAGCGATCACGGCATGACGAGCGTGCGGCGCGAGGTACCGCTGCGCAGGGCGCTCGCCGACGCCGGCGTCCGCGCGCGCGTCGCGGGCGGCGCCACCGTCGCGCACATCTTCTTCGACGACCCGTCGCAGCGCAAGCGCGCGGAGGCCGCGCTCGCGCCGCTCGAAGGGATCCGCGTCTACCGGCGCGAGTCGCTGCCCGACGCGCTGCGGATCCGCCACCCGACCCGCACCGGCGACCTCGTCGTCGTGGCGGATCTCGGCGTCGCGCTCGTCGAGTCGCCGCTCTCCGAGCGGCTGCTGCGAGGAATCGGGAGCCTCTTCGGCTGGGAGCGCGGCATGCACGGCTACGCGCCGGAGGAGCCCGACATGGGCGGCATCCTGTTCGCGCTCGGGCGGGGCGTGCCGGCCGGCCGGTCGCTCGGCGTCGTCCGGATGGTCGACGTCGCACCGACGGTGGCGCGGCTCCTCGGCATCGAGCCGCCGTCGGGCTCGGAGGGCCGGCCGATCGCGGGGATCGGAGAGTCCGCCGACGCGTATCGTCCGACGGGCGACGGTGTGGGGGCGCCCGAGCGGAAGTAGAGCGCAGGCCGCGCGCGCGGCACTGGATCGCTCTCCCGGCTGGCCCGCGGCCGAGCCATGGAGCGAGGGCGACCCCAGAGAAGCCCGTCGGCCGCCGGAGCTCGCGTACCGCCAATGTCGGATCAGGCGCGCCGCCGGTCCTCGAGCTCGGCGACGAGCCTCTCGAGGAAGGCGACCTGCGCGGGGTTCAGCCGCCGTCGCGCCTCGTCGAGGTCGAACCACTCGGCTCGATCGACCTCCGGAAACGTCCGCCGTCGCCCCGAGCCCTTCGGCCACTCGAGCTCGAACTCGTTGCTGCGGAGCCGACCGGGATCGGCGTCGCCCTGCATCGCGAAGCCGTGGACGAGCTTGCCGCCGGCCTGGCGGATCAGGCCGAGCGGCAGCGCACTCCCCTCGGCCGCAAAGCCGGTCTCCTCGGCGAGCTCGCGGAGCGCCACGGCCAGCAGGTCCTCGCCGGGCTCCGCTTCTCCCTTCGGGATAGACCAGGCGCCGAGGTCTTTTCGCGCGAAGAAGGGTCCGCCGGGGTGGACGAGCAGCACCTGGAGGCCGCCCCGCGCGAGGCGGTAGAGCAGAAGGCCGGCGCTGACGCGGGGCACCGCCCGAGCTTACCCGCCGGATCTCCGAGCAAGCACGAGGGGTTCTCGACGGGCGTCGGCTCCGAGACGCCGTTCTTCCTTCGAGTGCCTCGCCGACGCCATGCGTCTGTCAAAACCGTGTTCGAATTTTCCGTCACTACCGAGGTCCGCATCCGATGTCCGCACTGCCGTCCCTGCTCCCGCGGGAGAGCCACGACCCCGCTGACGAGCACGAGCTGAAGCTCGTGCTCGAGCCGCACGGTCCGATGGCGGCGCTCGTCGACCGGGTCGACGAGCTCGCGGAGGCCTTCGGCCTCGGCGCCCTCTCCGAGATCGACGAGGTCGGACACATCGACCGCTTCAGCGTGTACCACGACACGCGGAGCCTCGATCTCTACCGCGCCGACGCCTCGCTGCGGACGCGCCGCCGCCGCAAGGGCATGTGTCGCGTGAACGCGAAGCTCCAGAACGGTCGCGGCGCGAGCCACGGCTACGTGGTCCGGCGCGAGTGGCGCTACGACCTCGAGCCCGATCTCTTCGAGTTCCTCGAGAAGGCGCGCTTCCAGCCGCTGGTGGAGCACCACTTCGGCGAGCTGCTCGCGCGCCGCATCGACGCCGAGCGCGGCCTCGTGCCGGTCGTGCAGATCCACAAGCGCAGCCGCCGCATCGAGCTGCGCGCCGCGAGCGGCGAGCGCTTCCTGCTCTCGCTCGACCGCTTCCGCGGCTTCGACTGCCGCGGCGGCGAGATCGGGCGCTCGACCCAAGAGCTCTGCGAGCTCGAGCTCGAGGCGCGAAACGGAAAGGCGTCGCGCCGGCTCGAGGCGATCCGCGATCGCGTGCGTTCGCTGGTGGGCGCCGCTCCGGGCCGGCCGAAGTACTCGATGCTCCTCGAGACGCTCGGCATCGATAGCGAAGGCAGGAGTCAGAGCTCCACCGGCAGTTCGAGGTGGCGCTCGTAGATCATCGTCCGGTGCGCCATCAGCGCCGGGTCGATCGCCTCGCGAATCCTCGGGTCGAGCGTCGAGTAGCTCGTACGCATGCCCTCGGGCATCGGGCACAGCTCCTTCGGCAGCGGGTCGATCAGCGCCGCCATCGCGGCCCAGTGGATGTCGAGCGCGGAGAGCGAGGCCCCGATCAGGTACTCGTGTCCTGCGCGCTGCGAGTCGCGGAGCTGCTTCGAGAGGAGCCGCAGGATCCCGATCACGCGCGGGAGCGCGGCCTCCGCCGCCGCGCGGCTGTAGCCGTATTGCGAGAGCATGCGGCCGAGGATCGGGCGCAGTGCCGGCGGCGGCTCGTCCGCGTCGCCCATGCCCTGCTTGAAGAGGAGGAGACGACGGCACCAGCCGAAGCCCTGCTCGCTCATCAGCTCGTGCGAGAGTCCGAACATCCACGCGCGCGCGGCGGGATCCGCGGGGATCAGCGAGGGCTCGGACGCGAGGCGCTCCGCGAGGAAGAGGATCTCGGCCCAGCCGGCGCGGCCCGGCTCGTCGCGGTAGACCGCGATCGGTGCGTTGCGGTGTCCCGTCCACGCGAAGAGCGCGTCGTTGGGCGCGCCCGCGTCCTGGCGCACGCGCGCGAACGGGATGCCCTTCACGTGGAAGACGCCTTTGGCGGCCTCCCCCCACGGACCCGGAAGTCCCGCCGTCAGCACCAGTCGGAGCCCCGGCAGCTCGCGCGCCTTCTCGACGTCGATCCATTCCGCCATGCCGCACCTCGACGAGGCGCGCGATGGTACCGCTACCTTGCGCCGACGCCGTGCGGCCCGCCCTGCTCCTCGACCTCGACGGCACCTTGACCGATCCGCGCGACGGGATCACGCGCTCGCTCGCCCATGCGCTCGAAGCGCTCGGGGCGCCGGTGCCCGACGCTGCGACGCTCGCTCGCTGCATCGGACCGCCGCTGCGCGACGCGTTCGCCGAGCTACTGCCGGATCCGTCGCCCGTGCGCATCGAGAGCGCGGTCACGCGCTACCGCGAGCGCTTCGACCGCGTCGGCTGGCGCGAGAACCGCGTCTACGACGACGTGCCGGATTTCCTCGACGCGCTGCGCGCGCGCGGCTTGCGCACGCTGCTCGCGACCTCGAAGCCGCGGGTCTTCGCCTTGCGCATCGCGCGCCACTTCGGCTTCGAGCCGGCGCTCGACGCGATCTACGGCTCCGAGCTCGACGGCCGGCTCGGCCACAAGGCGGA
>Ga0335084_10000393_pt1 | contig 36656 bp, 41 predicted proteins | sample Lox_Sample_44_FD_206721 | JGI IMG/M metagenome (GOLD analysis project Ga0335084, IMG submission 206721) | Soil microbial communities from Loxahatchee National Wildlife Refuge, Florida, United States - Lox_Sample_4.4 | ecosystem: Environmental > Terrestrial > Soil > Wetlands | place: USA...
CTGCGGCTTCTTCGCCTTCGAGAGCGAACTCTCCGATCGCATCGTCGCGCCGCTTCCGAGCGTGCTGAAGTTCCGGGTCGGCGCCGACAGTGCCGCGCTGCTGCTGCCCGGGGCGGTGCGGGAAAGTCGGTTGCGCGCCGCGCATGACGCGAAGCCGGGCACGCATGCCGTGCTCTGCAAGCTGTCCGAACTGCTCTTCGTCGAGGCTGTGCGCTCCTACGTAGAGACGCTCGAAGATCCTGCCGCGGGCTGGTTTGCGGCACTAAAGGACAGGCATGTCAGCGCCGCTCTGGCGCTGATGCACGGCAGGCCGGAGCGCCCGTGGACGCTCGAGCGCCTTGCCGCAAGCATCGGTGCGTCACGGTCCACTCTGGCGGATCGGTTCGTGCGCATCCTGGGGCAGGCGCCGATGCAGTACCTGTCGCAGTGGCGACTGCAGCTTGCCGCCGACGCGCTTGCGTTCTCGCATCGCGCGACGAAGAGCATCGCGAGTGACGCGGGATTCGGTTCGCCCGCGGCCTTCAGCCGCGCCTTCAAGCGGGAATTTGGCGCGTCGCCTGCTCGCTGGCGAGCCAGGACTCGGCGGCCGCGGGTTCAGGAGTCAGGTGGTGGCGCCGGGCTGCGCTGAAGGCTTCGACAAAGTAGTGCCCAGTCAGATATCTTGGGCCGACCGGCGCACCCCAAGGGAGGGCGGAAGATGGACCGCAGGTTCTTACTCGGCTGGCTGATCATCTTTGTGTGCTGGATGGCGGGCAGTTTCGTCGTGCACGGCGGCCTCCTCGAAGCCGACTACACGGCACTTCAGGGAAGACTCTTCCGCACGCCGGAAGACTCCCAGAATCACTTTCCCCTGATGATCCTGGCGCATGTTCTACTCTCGGGCGCCTTCGTCTGGATCTATGCCCGCGGGCGGGAGGTCGGGAAGGCCTGGCTCGGCCAGGGCCTGCGGTTCGGAGTGGCGGTCGCGCTTCTGACCGTCGTGCCGACGTACATCATCTACTTCGTCGTGCAGCCCATGCCCGGCGTGCTGGCAGTGAAGCAGATCGTGTTTGACGGCGTTCTGACGCTGCTGCTCGGCCTCGTCGTGGCATGGTGGTACCGCAAGTGATGTGCAACCGGCGCAAGGTCACCCGCCGGCAGGCAGTGGTGTCGCAGCCGTGGTTCGCGGCAAGGAGTACGGCGCGCCGGTCGAGCCGTGACGCCCGGCTAATAGCTGCGATCGCTGTGGGAGAGGCCGGAGTCCGCCTGAGGCGGGCCGGGTGCGTCGCGGCTCGAATCGGCTTCAACCCTTGCGTTGCTTCTTCAACTCCTCGACCTGGTCGGCGAGCTGGCTCACCCGTTCGGTCAAGCCGGCCAGCGCGCGGATGACGTCATCGATCCGCGGGTCGGGCCGCGGAAACGGCGTCGGTTCGAAGACTCCGTCGTTCTCCACCTTCTCTGCCTTTACCTCCTTGATCTCGGGCTTTTCGATCTTCTCCCTCTTTTCCTTTTCCTTGTCTTTGTCCTTCTCCTTTTCCTTGTCCTTATCCTTGTCCTTCTCTTTTTCCTTCCACCACTTGATGCCGCCGTCGAAGTCGTCCTTCAACCAATCCTTTCCGTCCCAGAAGTCCTTCTGGCTGCCGAGGCGAAGGATCGCCGCGAGGTCGCGGACCCGCAGATCGGAGATGGGCGCGTCGAGCTTGATGCGAACTTCGGGACGGTCGCTCTGACTTACGAAGGGTTTGCGGGAGGTCTGTTCGGGGTCCCTTTCAGTGTTAGCCATGGTCGGTGCCTTTCTTGTTGGATGAACATGGGGGCAGTTGCCCGCCCGCGATGATCGTCAAAGTCAGTTCAGCGCATGACGCACCTCCTTTGTCCTAGACGGCGCTCCGCTGCGAAGCAGATCGGCGAGCGCCGCGCTGATGGGCAGCCTGGAATTGCGCTCGTAGTAGAGAAAGCCCGGGCAGGGATTCACCTCGAAGCAGTACCAATCCCCATCCGGCGTTTCCTTGAGGTCGATGCCGGCAAGCAGCAGATCGAGGTCGCGCGCGACCGCGAGGCAGGCCTGTTCGATGGCGTGCGGCAGCCTGATCGGCTCCATCTCGACCGCGAGCCCGTCGCGATGCGCGTAGCGGTAGTCCACCGCCTCCGACCGCACCCGGGCGGCGAAGACCCGATCGCCGACGGTGTGCACGCGCACGTTGTCGCCGGGGACGTACGCCTGGAACTGGGCGGGGCCATCCCGCAGCAGTTCGAGGCGGGCGAGGCCGTCAGGTTCGAGGCGACGCACGATCGAGCGGACGCCGCTGACGGACTTGTAGATCACCTCGCCCTGCTGTGCGTGGAATGCGCGCGCGGCAGTAGCGTCGTTGGTGACGAGTGTCGCCGGCACCCGCAGGCCGGCGCGACGCAATAGCAGTGCCTGATACGGCTTGCTGTTGTTAGACATGCCGCCCGCCACGCGATTGACCACGGGGCAGCGCAGATCCTCGATCAGCGCCATCAGGCCGACGTCGGCCTCGGCGCGAAGTGCGTCCGCCGTCTCGGGTTCGGCGTCGGGCGGCAGACGGCCTTCCGGCCCGAGGAAACGCACATAAGCGCCAGTGATGTCGGCGAGGTGGAGGCTCCAGTCGGGGCCGGAGATCGTGCCGTCGGGATGATCGTCGCGCCACCGCCACGCGATGCGGTAACCGGCGGGGTAGCGGCCCAGGTCCAGCAATCGGTACGCATAGCCGAGCTCTTCGAGGCGGGCGCAGACGAGCTCGGTCACGCTGTCGGCCAGACCTCCGACGACGAGGATCATGCTGACACCTCGTCCGGCCTGCGCGTCATTGCCGTCTCTCCGGCGAGAAGCTCCACGAGCGCATCCAGGATCTGCTCGCGCGCAGGAGGCCGGAAGTCATCGAGTCGAATGAGTGGCTCGACCAGCACGATCGCGAGTCTGCTGCGGACGGGCGCAACGGCGATCTCGACCGACGCGAGATCGGCGGCGTCGGCAAAGCGAAGCAGACGGGGCGCCAGCGAACTGGCGCCAGGGGGTGGAGCACCGTCCCAGACGATTTGTCTTCCGACGACACAGACCGCCTGCGCCGGCCCGTGTGGCTCGACAAGGCAGACTGGAGAGAATGCCTGCAATGTGGACAGCCCGGACCACTCGGCGTCCGTGACAAGCCAGGCCGCATCTCCCGTAAGCGGCGTGCAGACAGCGCCGCCGGACCCAGCGTCTTCGAGCTCGCGTCCAAAGTCCCGCGCGACGACAGGATCGTTGGTCAGCAGGGTTTCGGGCGTATGCAGACCGGCGCGGCGCAGCAGCGGGCGCCAGGCGAGCAGCGGCATGCGCGGGCGATACCAGAGCGCGGCGGAAGGCCGGTTGACCACCGGACATGGCAGAGCTGCAAGCCACGCGAGCAGGGCTGCCTGCGCCTCGGCCTGCATGTATGCGTGGTCGGCGGGATCCCAGCCGGTCGGGTCAAGCCAGCCCGTTCCGCGCACGAGCACACTTGAAATCGTCTCGGAGTTCAGGCCATCGGGCGCAAGGCTGCACTCGAGGGCTGCGTCGTCGAGTCGCCACGCGAGGCGGGCCGGTGGCGCTAGAAGATCGGGGATGAGCCGGGCGAGCAGGTCGCGCTCGTGAAACCGCGCGAGCAGGCCGGCGCAACATGGATCTGCGGGATGACCCAGGACGAGATGCATGGCGACGGGCCCCCTTGCATCATGGGTACGTTAACAAGCGTCGTGATGCTCCGGACGCTCCGTACCGGCCACGCACTGCGATCGCCGGCGCCCCCCGTCACGGGTATTGGTCTTTTGCGATGAGATTTGCACCTTTCGCCGGGATCGTCAATCGCCAGGCGCCGGCACTCTCGACCCTGAATGGCGTGCGTGACACCACGCGCGCGGGGTATGCATGGCAACATGCGCCGACCCGTCGCCCGTGCAGATCTCAGGGAAGCCATGCTGACCATTGACGACGTCCATGCCATTCCGCTGTTCTCGACGCTAGCGATGCCCGAGATCGAGCGCCTCGCGAATACATCCGCCGATGTACGCCTTGCAGCCGGCGAATACGCCGCGCATGAAGTCGGTGACGATCGCGTGCTGCTTGCGGCGCTCTTCGGCAAGATGGAAGTCGTCAAGGTGTTCGACGGGATCGAGCGCACGCTCGGCTGGCGCGTTCCCGGCACCATCTTCGCCCAACTGCCGGGCGCCCTGGGTACGCCGCTCTTCGCGGGGTATCGGGCGTCGGAACCGTCGCGCGTCATGCGAGTAGAGATCCGCGAGTACTACGCAGTTGCGGCGGTTGCGCCCGAGGTCGCGCTGAAGGTCGCCGCGCTGGCGCGCGAGCGCATCGGCGGCATGCAGGGCATTGCGGCGGAGGCACCCAAGCCGCGCGTCACGATCATCGGCCACCGCTGGGACAACGCCTGTAGCCAGCTGCGCCAGTTTCTCGCGCGCAATCAGATCACCTATGACTGGATGACGCCCGATGCCTCCGAGCTGCCGGCACGTTGGCCCGGCACACGCCCGACAGATGGCGATTGCCCGGTGCTGAAGCTGGCCGACGGGGCGATCCTCAGCCGACCTGCGACGCGCGACCTCGCGCGGCATCTCGGCCTTCAAACGACTGCGCAACTGCCCGAATACGACACTATCGTCATCGGGGGCGGGCCGGCCGGTCTCGCGGCCGCGGTGTACGGCGCATCCGAAGGGCTGCGAACTCTGGTCGTCGAGCGCGAGGCACCCGGCGGCCAGGCGGGGACGTCCTCAAGGATCGAGAACTACCTCGGTTTCCCCAGCGGCGTCTCCGGCGACGAGCTCGCAAGCCGGGCGCTCAAGCAGGCACAGCGGCTCGGGGCGGAGATTCTGGTCACGCGCTCGGTCGCCAGCATCGATCCAGAGCTGCGCCAGCTGCATCTCGACGGCGGCGACGTGGTGCAGGCGCGAACCTTCGTCCTTGCCACGGGTGTCACGTGGCGGCGCCTGGCCATCGATGGTTTCGATCGGCTCATTGGCAAAGGCATTTACTACGGTGCGGCACGCAGCGAAGCGAGTGCGACCCACGGGCTCGATGTGTATCTCATCGGCGCCGGAAATTCGGCCGGGCAGGCGGCGCTCTACTTTGCCAATCACGCGCGCACCATCACGCTCGTGGTCAGGGGCGATTCGCTGGAGAAGAGCATGTCCCGCTACCTGATCGATCAGCTGCTTGCGAAGTCGAACGTGGCGGTCCAGCTGCAATCGGAAGTAATCGCCGCTCGGGGCAGCACGCATCTGGCGGAGATCGACATCCGCGACAACGCGCGCGCCGAGGTGCGCACCCGCGAATGTGGTGGCCTGTTCATCTTCATCAGTGCCGACGCGGAGACCGAGTGGCTGCCGGCAGAGATTGCGCGCGACAAGCGTGGATATGTCCTGACCGGCGATGACGTCGTGAAGGCCCGGCGCTGGTCGCTCGACCGCGATCCGTATCTCCTCGAATCGAGCGTTCCGGGTGTGTTCGCCTGCGGGGACGTGAGGTTGAGCCCGGTGGAACGCGTCGCCTCGGCGGTGGGTGAGGGCAGCATGGCGATCGCCTTTATCCACAAGTATCTGCAGGAGACTTTGCAGCACCATTGACGACGATGAAGCCCTGTCGCGAGTGCAGACACCAGGTCTCGGAGCAGGCCTTCGCCTGTCCGCAGTGCGGTGCTCCGTATCCGGCCCTGGATACCTGGGACGGCTGGGGCTACGAGTACAAGTCGGAAGTCGCGATTGCGGGGCTGCCACTCATCCACATCGCGTTCAAGTATCGGCGCAACCGGACGCCGGTCGTGGCCCGCGGTGTCATCGCCATCGGACAGTTTGCGTGTGGCGTCGTCTGCATCGCGCAGTTCAGTCTCGGCTTCCTGAGCATCGGCCAGTTCACGGTTGCGGCGTTCGCCGTGGCGCAGTTCGCCGCGGCGTATTCACTGGTGGCGCAGTTCGGCGTTTATGTGGCGGAGGGACATGGCCAGCTCGTGGTCCAACTGCCAAGACTGCTCGGAGCCCTCTGACACGCACTTGCAGCTGAGCTTGCACTCAGCTGCTGACAAAAAGTGTCTCACATGGAGCTGTTCCTCTTCGCTCGTTTCCACGCCCGCCCGGGTTGCCAGGCGGCGCTGCGCAACGCGATCACGACGGTCGAAGGCGCGACCCCGGCTGCTTCGATTACCGGGCCTGCCGGTTCGTCCGCGCCTCGGGCGAAGTCTTTGCACTCCCGCTGGTGTGACCGCGCAGCCCTCGAGTTGCAGGCTACCCTGCCGCGCACGGTGCAATTCCTCTCCTGCACCGAGGCGTTGATCGCCCAAGTGCTGAGCGTCTCCCCGACCGAGCCGGTGACCTGACAGGAACAGGAGGCCAGACATGATTCGTGGCATGCACGCAATGTTCTATTCGTCCGAGGCCGAGGCACTCCGGACGTTCATCATGGAGAAGCTCGCGCTGCCTGCCACCGACGTCGGCGAAGGCTGGCTGATATTCGATGCGCCGGAGGCCGATCTCGGCGTTCATCCCACTGAGAGAAACGATCCTCCGTCCGGGACTGCCGAGATTTCGTTCTACTGCGACAGGATCAGGGAGACCGTAGAAGAGCTCAAACGCCGCGGCGTTGAGTTCACCCAGGACGTCGAAGACCACGGGTACGGCCTCGTCACGTATTTCCGGGTCCCGGGCGGGTTCAAGGTCCAGCTGTACGAACCGCGATACAGCAAGTAGGCCCCGAGCCTTGCTCGCAAGACCCATGACCGTGCTCGAACTCAGGATTCCCCCTCCCATCGCCGCTCTTCTCATTGGCGCAGCTATGTGGTTCGCTGCTCCCCTGGGGCCGTCGCTCGCATTGCCGCTCGCGCTGCGAATTGCGACCTTCGTGGCGATCGCTCTTGCCGGAGGCGCGATCGCGCTGGCGGGAGATCTGGAGTTCAAGCGAGCGGGAACCACGATCAATCCGCTCAGGCCCCAGAACGCCACGGCCCTCGTGACCTCGGGCGTCTACCGGTTCACGCGCAATCCGATGTACGTCGGCTTGACCCTGGTCGTCCTGGGGTGGGCTACCTTCCTCTGCTCGGCGTTGGCGCTCGCCGGTCCGGTCGCATTTGTGCTCTACATCGGTCGATTCCAGATCGCGCCCGAGGAGAGAGTGCTGTCGGAAAAGTTTGGCGCCTCTTATGCCGAGTACTCCTCACAAGTGCGAAGGTGGCTGTAGCAACTTTCCCATACCGCTGCGTGCGGACCGCCTTGCGCGTGCACCGCGGGCTGATCCTGCGGGGCAAGCCTCATGCCGTCGCGCACGCGCGCCGCTGAAGTCCCGGTACGGGCGGTCGCGAGCCGAAGGAGAACGCATGCTTTCTGCCACATGCCATTGCGGCGCCGTCCGCATCGAAATCCCGCGGCGGCCAAGGACTCTCACCAATTGCAACTGCTCGATCTGCAGGCGCTATGGGGCGTTGTGGGCGTACTACGCGGCGAACACGGTCCGCGTCACGAGCGCGCCGGGCGCCACGAGCTCTTACGCCTGGGGCAGGAAAGCGCTGCGCTTCGTGCGCTGCTCGACCTGCGGCTGCATCATCGGCTGGGAGCGCTTCAACGAACCGGAGAAGGGGCGCATGGGCGTCAACGCACGCAACTTCGAGCCCGGCGCGCTCGGTGATGTACGCATCCTGCGACTGGACGGTGCCCGCACCTGGCGCCATCTCCGCGACGACGAGTGAACAGCGGGTGAGGAAATGAAACCGCGCATCACTCTGCTCACGCTTGGCGTCGACGATCTGGAGCGTGCCGTGGCCTTCTATCGCGACGGCCTCGGCTGGGCGACCGAAGGCATCGTCGGCAAGCAGTTCGATCCCGAACAGTTTCCGCCCACTCATCACTCGTGGCTGAGCGACGATCTGGAGTGGCTGCGGTTCGGCGATGGCCTGCCGACGTTCCAGCAGTCGCGCTCTGGCGGTGTGTGACATGAGTGAACGCGACACCGGGCGGCCCGGCGATGAAATAGGTGGCACGAAAGAGGAGCGAAGCGCCGCTGCGCCGCTCGTGATCGCAGCGGTGGTCGGCGCGGTCTCGTGGTTCACGGCGTCCGCGATGAGCGGTCGGCGCGAAGCCTGGGATGCGTCGCTGTATTGGATGCTGGTGTACCCGGCGGCGATCGCCGTCTCGGCGCTGCTCGGCCACCAGTACCCGGCGCGCGCGTGGCGCTGGCCCGTAGCGCTGTTCGCGGGCCAGTTCGTTGCGATGCTCGTCCGGAACGGCGAGCTCGGTGGGCTGTGGCCACTGGGCCTGCTGCTGTTCGGGGTGCTTGCGCTGCCCGCGCTGCTGGCAGCCTACGTCGCGGCGCGCATCGGACGAAGGTCGGCCGGCGGAGCGCCATAGGCCATGCCGCGCTTCGTCGCGCTGTTGCGCGGGGTCAACGTGGGCAAGACCGGTCGCCGCGTGCCGATGGGCGACCTGCGCGAATTGCTGGCGGCGCTCGGCTATCGCGATGTACGGACATTGATGAACAGCGGCAATGCGGTGTTCAGCGGTGCTGCAAGCCCGGTGCAAGCGCACGCGGCGCGCATCGGCGAGGTGATCGCGGAATCGTTGAAGGTCGAGGTCGCGGTGATCGTCAAGTCGGCGCGCGACATCGCGGCCATCGAAAGCGAGAACAGTCTCGCCACAGTGGCCACCGATCCGCGGCGATTGCTGGTCGCGTTCACGGCGCGTGGGCAGGACCTGCGTGGCCTGGCCGCGCTGGGCTCATGGGTCACGCCACCCGAGCAGTTCGTCCTGGGACGGCATGCCGCCTACCTGTGGTGTCCGCGCGGCTTCCTCGAATGCCACGCGGCGCGGGCGCTGCTCGGCCCGGCGGGGCGGGCCGCGACTTCGAGGAACTGGGCCACCGTGCAGAAGATCGCTGCGTGTCTGCGCGGCGGTGCTGGCAAGCCTGAGTGAGTTGCGCTTGCCGGGCCGGCGTTACTGGTTCAGCAGGGCGTGCAGCGGGCGCACGCTGAAGAGCGCCGCGCTCGATGCAGGTTGTACGTTCGGTGCGGCGTGCTCGAATGCAACCTGCGCTTCCCAGTGTGGCGGTCGCAGCGCCAGCGTCACCGGTTCGAGCAGCGGACGGCCACGCCGCTTCAGCAGCGTGACGGCGAGGTGAGTACCATCGTTTGCCAGTTGCAGTCGCAGCGCGGCAGGCGAAGGCGCCTGCGTATGGCGCGTCGAACGCAGTACGAACGCCAGTGCCTGGTGGCGCTGCGCCAGCAGATGCAGTCGGCGCAGTGCGCGAAAGTCGCCTTCGGCGCCGCTGCCGCGGGACAGCCAGCCGACCACGGCGCCCAGATGGCGCGCACGCAGCGCCTGTTCGATCGCCCACAGGTTTTCACGAGGCGTGGCCGGTCTGACGAAAATGGTGCGTGCCAGATCGACCCCGGCCGCGGCCAGTGCAGGAGCGTAAGGGACAGCATGCGCTTCATGTGCCGCCGTGCCGTCATGCGATGCGCCGGCAGGAAGGACCCACACCGTGCAGCGTCGCACCTGCGCCATCTGCGCCAGTGCCGGCGCGAGCAGCGAGAGTTCACCGATGCCGGCATCGTCGGCCAGCAGTTCGATCAGTTGCCCCTGCGGCCAGCCGCCGCCCGGCAGTTCGCGGTCGAGGGCGGCGAAGCCGCTGGGCAGTGTCGGGCCGCAGGCTTCGTCGGCAGGGCGCTCGTCGGCGCGCCACATCGGAGCGCCGCCGGCATGCAGCAGGGAAAGCAGGTCCGTAATCGCACGCATCGTGCGTCTTGGCGGTGCGGGCGAAAGGGGCTACAGCGCGGGACGGATCACGCCCACGGCGATGCCCTCGATGGCGAACGGTTCGCGTCGCAGATCGACGACGATGGGCGCGAAGTCCGGGTTCTCGGCGATCAGTTCGGCGCGCGCACCCTTGAGCTTCAGCCGCTTGACGGTGACGTCGTCGCCAAGACGGGCAACGACGATCTGCCCGGATTGCGCCTGCGAGCGCTTGTGCACTGCCAGCCAGTCGCCGTCGAGGATGCCGGCATCACGCATGCTCATGCCGCGCACTTCGAGCAGGTAATCGGCACGCGGCTTGAAAGTGTCCGGATCGACGGCTGGGCGGGCGAGCACGTTTTCCTGTGCCAGCAGCGGACTGCCGGCGGCGACCTTACCAACCAGTGGCAGGCCGACTTCCTGCGCCGCGGCCATCAGCTCGCGCACGCTGTCCTTCAGGCGGATGCCACGCGAAGTGCCGGCGACGAGTTCGATCAGCCCCTTCTTCGCCAGTGCCTGCAGGTGCTGCTCGGCCGCGTTGAGCGAGCGGAAGCCGAAGGCGCGCGCGATTTCGTCGCGCGTCGGCGGGGCCCCGCTTTCGGTCAGCGCCTGGCGGATGAAATCGAGGATTTCCGACTGGCGCGGGGTCAGCAGCGGCGTTGATGCAGATGGAGTCATCGGCAGCCTCTCGACAGATTACTGGCAATGTATACAGTACTGAAGAGAATAGCAAGAGGCGCGCCCTGGTTAGGATGGACATTCCGCTCGCCGGCGGCGCAAGATGCCGCCGACCCCACCTGCAAGAGGACACTCCGGTGCGACTGATCGGAATGCTGGATTCGCCCTACGTGCGGCGCGTGGCGATCTCATTACAGCTGCTCGGCCTGCGATTCGAGCACCAGTCGCTCTCGGTCTTCCGCACCCTCGTGCAGTTCCAGAAGCTCAACCCGGTCGTCAAGGCACCGACGCTGATCTGCGACGACGGCACCGTGCTGATGGACTCAACGCTGATCCTCGACTATGCGGAGGCGCTGGCGCGGCCGCGCAGCCTGATGCCGGCAGCGCTGCCCGAGCGCCTGCACGCGTTGCGGCTGATCGGCCTGGCGCTTGCCGCCTGCGAGAAGAGCGTGCAGATCATCTACGAGCGCGGCCAGCGGCCTCCGGAAAAGCTCCACGAGCCCTGGGTTGCCCGCGTGACCGGCCAGTTGCTCGCAGCCTACGACGGCCTCGAGCACGAACTGGCCCGGGCTCCGCTCGCCACGAGTCGCGCCGCCATCGACCAGGCGGGCGTGACCGTCGCTGTGGCTTGGCATTTCACGCAGCAGATGCTGGGCGAAGTCGTGCCGGCCGGACGGTGTCCGAAGCTTGTGGCCTACTCGACCTTCGCGGAAGCGTTGCCCGCGTTCATCGCGGCGCCGCACGGTGACGCAACGTTCGCGCAACCCTGATCGGCGATCACGCGACTGCAGGCCCCGGAATGCGCCAACACGGTGCGGCGTTTCCGCCGATCGGATGACACAGGGAAACTCTTGTCGCCGAAGATCGCTGTGATAGACTGATTTCCAAGTCAGATTTCCGTCGGTACTGCGAGCCTGTGAGCTCCGACCGACTTGAGTTGCCGGATCGTCCGATTCCGCGCTCGGCAGGCCACACAACAACACGCCCGCCGCTCTCCGCGGTCTCGACTCCGCATCCCAAGAGTTTCCAGACAGATCGCGTCATTGCGGATGCGCCCGGAGGTCGTTCGACCCGGGTGCGACGTCGGGCTCATTACAGAACTTCGCTCCGAGCGGGAGACGATGAACACACAAGAGGCCAAGGTCGTGCTCGAGGCGGCCCTGCTGACTGCCGAGCAGCCGCTTTCCATTGCGGAAATGCGCCGCATGTTCGACGACGAACTCGGGGCCGATACGCTGCGCGTGCTGCTCGACGAGTTGCGGTCCGACTGGGCCGATCGCGGCGTCGAACTGGTGGCACTGGCCTCTGGCTGGCGTTTCCAGAGCGCCGCGTTGATGCGCCCCTACCTCGATCGCCTGAATCCGGACAAGGCGCCGAAGTACTCGCGCGCCGTGCTCGAGACGCTTGCCATCATTGCGTACCGCCAGCCGGTCACGCGCGGCGACATCGAGGAGATCCGCGGTGTCACCGTTTCGAGCCCCGTGATCAAGGCGCTCGAGGAGCGCGGCTGGATCGAGATCATCGGCTATCGCGAGACGCCCGGTCGCCCTGCGCTGTTCGCCACGACTCGCGCCTTCCTCGACGACCTCGGACTGCGCTCTCTCGACGAGCTGCCGGCGATGGAACACGGCACGACGGTTGCTCCGGAATTCGAACTTCAGTTCTCCGATGCGCTTCGCGGCGACGAAGCAGCCACATTGGAGGTCCTTGCCCACAGTGATACCGCGCCCTCAACCGGGGGCGTTGCGGCGGATGCCGATGCCGCCGACTCAGCCGATTCCATTCCTTCTCCGATTCATCCCGCCGCGACTCCCGTCTAGTCCATAATTCGATGAACTCCTCCCATCCTGAAGATGATCAGGCCGCGATCCCGCCGGCCATACATGACTCCTCCGCGAACGAGGCGCCGGTTGAAGGCGATACGCCGCAGTCCCTGACGGACCCGGGCGACGACGCCGCAGGGCCCGAGTCCGGGGATGACGCCGCTGACGATGGCATGCGCCAGCGCGGTCCGCGCGGCCGCCGCCGCCGCGGCCGGGGCCCGCGGCCCGAGGGCGAGCGGGCTGCGTCGGTGAACGGTCAGGCCCCGGATGCTCCTCCGGTGCCCTTGGCAGGCGAAGGCGACGACATCAACCCGGCGGCGATGGCCGAGGTGGCGCTTCCGCGCGATCTGCTCGAGCGCGGTCGGCGTGCGGCCAAGCAGACGCTCAATGCGCAATCGGAAAAGCTTCACAAAGTGCTCGCGGACGCCGGCATCGGATCGCGCCGCGACATGGAGGAGCTGATCGTTGCAGGCCGCGTTTCCGTCAACGGCCAACCCGCGCACATCGGTCAGCGGGTGATGCCGAACGACCAGGTGCGGGTCAACGGCAAGCCGCTGCAGCGCAGGCCTGCGGGCGGGCGCCCGCCGCGCGTCCTGCTGTACCACAAGCCGGTCGGCGAAATCGTTTCGCAGGATGACCCCGGCGAGCGCCCGACGGTGTTCGAAAAGCTGCCGAAGGTTTCCGGGGGCCGCTGGGTCGCGGTTGGCCGCCTCGACCTGAATACCGAGGGGCTGATTCTCTTCACGACCTCGGGCGAGCTTGCGAATCGCCTGATGCATCCCCGCTACGAGGTCGAGCGCGAATATGCGGTGCGCGTTCTGGGTGAACTCTCCGAGGAGCAGCGCGGACAGTTGCTCGAAGGCGTCCAGCTGGACGACGGGCCGGCGAAGTTTGCGAAGATCGAGGATGCCGGCGGACAAGGCGTGAACCACTGGTATCGCGTCGCGCTGGCCGAGGGCCGCAACCGCGAAGTCCGGCGCATGTTCGAGTCTGTGGGCCTGACAGTCAGTCGCCTGATACGCATCCGCTATGGTGCGATCCAGCTGCCCCGCAGCCTCGCACGCGGCCGCTATTACGAACTGGCTCCCGAATGGGTGCAGGCCTGGGTGCACGACCTTGGCATGTCGATGGACGAGGTTCGCAGCCGCGGAGCGCAACCGCAGGGCAAGGGCAACCGGGGCAAGGGCAGCAACCGCGGGCGTCCGCAGGGTCAGATGCCGGGACTCGCTGCCAACGGCCAAAGTTACAGCCCGATCAGCGGCTACGGCCAGGCTCAGGGTTACGGGCAGGGTCAGGGGCAAGGCCAGGGCGGCCGAGGCAAGGGCAAGCCACAGGGCAATCGGCCTCCGCGCCAGCCGGATCCGATGACGAGCAGTGTCAACTACATCGCCGCCGGCCACGGGCTGCCAAACAACGGTCGTCCCGCTCGCTTCCGGCGCGGCAAGCCTCAGCGCACCTACTAAGCGGGATTCGGGCCCCGGAAGCCGGCCGCGCTTGTTGCGGCGCGGATACACACCTATAATGCTCGATTGCCGAAGTGCGCGCCGGCCGAGATACGGTCAGGCGGGCGTCGGTTGCGCGAGGCCGGTCGCCGTGACACGCAAGCGGTAGCCGATGCAGTCGGTGGGCTGCGGTCGCGCAAGCCTGTTGAATTCAACGGATGGGCTCCCGAGCCCATTTTTTATTTCCGCGCCGCGTTTTGATTGTGGTCCGGGCCGAGCCGGCCCGCGCCGCATGGAGTGGCGGGCGAATGGCGGTGGTGACGAATTTGATGGCACACACGGTCGGTCGGACGGTCGAAGGACTCGGGTACGAGTTCGTCGATGCCGAACGCCTGGCGGGCGGACTGCTGCGGGTGACGATCGACCGTGACGGCGGGGTGCAGCTTGCGGACTGCGAGCGCGTCAGCCGGCAGTTGACGCACTTGCTTGCGGTCGAAAACGTGGACTACGCGCGTCTGGAAGTGTCCTCGCCCGGTCTCGATCGACCGTTGCGGAGCGCGCGGGACTTCGCTCGCTTCGCGGGTCTGCAGGCGCAGGTGCAGCTATACGCGCCGCTGCTTGCCGCGGGCAATCGGCGCCGTCTGCGCGGGCGCGTGCTCGACGTGACGGGCGCAGTGGGGGCGGAGCGGGTGCGGTTGCAACTCGCCGAAGATGACGCCGCGGGCGCTGTCCGTTCGGCGAAGCGGGGCAAGGTGCCGGCGAAGAGACTGAAGAAGCCGGAGGGCGCGGTCGTCGAGTTTGCGCTGGCCGACGTTGAAAGAGCGAAGCTGGTCCCTGAACTCGACTTCAGGGGTGGGGCAAGGAGCAGACAGGAATGAGCCGAGAGATTTTGCTGCTGGTCGATGCGCTGGCGCGCGAGAAGAACGTGCCGAAGGAAACGGTCTTCGGCGCGCTCGAGTCCGCGCTCGCGATGGCGACCAAGAAGCTGTTTGCGGAGGACGACGTTGACATCCGCGTCGCCGTCGATCGCGAGACCGGCGAGTACGACGCCTATCGGCGCTGGCTGGTCGTTCCTGACGAGGCCGGCCTGCAGGAGGCCGGGCACCAGATCATCCTGTCGGACGCGCGCGAGGACGACCCGGACGTCGAGGTCGGCGACAGCATCGAGGAGTTGATCGAGAACATCGACAAGGAAAAGACGCTGGGACGGCGCTTCGCGCAGGACACCAAGCAGGTCATCCTGCAGAAGATCCGCGACGCAGAACGCGAACAGCTGCTGTCCGATTTTCTGGCGCGCGGCGACCAGATCGTCAACGGCACGATCAAGCGCATGGACAAGGGCGACGCGATCATCGAGATCGGCAAGGTTGAGGCGCGCCTGCCACGCAGCGAGATGATCCCGAAGGAAAACCTGCGGATCGGCGACCGCTGCCGCGCCTACGTGCAGAAGATCGACCGGCAGGCACGCGGGCCGCAGGTGATTCTGTCGCGCACCTCGCCCGAGTTCCTGATGAAGCTGTTTGAGTTCGAAGTGCCGGAGATCGAGCAGGGGCTGCTTGTCATCAAGTCGGCGGCGCGCGATCCCGGTGTCCGCGCCAAGATCGCAGTCTGGACCAATGATCGCCGCATCGACCCGATCGGCACCTGTGTCGGCATGCGCGGCTCGCGCGTGCAGGCCGTGACCAACGAGCTCGCTGGCGAGCGCGTCGACATCGTCTTGTGGTCGGACGATCCGGCTCAATTTGTGATCGGCGCGTTGGCACCAGCGAACGTCAGTTCGATCCTCGTCGACGAGGACAAGCACGCGATGGACGTCGTCGTCGACGAAGACAACCTCGCGATCGCGATCGGCCGCAGCGGGCAGAACGTCCGTCTTGCGTCGGAACTGACTGGCTGGCAGATCAACATCATGACCGCCGAGGAGTCCGCGCAGAAGCAGGAAAGCGAGCAGGTCGGCGTGCGCGAGAACTTCATGGAGAAGCTCGACGTCGACGAGGAGATCGCCAACATCCTGATTCAGGAGGGCTTCTCGACGCTCGAGGAGATCGCCTACGTCCCGGTCAACGAGCTGCTGGAGATCGAATCCTTCGACGAGGAGACCGTTGAGGAGCTGCGTAACCGCGCGCGCAATGCCCTGCTGACCGAGGCGATCAAGCGCGAGGAGAACCTGGAGCAGGCCGAGAAGGATCTGCTCGATCTCGACGGCATGGATTCCGACCTCGCATCGAAGCTCGCCGAGAGCTCGATTCGCACGCGCGACGACCTCGGCGAACTCGCGGTGGACGAACTCACCGAGATGACCGGTATCGACGATGAGCGCGCCAAGAAGCTGATCATGGCCGCGCGCGCGCACTGGTTCGAATCCGCGGAGCAGTAGCCCAGGACGGCAGGAACAGGGAATCTATGGCAAGCACAACGGTGGCCCAGTTTGCGACGGAACTCAAGGTTCCGCCGCAGTTGCTGCTCGAACAGCTGAAGGCGGCTGGCGTCGTCAAGGCGGCCGAGGGCGACGCGCTCTCCGACGACGACAAGTCGCGCCTGCTCGAGTCACTGCGCAAGGCGCACCGTGGCGGCGAAGCGGTCGAAAAGAAAAAGATCACGCTGACGCGCAAGCAGACGACCGAGATCAAGCAGGCCGACGCCTCGGGCAAGGCGCGCACGATCCAGGTTGAAGTACGCAAGAAGCGTGTTTTCGTCAAGCGCGATGAGGCGGCGGCCGAGGCCGAAGCTCCGGCAGCGCCGATCGCGCCGGTCATCGACGAGGCCGAACTCGCCAAGCGCGAAGAGGAAGCGAGGCGTCAGGCGGAGTTCACCGCGCGCCAGATGCAGGAGGCGAGACAGAAGGCCGAGCGCGCGCAGCAGGAGCTCGCGGCCGCGCAGCAGAAGGAACAGGAGGACGTCGACGCCGCGCGCGAGCGTGAGGCGGCCGCGGCGGCCGAACTGGTGCGTGCCGAGCAGGCGCAGCGCGATGCCGACCGGGCAGCGAAGGAAGCAGCCGACGCCCAGGCGCGCGCACGGCGAGCGGTCGAGGAAGAGGTCGCAGCGATCAAGAGCATGATGTCGGCGCCGAAGAAGGCGGCAAAGGCACCCGAGCCTGCGGCTAGCGGCACGCTGCACAAGCCGGTCGCGAAGGTCGAGGCCAAGCCCGGCGAGGCGAAGAAGGACGACAAGAAGCCGGGCGTCAAGGAAGTCAAGAGCGGCAAGCTTGCGTCGAGCTGGTCCGAGGAGCAGCAGAAGAAGCGGACTCTGAAGACGCGCGGCGATTCTTCCGGTGGGACCGGCGCGTGGCGCGGACCGAAGGGCCACCGCAAGCACGGGCGCGACGAGAGCGAAGGGGCGCCGGCCGCGATGCCCGCCGAGCCGACGGTGCGCGACGTGTCGGTGCCCGAGACGATCACGGTGGCCGAGCTTGCCCACAAGATGTCGGTCAAGGCCTCCGAGGTCATCAAGGTGCTGATGAAGCTCGGGCAGATGGTGACGATCAACCAGGTGCTCGACCAGGACACGGCGATGATCGTGGTGACCGAACTCGGCCACAACCCGATCGCCGCCAAGCTGACCGATCCTGAGGCGCTGCTGGCCGAAACCGAACTGGCGGCCACGACCGGCGAGGCCGCGCCCGAGCCGCGCCCGCCGGTCGTGACGATCATGGGCCACGTCGACCACGGCAAGACCTCGCTGCTCGACTACATTCGCCGCACCAAGGTCGCGGCGGGCGAGGCCGGTGGCATCACGCAGCACATTGGCGCGTACCACGTCGAGACGCCGCGCGGCATCATCACTTTCCTCGATACGCCAGGCCACGAAGCCTTCACGGCGATGCGGGCCCGCGGCGCCAAGGCGACCGACATCGTCATTCTGGTCGTTGCCGCTGACGACGGTGTGATGCCGCAGACCAAGGAAGCGATCGCGCACGCGAAGGCAGCCAACGTTCCGCTGGTCGTCGCGCTGAACAAGATCGACAAACCCGAAGCCAACCCGGACCGCGTCAAGCAGGAACTGGTCGCGAACGAGGTCGTGCCCGAGGAGTATGGCGGCGAGTCGCCCTTCATCCCGGTGTCGGCCAAGACCGGCAAGGGAGTCGACGAACTGCTCGAGAACGTGCTGCTGCAGGCCGAGGTGCTGGAGCTCAAGGCCGTGAAGGATGGTCCGGCCAAGGGCCTGGTCATCGAATCCCAGCTCGACAAGGGCCGCGGCCCGGTGGCGACGGTGCTGGTTCAGAGTGGAACGCTGAAACGTGGCGACGTCGTGCTGGCGGGCTCGAGCTTCGGCCGTGTGCGCGCGATGCTCGACGAGAATGCCAAGGCGATCCACGAAGCCGGTCCGTCGATTCCGGTCGAGATCCAGGGCCTGTCGGACGTGCCGTCGGCGGGCGACGAACTGATCGTGCTCGGCGACGAGCGCAAGGCGCGCGAGATCGCGCTCTACCGCCAGGGCAAATTCCGCGATACCAAGCTCGCCAAGCAGCAGGCCGCCAAGCTCGAGAACATGTTCGAGAGCATGGGCGAGGGTGCAGTGCGTACGCTGCCGCTGATCATCAAGGCCGACGTGCAGGGTTCGCAGGAGGCACTGACGCACGCGCTGACCAGGCTGTCGACCGACGAGGTCAGGGTCCAGGTGGTGCATGCGCAGGTGGGCGGCATCACCGAAAGCGACGTCAACCTGGCGCTGGCCTCCAAGGCGGTGATCATCGGCTTCAACGTGCGCGCCGACGTGTCCGCGCGCAAGCTGGCCGAGGGCAACGGCATCGATATCCGCTACTACAACATCATCTACGACGCGGTCGACGAGGTGAAGGCGGCGCTGTCCGGCCTGCTCGCTCCGGAGCAGCGCGAGCAGGTGCTCGGGCTCGTGGAAATACGGCAGATTTTCCGGGTGCCGAAGGTCGGTGCCGTCGCCGGCTGCATGGTGCTCGATGGTGTGGTCAAGCGCACCGCGAGCGCGCGACTGCTGCGCGACAACGTCGTGATCTGGACCGGCGAACTCGACTCGCTGAAGCGCTTCAAGGATGACGTCAAGGAAGTCAAGGCGGGCTTCGAGTGCGGCCTCAGCCTGAAGGGCTATGACGACATCAAGGAAGGCGATCAATTGGAGGTCTTCGAGGTCCAGGAAGTCGCCCGGACGCTCTAGCTCGAGGCGGGCGAAAGTGGAAACCTACTTTCGCCCCGTCTGAACTGAAAAAGTTCGCTGGCGAAGCCAGTCGAACTTTTCGAACGCAAGTGCACCATGAAACCGACAAAAAAAACCGGCCGCGGTCTGCGCGTTGCGGACCAGATCCAGCGCGACCTTGCCGAGATGATCCAGCGCGAGGTACCGACTGACCGCGGCGGGCTGGTGACGCTGACGGGTGTCGAGGTCTCGCCGGACTACGCCCATGCGAAGGTGTATTTCACGACGATTGGCGCGCCTCTCGAGTCGGCGCTGAAAGTGCTGAACGAGAAGGCGGGCTACTTTCATTCGTTGCTGTTCAAGCGGCTTTCGATTCACACGATCCCGAAGCTGACTTTCGTGCATGACGAATCGGTCGAGCGAGGCATCGAGATCGACCGCTTGATCGGCGAGGCAAATCGGCAGCGGTGAACCAAAAGGAGGCCCGGTGGGCAGGTCGCGCGGTGAGCGCGTCGATGGCGTGCTGCTGCTGGATAAACCGGCCGGCATGACTTCGAACCGCGCCTTGCAAAAGGCGCGGTTTTTACTCGGTGCAAGGAAGGCCGGCCATACCGGCACCCTCGACCCGATGGCGGACGGACTGCTGCCGGTGACCTTGGGCGAGGCGACCAAGTTTTCTGCCGACTTGCTCGAGGCAGACAAGTCCTATCGCGCGACGCTGAAACTCGGCGTGACGACCACGACCGGAGATGCCGAAGGCGAAGCAACGCAGCATGCGCCGGTTGCAGTGACGGACGCAATGATTGAGGCGGCACTGCAACGGTTCGTTGGCGCGATCTGGCAGGTGCCGCCGATGCACTCGGCGTTGAAGCGCGATGGCCGTCCGCTGTACGAGTTCGCACGGGCAGGCATCGAGGTGGAGCGCGCACCACGATCGATCACGATCGGGCGTCTGCAATGCGTCGGACGCCAGGGTGATGACCTGACGCTCGAAGTGGACTGCAGCAAGGGTACTTATGTGCGCGTGCTGGCGGCTGACATCGGAGCCGCGCTCGAATGCGGTGCGCACCTGACCGCACTACGGCGGACCCGCGTCGGCGCACTGCGGGTCGAAGATGCCGCTTCCCTGCCGGCACTCGAGGCGATGTCGCTCGAGCAACGGCGTAGTGCGCTGGGCGCGGTTGATGACCTGCTGGCGTCGTTGCGACGCATCGACCTCGACGAAACGCTCGCGGGACGCTTCAGGCAGGGGCAGCGGCTGGCGATCGACGCCGAGCCGCGGGGCCGGGTGCGCGTGTATGCGCCCAACGACGAACTGCTGGGCACGGCGAACGTCGGCGAATGGGGTGTAGTCGCACCCGAACGACTGATCTCGAACGAGAAGGCATTGTCATGAAACGCGCATTGCGCAATGTTGCAATCATCGCCCACGTCGACCACGGCAAGACCACGCTGGTCGACAAGCTGCTGCAGCAGTCCGGCACCTTCCGCGAGAACCAGCAGGTCGCCGAGCGCGTGATGGACTCCAACGACCTCGAACGCGAGCGCGGCATAACGATCCTCGCGAAGAACTGCGCGGTCGACTACGAGGGCACGCACATCAACATCGTCGACACGCCTGGCCACGCCGACTTCGGCGGCGAGGTCGAGCGGGTGCTGTCGATGGTCGACGGCGTGCTGCTGCTGGTCGACGCGGTCGAGGGGCCGATGCCGCAAACGCGCTTCGTCACGCGCAAGGCGCTGGCGCAGGGACTGAAGCCGATCGTGGTGGTCAACAAGATCGATCGGCCGGGCGCTCGTCCGGACTGGGTCGTCAATCACACCTTCGACCTCTTCGACAAGCTCGGCGCGACCGAGGAGCAGCTCGACTTTCCGGTGATCTACGCTTCGGCGCTCAATGGCTATGCAGGGACGAGTCCCGACGTACGCGGCGGGAACCTGAGGCCGCTGTTCGAGGCGATCCTCGCGCACGTGCGGGTGCGCGACGACGACGCCAATGGCACGCTGCAGCTGCAGATCTGCTCGCTCGACTACTCGAGCTACGTCGGCAAGATCGGTATCGGCCGGATTACGCGCGGGCGCTTGCGCGCCGGACAGGAAGTGCTGGTCATGCATGGTCCCGAAGGCGGACAGAACGCTCCCACCACCAAAGGCAAGATCAACCAGGTGATGACCTTCGAGGGCCTCGACCGCAGGCTGGTCGACGAGGCGATTGCCGGTGACATCGTGCTGGTCAACGGCATCGAGGACATCGGTATCGGCTGCACCCTCACTCCGGTCGACGCGCCCGATGCGCTGCCGCTGCTCAAGGTCGATGAGCCGACACTGGTCATGAACTTCCAGGTCAACACGTCGCCGCTGGCCGGGCGCGAAGGCAAGTACGTCACCAGCCGCCAGTTGCGCGAACGGCTCGAGCGCGAGCTCAAGTCGAACGTTGCGATGCGCATGCGCGAGACCGACGATGAACAGATATTTGAGGTGGCCGGCCGCGGCGAATTGCACCTGACGATCCTGCTCGAGAACATGCGGCGCGAAGGCTACGAGATGGCCGTATCGCGACCGCGCGTGCTGTTCAGGGAAGTCGACGGCGAGAAACTCGAGCCGTTCGAGATGCTGACGGTCGACATCGAGGAAGTGAACCAGGGCGCGATCATGGAGGAGCTAGGTCGGCGCAAGGGCGACCTGCAGGACATGCAGCCCGACGGCAAGGGACGCGTGCGGCTTGAGTACAGAATTCCTGCGCGCGGGCTGATCGGCTTCCAGGGCGAGTTCATGACGCTGACGCGCGGCACGGGACTGATGAGCCACGTGTTCGACGACTATGGTCCGGTGCGCACCGGCGACGTCGGCGAGCGGCGCAACGGCGTGCTGGTGAGCCAGGACGACGGTGAAGCCGTCGCCTATGCGCTGTGGAAGCTGCAGGAGCGCGGCCGCATGTTCGTCAGCCCGGGTGACAAGCTTTACGAGGGCATGATCATCGGCATCCATTCACGCGACAACGACCTCGTCGTCAATCCGGTGCGCGAGAAGAAACTCACGAACGTCCGAGCGTCCGGCAAGGACGAGCACATCGACCTGGTGCCGCCGATCCAGCTGACGCTCGAGTCGGCGGTCGAGTTCATTGCCGACGACGAGCTGGTCGAGATCACGCCGCGGAGCATTCGGCTGCGGAAGCGATTCCTGAAGGAACACGAACGTAAGCGCGCCCAGCGCGAAGCGGCTTGAGCGCATAGGCGCTCAAGTCGCCGAACGCGGCAGAGTCAACCGCGCCCTCCCTCCGCCCTCGCTCCGCGCGGGAGGGAATTGAAATCATCCCGATGAAGCACGATCCCGCCCACCGCCGCGCGCTGATCCTGATGATCATCGCGCCGACGCTCTGGAGCATTGCCGGGGTCGTCACACGCAACCTGTCGCCGGAACTGCAGGCGCACGGGCGATTCGAGATCACGTTCTGGCGCAGCCTGTTCGCGGCCGTGTTCGTCGGTGGCTTCCTGGCGCTGGTCCGGCGCAACCTCGCGGGCGCGCTGCGGCGTGCGGGCGTGGCAGGCATCGTCTCGGGTTGCATGTGGGCGACGATGTTCATCTGCTTCATGCTGGCGCTGACGCTGACCTCGACCGCAAACACGCTCATCGTGCTCGCAGTGGCGCCGCTGCTGACGACGCTGCTGGCGTGGATCGTGCTGCAAGCGCCGATACCCGGGCGCACCTGGACTGCGGTGGCGATTGCAATGGCGGGCATCGTCTGGATGTTCGCCGGCAGCCTGCGCATCGAGTCTCCGGCGAGTGTGCTCGGCATGCTGATCGCCTTCGGCGCTCCGCTGGCATCAGCGATCAACGTCGTGCTGCTGAAGAAACGCGGCCATGCCGTCGACCTGATACCGGCGGTCTTCATCGGCGGGCTCATTTCATCGGGGCTGATGCTGCCGCTCGCGTTGCCTTTCATCGCGCGGCCGCTCGACCTGCTGCTGCTGGCGGTGCTCGGCTTCTTCCAGCTCGGCCTGCCCTGCATGCTCTTGGTGATCGCGGCGCGCCGCCTGTCGGCCACGGAGGTTGCGCTGCTGGCGCTGCTCGAAGTACTGCTGGGCCCGCTCTGGGCCTGGCTCGGGGCAGGAGAGGAACCTGCGACGACGACCCTGATCGGCGGCGCGCTCGTGCTCGGAGCGCTCGTGCTGAATGAGCTGGCGGGCACGCGTGCAAGGGCCATCGCCGGCGCGCGGAGCGGCTGAGCGCCGCGCATAATCGCCGCCGATGGATGCGATCGCCTCCGTGAACGATGCGCCGTTGCCGGTGCGACAGGTCGAGCCTTCGCGCGCCTTCAGATGGCTGGCGCTCGGCTGGCGCGACTTCATGCGCAGCCCGCTGGCGGGACTCGTACATGGTGCCTTCGTCGCGATCGGCGGCTGGGTCGTCCTCTGGGTTTCGCTGCGCTTCGGCTGGGTCGCACCCGGCGCGTTCTCGGGCTTCGTCATCGTCGGCCCGATCCTCGTGACCGGGCTTTACGAGATCAGCCGCGTGCTGGCGCGCGGCCAGCACGCGGGTCTGAGCGATGCCGTCGTGGCCTGGCGGCGCGGCACCCGCCCTCTGGTTCAGCTCGGCATCCTGCTCGCCGTGCTCGGCACGCTCTGGGTCGCGGCGTCTGCGCTGCTCTTCACGCTCTTCGCACGGGCGCCGCTGAAGGGTCCGATGGAGTTCCTGCGCTACGCCGCCGTCGAGCAGGGCAACCTGCTCTTCACGCTGTGGGCGATCCTCGGCGGCCTGGGTGTTGCCATCGTCTTCTCACTCACCGCGGTCTCGCCGCCGTTGCTGCTCGGTCGCAAGGTCGGGTTTCGGCAGGCTCTGCTGACCAGTGCACGCGCGGTCGGCGAGAACCCGGTCACGATGCTGCTGTGGGCGCTCATGATCCTGGTGGCGACTTCGTTGTCGCTCGCGACGGCGATGCTCGGTTTCCTGGTCAGCGTGCCGGTGCTCGGCCACGCCAGCTGGCATGCGTATCGCGACCTGGTCGACGCCGAAGGCGTGCCTTTGCGCAATCCCTGACGATGGAAGCCACGGTCTTCGGCCTCACCGAGGAGCGCATCACCGAGCTCGGCATGACCTGGGGCATCGGCGCCTTCATCGCACTGATGCTCTTCATCATCTGGAAGCTGGCGCGCGAATCGAAGGCGGGCCGCTTCGGAACCTTCGTGCTGTTCTTCGTGCTGGCGTTCGGAATCCTGGGCTTTGTCGCCAAGTCGGTGCTTCAATGGATCCTGAAGTCCTAGGCAGGGCGCCGTCGGCGAGCCCGTGGCGCTTTTGCGTCGCGCCGATGATGGACTGGACCGATCGGCATTGCCGCTTCTTCCACCGGCAGCTGTCGGTGCGCGCGCGGCTGTATACGGAAATGATGACGACCGGCGCGCTGCTGCATGGCGACGCCGAGCGTCACCTGCGGTTCGATCCCGCCGAGCATCCGCTCGCGCTGCAACTCGGTGGCAGCGAGCCCGGCGAACTCGCCCGTGCGGCGCGGATCGGGGCAGATGCCGGCTACGACGAGATCAACCTGAACTGCGGCTGCCCGTCGGAGCGCGTGCAGCATGGCGCCTTCGGGGCTTGCCTGATGGCGGAACCGGAACTGGTGGCCGATTGCATCAAGGCGATGCAGGATGCGGTCAGCGTGCCCGTCACGGTCAAACACCGCATCGGCATCGACTGCAGCGAGGACTACGCCGTCGTGCGCGACTTCGTCGGCGTACTGCATCGGACCGGGTGCCGCGTGTTCATCGTGCACGCGCGCAATGCCTGGCTCAAGGGCCTCAGTCCAAAGGAGAACCGCGAAGTGCCGCCGCTGCGCTACGAAGTCGTATATCGGCTGAAGCGCGACTTTCCGGACGCGACCGTCGTGCTCAACGGCGGGCTGCAGTCGCTCGACGAAGTGCTGGAGCAGTCGCGCCGACTCGATGGTGTGATGCTGGGGCGGGCGGCCTACCAGTGTCCATTTCTGCTCGCGGACGTCGATTCGCGCTGCTTCGGCGACTCTCGGCCGCGCCCGACGCTTGCCCATGTGGTCGAGCGCATGTCGCGCTACCTCGAGCGCGAATGCCGCGCTGGCACCGCGCCGCGCCACGTCGTGCGCCACATGCTGGGTCTGTGCCATGGGCTGCGCGGCGCGCGACATTGGCGGCGCATGCTGAGCGACGCGGCGTTCCTGGAAGCCGGCGGCGTGGCGGTCCTGCAGCACGCGGCGGCCACGCTTCGCGCGGCCGAATCCCGTCAGCGCGCTGCGGCCTGAAGTGGTACATCAGCCCGGGCAGGCCTTCGCGGCCTCGCCCTCGCGGCGGCTGATTTCCTTGTCGGCCTTCTGCATCTGCTCGATCGTGGCCGCGCGCTGGTCCAGCGATGCACGCGTGCTGCGCGCCCGTTCGAGATCTTTTTGCGCCCGTTCGCAGCGCTCGCGCGTCTTAGCCTCCGCCTTTTTGCGATCGGCCGCCTCGCGGTCGACGCGCGTCTGCTCCTGTGCCCGGGTCTTGTCGACGGCTTTGGCTTCCGCAGCGTCGTGCTTAGCACGATCCTTCGCAGCCTTCTGTTCGTCGACGGCCACCGGCGGCGCGGTGTTGACCTTGCGCACGGCCGAGGTACCTTCGGGACACTGCGTGTTCGAATAGGTGACCTTACCGTCGGCCGACTCGCAGCGCTGCACATTCTGGGCAGAAGCCATGGCTGCGCCGAGCAGCAGCCCAAGCTGCAGCAGGCGGACAGGAATGTGCCTCCTCATGCCTGGTCCTCAGCCGCACACGCGGCGGTAATCGGCCACCAGCTGCTCCGCGTGACGATCCATCTGTTCCAGGTCGTCGAGCGAGTAGTAGGGGCGATTGACCAGCAGGTTGCGCATCCGGTGGACGGACTGGATTTCGCCCTGAAGGTAGGCGCAGTCGGCCTTGCGCTGTTCGTTCCGCACCTGCTGTGTCTGTTGTTGCTGCTGCGCCAAGGCCGCCTGCTGTGTGCGTCGCTGCTGCGCCAACTGCTGCGCCGCTTCCGCATCCCTCGCGGCGCGCTCGCGCGCGGCCTGCTGCGCCTCAGCGGATGGTGTGTCTGCAGGCTGGAGCGACTTCACGGGTGTCGTACCGGTCGGACACTTCGCGTTTGAATAGGTGATCCCGCCGCCCGCTCCCTCGCAGCGCTGGATCTGTTGAGCCGTCGCGACCGGTAGGGCGAATGCAACGCTCAGCAACGCGATGGTCCGGAACATCGGACCAGTCTAGCGACCGATCGGCCGCTCGTCAGCATGAAAGGACTGGCCTACACCGCAGCCGCGCCGCGGCTGCGGTGTAGGCCAATGAACTACTGAACGCCGGCAGTTTGCCGGATCGCGTCCGCGGCGACCTTGTTGAAGCGGTACTGATAGTCGTACACGCTCGCACCGGCCTGATAGAGCTTGCCGGGCCGCACACCTGGCAGTCCCTTGGTTGGCTCGATGAAGGCGATGCGCGCCGATTCGCGTTCTACGACGCTGACGCCCGTGTCCAGCGGATCGACCTGGGCCGGGAACGACAGCACAACCGCGCGCGTGCCGGCGACCGTCTTCTCTTCCCACTCGCCGCGCCCGACTGGCTGATCCGCGGTGCGGTCGCAGAATATGGTGCCCGTCTTGGCCGGGTACAGAGTGACTTCACCCTTCTTGCCACCGCCGCTGAACAGCATCGCGTAGGGCTTGGCGCCCTGGCGGTCTTCATACGCCAGGCAGTACGGAATCGCCTTCGAGAAGTTTCCGACGAACTGTGACGTCGTGCTGGCGCCGGTGAACGACTCGCGGCGCGGCAGCATCAGCACGTCGTCAACGAAGCGCGCTGTGGCGAGATAGGCCATCGAGCCCTTGGGGAAGCGCGCACTGCCTACTCGCGCGGCTTCCTGGCGCGGATAGTTGTCCTGGGTGCGGAGGAACAGAGAGATCGGCAGGTCGGACACGTCATACGCCTGGAGTTGCACGGCGACGCGCAGCGGCGCCTGGCCCGCATAGACCAGATAGAAGGTACCGTCGTTGGCAGGGATCGCGAAGTTGGCGCGTCCCAGCGCGCGCCGCTCGCCATTGAGCACCGCGTGGGCGGTGTCGATGCTGCCGTTCAGCGTCGACTGATTGACGTCGTCGATGGTCTCGGTCAGCGGGTACCGATTGCCTTCGCTCGGGGTCGCCCCCGCCCGGATGTTCGCCATCCGCGTACCGACGAGGTGATACAGCCCGTCGCCCTTCAGCGCATCGAACGACGGCGCCGCCACGGGCTTGGCGCCCGGAACGACAACCGGCTTCGGCGCGGGGCCGTAGACGACGACCTCGCCGGCCTGCTGTGCCAGCGCAAACGGCGTGGCGACCGCGGCAAGTGCGAATGCGCCGATGCGGAGTGAACCCAATGTCATGCTGCCTCCCAGTGGCTGATTCAATCTGGATACCTGCGGCGGTGCCGCCTCGTCCTCTCGAGGGACAGTCCCGGCCATCCGCGCTGGCGCGAATGGTACTGGTTGCAGGCTCGTCCGCACGTCCGCGAGAGGGGTGGATTGCGGTCCCGCGAAGGTGGGACTCAACTTTCGTCCAAACGGTTCGACGTCAGATCACCTTGCCCGGATTCATGATCCCCAGCGGATCGAGCGCCTGCTTCAGCGTGCGCATCAGCTGCATCTCGACATTCGACTTGTAGCGGACGATCTCGCTGCGCTTCAGCTGACCGACGCCGTGCTCGGCCGAGATCGATCCGCCGAAGGCGTGCACCTGGTCATGCACCGTCGCGTAGATCTGCGGTTGCAGCGCCACGAAGCGGTCGGCGTCCATGTCCAGCGGCGGGCTCACGTTGTAGTGCAGATTGCCATCGCCGAGGTGGCCGAAGACCACCATGCGCACCGCCGGAAACCGCTGCTGCAGCAGCGCATCGGTCGTCTCGACGAAGCGCGCGATCGCAGAGATCGGAACCGCGACGTCGTGCTTGATGTTGCGGCCTTCCTGGGTTTGCGCCTCCGAAATCAGCTCGCGTAGCGACCACAGTGCGCGGCGCTGCGCGGTCGACTGTGCGATCGCCGCGTCGGTGGCCATGCCTTCTTCGATCGCGGCGGCCGCCAGCGCTTCGAGCATGCCGTTGGCATGCGCCTCGTCCTCGTGATCGCTCAGTTCGAGCAGGACGTAGTTCGGGCTGCGCTCCAAAAATGGAGACGTGTGCCCGGGGTAATGGCGTTCGACCAGGGTCAGGCAGAGGTCGCTGAGGCACTCGAACGCCGTCAGGGTCGGACCGCAGCGGCTGCGCGCCGCCTGCAGCAAGTGCAGTGCCGCCGACAGCGACGGCACGGCGAGCAAAGCAGTGGCGTGAGCGCGCGGCAGCGGAAAGGTCTTCAGGCACGCGGCGGTGATCACCCCCAAAGTGCCTTCGGCCCCGATGAACAGGTCGCGCAGGTCGTAGCCGGTGTTGTCCTTGCGCAGCCCGCGCAGACCGCTCCAGATCTCGCCGCTGGGCAGCACGACCTCCAGGCCGAGGCAGAGTTCGCGCGCGTTGCCGTAACGCAGTACCTGCACGCCACCAGCGTTCGTACTGAGGTTGCCGCCGATCGTGGCGCTGCCCTCGGCTGCCAGCGACAGCGGAAACAACTGACCCTGCGCGCGCGCGGCGTCCTGGACCTCGACCATCGTGCAGCCAGCCTCGGCTGTGACGGTGCCGTTGGCGACATCCACCGCTCGAATCTGCCGCATGCGTTTCAGCGACAGCAGGATGGCGCGACCATCGGCCGCGGGCGTCGCGCCGCCGACCAGCCCGGTGTTTCCGCCCTGGGGCACAACCGGCGTGCCGGTCTTCGCGCACCAGCGCACCACTTGCGCAACCTCACTGACGGCGGCCGGCATGACCACGGCCTGCGCCTTCCCCGTGTAGCGCTTGCGCCAGTCGACCAGGAACGGCGCCATGTCAGCGGGCTGGTCGAGGACGTGGGCGATCCCGACGATCGCGCGCAGTTCGTCGACGTGGCTCATTTCGGACGACGTTGCGCCGCAAGCTTCATCGGTCGGAGGTAGGCGATTGCAGCCCCGAGAAACGCCGCGCTCAGCGCGAGTTCGGCGGCCGCCAGCACGGTGGCAGGTAGCGGTTCGAAAACTCGCGCCGCGCCCTCGAAGACGTACAGCATGGCGACGAACAGAGCGATCTGCATGGCGTACGCACTGCCGCGCAACAGCGCCGGCAAAGGCAGCAGCAACGGCACGACCTTGAGCGCCAGCCAGGATCCGCCGGGACGCAGCGGCGCAAGCAGCAGTTCCCACGCGAGCGTGAGCACGATCAGGCCCAGCCAGGCTGCGACCGCGATCCACCACGCGGCGCGTTGTCGCGACGAGCTGCCGGGCAGCGGACCGACGGCACTGCTCATGACTGCAGGCGCAACGCCGCACGCGCCAGGCGCGAGCCGAGCGCCTGGGCGAGGCGACGCTCCTCGTCCGTCAGCTGCGGTGGCGCGCCGTGGCGCGCGGTGTGGCTCGCCCCGTACGGGGTGCCGCCGCTGTGGGTCGTCATCAGATCGGGCTCGGTGTACGGAATGCCGAGTACCAGCATTCCATGGTGCAGCAGCGGCAGCATCATCGACAGTAGAGTCGCCTCCTGGCCGCCGTGCAGGCTGCTGGTCGAACAGAACAGCGCAGCCGGCTTGCCCGCAAGCGCGCCGGAGAGCCAGAGTCCTGCGGTGCTGTCGAAATAATGCTTCAGCGGCGCCGCCATGTTGCCAAAACGTGTCGGCGATCCGAGGGCAAGCCCACCGCATTCCTGCAGGTCGCTCAACTCGGCGTAAGGCGCCCCCTCGGGGGGAACCGGCGGATGTGCCTGCTCGATCAGCGGCGCGACCGGTGGCACGGTGCGCATGCGGGCCGCGGTCCCATCGACAGCATCGACGCCGGCTGCCACGGCCTCGGCGAGCCGGCGCGTGGCGCCGTGACGCGAGTAATACAGAACCAGGATGTCCACGTGTCCGGTGAGCGCCGGCGGCGGGAGGGTGGCGAGGGGCGCTGCCGTCGTCGGACCGCGCCAAGGTGACACGTATTATAGAAAGCGCCGTCGGGGGCCTCATGTTCCCGAACTCCCGTCGTCGTCCATGCTCCTGACTGCCGCCCTCGACCGCTTTCCGAGGCTGAAGACCGCCCGGGAAGTCGCGCTCTTCGCCTACCGGCGCGGCAAGGAGGTCCGGCTGCAACAGGTTGCGGGCAGCCTGTCCTTCATAACGTTGCTGTCGATCGTTCCGCTGTTCGCGGTCGGCCTCGCGATCTTCGCCGTGTTTCCGATATTCGCGGACTTCCGCGAGGCGCTGCAGTCCGTGATATCGAGGACACTGCCGCCGCAGATCTCTTCTACAGTGCTCGGTTACGTCAACGAATTCGCGCTGCAGGCCGGGCGGCTCACGACCGCGGGACTGATCGTGCTCGCGCTTTCCGCGCTCGCGATGATCATGACCGTCGACCACGCGCTGAACGACGTCTGGCAAGTGCGCACGCGGCGTTCCTTCAGCCAGCGCCTGTTGATCTACTGGGCGCTGCTGACGCTCGGGCCATTGCTGATCGGTGCGAGCCTGACCGCGAGTTCCTTCTTCTGGTCGCCTTCTGAAGAAGAATTGCGGCGCATCCCGTGGATCCTGCGCGGCCTGCTCGACTACGCGCCGGTGATCCTGAGCGGATTCGCGTATTCCGCGTTGTACGTGTTCGTGCCGAATCGCCTGGTTCGATGGCGCGATGCGCTGCTCGGCGGGTTCGTCGCGGCGATCCTGTCCGAACTGCTGAAGCTCGGCTACGCGTTGTTCATTGCACGCGGCTCCGTGCGGTCAATCTATGGGGCCTTCGCTGCACTGCCGCTCTTCCTGCTGTGGATGTACCTGTCGTGGTACGCGCTGCTGTTCGGCGCGGCAATCGCTGCGACTCTGCCGCGACTGCGCAGCACGCGCTTTTCCGATGAACTGCGCGCCGGCAACGCGTTCGTGACTGCGCTCGCGTTGCTGCGCCACCTGCTGGAATCCCGGCGCAACGGATTGCCGGCTGTCGGATCGTCCGAGCTCGCACTGCGGGCGCGTACCGATCTCGTCGATGCCGAGCGGCTGCTTGAAACCCTCGAACGTCTCGGCTATGCACGGCGGCTGGCAGCCGCGCGTCGCCGCTCCGAATCGTCGGAGTGGCTGCTGTCGGCCGATCCGGCGCGCGCGACGCTGCGACCGGCTTTCGAGCGCTTTGCCGTCGACCCGAGGAACCTGCTGCTCGCGCTCGACCAGGAGGGACTCGGTGCGCTGATGCGTGGCTGGATCGACAGCGATGCCTGGCTCAATGCGCCGCTGGAGCAGAGTCTGCCCGCGGCAACCGTTTCGACGGCCGTCGCGGCAGCCGCTTCGCCCGGGGTGTCTCAGCCCGTCACGCCAATCACCAGCGCCGCCGCCCCGAGCACGAGCACGCCGGCGAGCCGATCGGTCCACCGCGAGTAGCGCGGATCGGCGGCCACAGTCCGAGCGCGGGACGCGAGCCAGCCGTAACCCGCGAGGATCAGGAACTCCGGGACGATCGAGCCGGCTGCGAGCCAGACCATCTGCGGTCCGAGTGCGAGCCGCGCGTCGACGAACTGCGGCAGGATCGCGACGAAGAAGATCAGCGTCTTGGGATTGGCGAGCTGCAGCGTCAGCCCGGCCAGGTAGAGATCGCGCGGCGCTCTGCCGCCGGTATTCGCGGTCGAAACGGTGATCGCCGATGGCCGGCCGAATAATGCTGACAGCCCGACATACACGAGATAGGCGGCGCCGAGCCATTTGACCGCGACGAAGAACTCGCGCGACGCCACCAGGACCGCACCGAGCGCGGTCGCCGAGATCGCAAAGTAGATCGCATTGGCGCTGAGAATGCCGAGGCTGGCCCAGGTCGAGCGCCGCGCGCCGTGCGCGAGGCCGCAGGCGATCACGAGCATGACCGCCGGCCCGGGCGACAGCGACAGCGCAATCTCGGTGAGCACGTACAGCCAGTACGTGTCCCAGTTGACGGCGTTGAGCAAGGTCGTGCTTCCGGCTTCAACCAGCGACGGGCGCCGCGGCGAACACGCGAGCTGCGAACTGCCGTAGCGCTGCAAGGAGCTCGTTCGGGCGTTCCGACATCAGCGCATGGCCGCTGCCGTCGATCTGGACCACGCTCGCTTCGGTGCAGGCCTCGATCAGCGGTTGCGCCGAGCGCGGCGACGTCATCAGATCCTGCCGCCCCAGCACGAAGAGTGCAGGGCACTTCAGCGCGCGCGCAGCTTCGATGCCGTCCGCGTAGGCATTGCAGGCGGCGAAGTCCGTCGACAGCACTGCGGGCCCGTTGCGGCGTGCAATCCGCTGCATCAGCCTCAGGTTCTGCCACGCATTCGAAAACCCCGGCCCGGGGTTGGACGGCTTGCGGTCGAACGCTGCGATCGAACTGCTGTGCGACCAGACGTTGATCATGTCGAGCGCTGCCGGAACGTCGTTGCGAGTGGCGGCAAGCAGCGCTTCGGACACGCGCATCGGGAACGCTGAAGCAATCAGCGCGACGCCGGCCGTGCGCTGCGGCAGTCGCCGCGCGAGTTCCAGCGAAATCAGCGAGCCCATGCTGTGCCCGACCAGCATCAGGCGCTTCGCGCCGCTGGCCAGAAGGGCTTGCGCGACACGGTCGGCGATCGCTTCCACGCTGACGAGTGCCGGACCCTCACTGCGCACGTGGCCGGGCAAATCGAGCGCCAGCACGCTGTAGCCGTGATGCGCGAGGTAGCGGCTCTGCAGGATCCAGGCGCTGTGATCGTTCTGGGCGCCGTGCAGGAAGACGACCGTTGGCCGCTGCGGGTCGAAGGCGCGTCCGCCCGTGTAGGCGTACAGGCGGGGCGAGCTCAGCAGATCCATGTCAACCTACCTTCTGCGCGCGTTTCAACGCCTGTGCCAGGTCGTCGAGCAGGTCGGCGGGGTCTTCGAGGCCGATCGAAAGCCGGATCGTGCCCTGCGTGATGCCGGCCGCGGCGAGTTCGTTGTCGGGTACGCGGAAATGCGTGGTCGACGCGGGGTGGATCACCAGCGACTTCGCGTCGCCGACGTTGGCCAGGTGCGAGAAGACACGCAACGCCTCGACGAACGCGCGGCCGGCCGCCCGCGACCCCTTCAGGTTGAAGCTGAAGACCGCGCCGCAGCCGCGTGGCAGCAGGCGCTGTGCGAGCACGCGGTCGGGGTGCGATTCCAGTTCGGGATAAGCAACCGCTTCGACCGCTGAGTGCGTACTGAGGAACTTCACGACGGTGCGGGTGTTGTCGACGTGGCGCTGCATCCGCAGCGGCAGCGTCTCGATGCCCTGCAACAGCAGGAATGCAGTGTGTGCGCTCATGCAGGCGCCGAAGTCGCGCAGCCCCTCGCGGCGCGCCCGCAGAAGGAACGGCGCCACCGTGCTTTCCTCCGAGAAATTCATGCCGTGGAAACCGGCATACGGCTCGGTCAGCGTCGGGAATTTCCCGCTCGCCAGCCAGTCGAAGGTGCCACCGTCGACCAGGACGCCGCCAATGGCGACGCCGTGCCCGCCGAGGAACTTGGTGGCCGAGTGGTAGATGAGGTCGGCGCCGTGATCGAACGGCTTCATCAACCATGGCGTGGTGAAGGTCGAGTCGACCAGCAGCGGCACGCCGTGGTCATGGGCGATATGGCTTACGGCCGGGATGTCGAGCACGTCGAGGCCGGGGTTGCCGAGCGTCTCGCCGAACAGCAGCCGTGTCGCGGGCCGGATGGCCGCACGCCAGGCCGCGAGATCGCGCAGATCGACGAAAGTCGTTTCGATGCCGAAGCGCGCGAGCGTGTAGGCGAGCAGATTGTGCGAGCCGCCGTAGAGAGCGCGGCTGGCGACGATGTGGCCGCCCGCGCCCATCAGCGTGACGATCGCGAGGTGCAGTGCGGCCTGGCCGCTCGCGGTCGCGATCGCTCCGACTCCCGTTTCGAGCGCGGCCATGCGCTCTTCGAGCACTGCGACGGTCGGATTGGAGATGCGCGAGTAGACGTGTCCGGCGCGCTCCATGTTGAACAGTGCCGCCGCGTGGTCCGAGTCTTCGAAGACGAAAGATGCGCTGGCGTAGATCGGCACCGCCCTGGCCCCGGTGGCCGGGTCCGGCGGCTGGCCGGCATGCAGAGCCAGCGTGTCGAAGCCTGGATAGCGCGCAGTCATGGCATGGCCTTACAAGGCGAAAGACCGATGATGCCAGCGCCGATGTGGCCGGGCGCGGCGCTGACTCGGTTACTGAAGAATGGCGCCGCTACACTCAGACGTGATGGATACCCGGACCCAGCAGCTGTACCCGCCGATCGAGCCGTACGACAGCGGCATGCTGGCATTGGACGACGTGCACACGATGTACTGGGAGGCCGTCGGCAACCCGGACGGCATCCCGGTGCTTTTCCTTCACGGCGGACCGGGTGGAGGCTGTTCGCCCGAGCACCGCCGATTCTTCGATCCCGAAGCGTTCCGCACGATTCTCTTCGACCAGCGCGGTGCCGGGGCCTCGACCCCGGTCGGCGAGGTGCAATCAAACACGACGCAGCAGCTGATCGCAGACATCGAGCTGCTGCGCGAGTACCTCGGCGTACAGCGCTGGCTCGTATTCGGGGGATCCTGGGGCAGCACGCTCGGCCTGGCGTACGGCCAGACCTACCCGCAGCGCTGCAGCGGCTTTCTGCTGCGCGGAATCTTCCTCGGCCGGCAAAGCGAGATCGACTGGTTCCTGTATGGCGTGCGACAGATTTTTCCCGAGGCTTGGGAGAAGTTTGCGGGCATGCTGCCGGAAGCCGAGCGTGCCGACCTGCTCCGTGGCTACCTCAAGCGCCTCTTCGATCCCGACCCGCGTGTGCACGTGAGCTTCGCGCGCGCCTGGAGCGAGTACGAGGGGTCGTGTTCGACGCTGCTGCCGAACGCGGAACTCGTCCGCCACTTCGCGGCCGAGGCGCTCGGCCTGGCGCGGCTCGAGGCGCACTACTTCGCCCACGGCTGTTTCCTCGGGCCGGACGAACTGCTGCAGAACATGCATCGGCTCGGTCGCCACCCGGCCTCGATCGTGCATGCGCGCTACGACATGGTTTGCCCGATCCTGAGTGCCGACGAACTGGCGCGCGCGTGGCCCGGAGCGCGCTATGTGGTGGTTCCGGATGCGGGCCATTCAGTATGGGAGCCGTCGGTTCGTGCGACCGTGCTGGCGGAACTCGACCGCTTCAAGTCGCTGCTGGGTTGAAGGCGATGCCACGATTCGCCGCCAACATCAGCTTGATGTATCCGGAATACCCGCTCATCGAACGGATCGGAGCCGCGGCTCGCGACGGTTTCGCTGCGGTTGAGGTGCAGTTTCCCTACGAGGTCGAGTCGGCCGACTTCCGTCGCGCGCTCGACGCCGCCCATGTCCGCCTGGTGCTGATCAACGCGCCGGTCGGCCAGGCGGCGACGGGCCGCGGCTACGCGGCGCTGCCCGGACACGAGCAGGAGTTCGACGTGTCGATCGAGCGCGCGCTCGACTATGCGCGGGCGACGGGCGCCACCCGCGTCCACGTCATGGCGGGTTCGCCTGGTGCCGAGGTGCCACACGCGGACGCCCTGGCCGCCTACGAGCGCAACCTCGCAAAGGCAAGCGCGGCCCTCGCTGCGCACGGCATCGTGGCAACGATCGAGCCGATCAACCCGTACGACATACCGGGCTACTTCATGAACGGCCTGCCGCTCGCCCTGTCGGTGATGGAACGTCTGGGCCCGTCCGGACCCGCGCTCCAGTTCGACGCCTACCACCTGCAGATCATCCACGGCGACCTGATCCGCAGGCTCCGGGAGCACATCGCCCGGATCGGCCATGTCCAGATCGCCGGCGTACCGGCCCGTAACGAACCGGACCGGGGCGAAGTCAACTATCCCGAGATCTTTCGCGAACTCGACGCGTTGCGGTACGCGGGCTGGGTGGGGGCCGAATACCGTCCCGCGAATCCGGGGCCCGGCGGCACATCTGCGGGACTCGGGTGGCTGCGGGGATTCTGACGCGCTTGTGGCGCGGTGTGCGCAGAGCTAGCATGCTCTTGAATGCAGTAGTTGCATGCCGGAGGCCAAGATGAAGGTCAGCGACATCCTGCGTGTCAAGGGCAATGCGCTTTACACCGTGCCCCCGGACACGCCGCTGGCGCGGGCAATCGGAATCATGGCCGAGCTGGACATCGGCTCGGTCGTCGTCATGGAATATGGCGACCTCGTCGGCATGCTGACCTTTCGCGAGGTGATCAACCGGCTCAATGCCAATGCCGGCAGCGTCGGCGACATCAGCGTGCGCAAGGTGATGGATGACGCGCCGCTGACGATAACGCCGGAGACCGAGGTCATGGAGGTCCGCCGGCTGATGCTGGAGCGTCATGCGCGCTATCTGCCGGTACTCGATGGGCGCACCCTGGCCGGGGTGATTTCCTTCTACGACGTGGCCCGGGCCGTACTCGAAGAGCAGAGCTTCGAAAATCGCATGCTGAAAGCGTATATCCGCGACTGGCCGGAACCCGAGGACGCGGCGCGTAGCAACTGACGGCGGTTCCCATCACGTGTCCGCCGCGAGGTCGCGCGGCACCCCCACGCTGAACTGATCGCACCCGCGGGCCGCTTTGGTCGGGCTGCCGGTTGCAGTTCGTCCCCATTCGTCGCAAAACGCCGTCAGCGGGCGCGAGGCTGCGCCGGGCGCGATGAACCGTCGCCTGAGGCGACGAACTGCAGCGGGGGCGGATGAACGGGGAAAGCGGGCTGCAGGGCGACGAAAGGGCCATTCCGCGATTTCTGCAGCCGGTCGCAATCCGCTCGCGGTGGGACGGGCCGCTGCCTACAGTGCGTCCATCGATTCACGCAACCCACCGAAAG
>Ga0335084_10000394_pt1 | contig 36549 bp, 41 predicted proteins | sample Lox_Sample_44_FD_206721 | JGI IMG/M metagenome (GOLD analysis project Ga0335084, IMG submission 206721) | Soil microbial communities from Loxahatchee National Wildlife Refuge, Florida, United States - Lox_Sample_4.4 | ecosystem: Environmental > Terrestrial > Soil > Wetlands | place: USA...
TCGCAAGGACGAATGGTGCATTTCCATAGCCAACCGGCCTTCTTGAAAAGAAGCGTAGATGCGATGACCTGTGTAGTGCTCGCTCGCACGGTTGAGGCGGCCTGTCGCGGGTGCTAGGTCAGGTCGTCGAGACCGGAATCGCCTGAAAAACCAAATGAAAGCGCGCGTCACTGTCACATTGAAATCCGGCATCCTCGACCCCCAGGGCAAGGCAATTGAGGGCGCGCTGCGCTCGCTCGGGATTGTCGGGGTATCCGCCGTTCGCCAAGGCAAGGTCTTCGATATCGAGATCGATGGCTCCGACCGTGCCAAGGCCGAGGCGCTGCTCAAGCATGCGGCCGACAAGCTCTTGGCCAATACAGTGATCGAGAATTACCGAGTGGAAATTTTGGGATGAAAGCCGCCGTCCTCGTCTTCCCCGGCATCAATCGCGAGCACGACATGGCGCGCACGCTTCGGATGATGTCGGGGCGTGACCCCGCCATTGTCTGGCACGCCGAAACGGAACTTCCCTCCGGCACCGATCTGGTCGTGATTCCGGGCGGGTTCTCCTACGGCGATTATCTGCGTTGCGGCGCAATCGCGGCGCGCAGCCCTATCATGGACGCGGTGCGGGCTTACGCCGCCAGGGGCGGGCTGGTGCTCGCCGTGTGCAATGGTTTTCAGATCGCCTGCGAGGCGGGGCTTCTTCCCGGCGTGCTCATGCGCAATGCGCGGCTCAAGTTCATATGCCGGGACATTTTCCTCAAGGTCGAACGTTCCGACACGCCGTTCACCCGCGGCTACAACGCGGGCCAGGTGATCCGCGTACCGACTGCGCATGGTGAAGGCAATTACACGGCGGACGCCGAGACCATCGCGCGGCTGGAAGGCGAGGGGCGGGTGATCTTTCGTTATGTCGGGCCCGACGGGGCGCGCGACCCGGCATTCAATGTCAACGGTTCGACCAACGCGATCGCCGGCATCATCAACGATCGTGGCAATGTTCTTGGCATGATGCCTCACCCCGAAAACCACGTTGAAGCCGCAATCGGCCCGACCGACGGACGCGGCTTGTTTGCGGGGCTGGTCGAGGCGCTCGACCGGGCGGCATAATCTGTGATCCGCAACGAACCTCGCATGACGCCCGAGCTGATCGCCGAGCACGGCCTCAAGGCGGACGAATACGACCGCATCCTGAAGCTGATCGGCCGCGAGCCCTCGCTCACCGAACTCGGCATATTTTCCGCGATGTGGAACGAGCATTGCTCGTACAAATCCTCCAAGGTCCATCTCCGCACGCTGCCGACCAAAGGCCCCTGGGTGATCCAGGGCCCGGGCGAGAATGCCGGCGTCATCGATATCGGTGATGAACTCGCTTGCGTATTCAAGATGGAAAGCCACAATCACCCGAGCTACATCGAGCCCTATCAGGGCGCGGCGACCGGCGTCGGCGGCATCCTGCGTGATGTTTTTACGATGGGCGCCCGGCCCATTGCGTGTCTGAACGCGCTGTCGTTTGGCGCGCCTTCGCATCCGAAGACGCGGCACCTGGTGTCAGGCGTCGTGGCCGGAATCGGCGGGTACGGCAATTCGTTCGGCGTGCCGACGGTCGGCGGTTCGGTGCGGTTCCATTCGCGCTACGATGGTAATTGTCTGGTCAACGCGATGGCAGTTGGCATCGTGCGCAAGGACCAGATCTTCTATGCGGCGGCTTCGGGCGTTGGCATGCCGATCGTCTATCTCGGCTCCAAGACCGGGCGCGACGGCATCCACGGTGCCTCAATGGCGTCCGCGGAATTTGGTGAAGACTCGGAAGGCAAGCGGCCAACCGTGCAGGTCGGCGATCCGTTTTCGGAGAAACTGCTGCTCGAGGCGTGCCTCGAGATCATGCAGACAGGCTGCGTTATCGCCATCCAGGATATGGGTGCTGCCGGCCTGACCTGTTCGGCGGTGGAGATGGGGGCCAAGGGCGATCTCGGTGTCACGCTCGATCTCGATAAGGTGCCTTGTCGCGAGGACGGCATGAGCGCTTACGAGATGATGCTGTCGGAAAGCCAGGAGCGCATGCTCATGGTGCTCAAGCCCGACAAGGAAAAGGAAGCTGAAGCCATCTTCCGCAAATGGGGGCTCGATTTCGCGGTGGTGGGCGAGACCACGCCGTCGAAACGTTTCGTTGTGCGCCATGGCGGCAATGTGATGGCCGATTTGCCGATCAAGGAGCTCGGCGATCAAGCGCCGGAATACAAACGGCCTTTCGTTCACGGCGTAAAACCGAAAGAGATCGATGCCGAGAGCGTGCAGGCGCCAGTCGGTATTGTTGCGGCGCTGGAAAAGCTGCTTGCAACGCCGGATCTCTGTTCCAAACGATGGGTGTGGGAGCAGTACGACCACGTCATTCTCGGCAATACGGTGCAAAGGCCGGGCGGCGATTCCGCAGTGGTGCGCATCGAGGACGGCCCGAAGGGTCTTGCGCTGGCCACCGATGTGACGCCGCGCTACTGCGAGGCTGATCCGTTTGAGGGCGGCAAGCAGGCCGTAGCTGAGTGCTGGCGCAATCTCACGGCGGTCGGCGCCAGGCCGCTCGCCATCACGGACAATTTGAATTTCGGCAATCCGGAACGGCCGGAGATTATGGGTCAGTTCGTGGGCTGCATCCGCGGCATTGCGGAAGCCTGCAAGGCGCTCGATTTTCCGGTCGTATCCGGCAACGTGTCGCTCTACAACGAGACCAATGGCCGTGCGATTTTACCGACACCATCGATTGGAGGTGTCGGCCTGATCGATGATTTCAAAAAATCGGCAACGCTTGCGTTTAAGCACGCGGGTGAAGCCATTCTCTTAGTCGGGGAAACGACAGGCTGGCTCGGCCAGTCGATGTACTTGCGCGAAGTGTGCGGTCGCGAGGAGGGCGCTCCACCGCCCGTCGATCTCACGGAGGAGCGCGAGAACGGTGATTTCGTGCGCGCGCTCATTCTCGATGGCGTGGTGACCGCGGCGCATGACCTGTCCGATGGCGGCCTGTTGGTGGGTCTTGCCGAAATGGCATTGGCTTCAGGGATTGGTGCGGATCTGTCCGCGGCCCCGTCCGATATCCCCGCGCACGCACACTGGTTTGGCGAGGACCAGGCGCGCTACCTCGTCACCGTGCAGGCGCTGCACGTGGACGCTGTGCTCGCCCGCGCCAAGGCCGCGAACGTGCCGGTTTGGACAATCGGCAAGACCGGCGGCGACACATTGACGCTTGCTGGCGAGAGTCCCATCCTAGTCACGATTCTGCGCGAGCGTTTCGAGGCGTGGCTGCCGGCCTATATGGCCGGCGAGCTGTGAGCGATCTGCTAGGGTCCGTCCGATGGCTATGGACGCCGGTGAAATCGAGCGGCTGATCAAAGCGCACATCCCGGATGCGCGGGTGACGATCCGCGACCTTGCCGGTGATGGCGACCATTACGCCGCGACAGTCATCTCGGCTTCGTTCAAGGGCAAATCGAGGGTGCAACAGCATCAGCTCGTGTACGATGCGCTCAAGGGCCAGATGGGCGGGGTGCTGCATGCGCTTGCCCTGCAAACCGGCACGCCTTGATGAATTCCGGACGTGGCGTTCGCGTTCTCTCACCCAAGGGCGCAATCGCGCCGACCGGAACATGGAGTGTCGGTGCGCGCGCGGGCGACTTTGTATTCGTCGCAGGCATGCGGGGCATCAATCCGGTGAATAACCGTCTGGTCGAAGGCGATGAAGCGCGCATCCGGCAAGGTTTTATGAACATGAAACTGATTGCGGAATCCGAGGGCGCCGGTCTTCCGGACTGCGTTCGTCTGACCGTCTTTGTGACCGATATGATTCGGTTTCGTCCACTCGTAAACAAGGTGCAGGAAGAGCTTTGGGCCGGCGCTCCTTACCCGCCACGCACCATTGTCGAGGTCGCCAAACTCAATCAGGACGACGTTTTTGAGGTGGAAGGCACGTTTTACTCACCAAAAAGTCAATGAATCCTGTATTGGGTCTTGGGTTGGCGCGGTCTTCTGCGATACATATATCGGCGACGAGGCGGCGGCGCCGCCAAACAGGATGAGACTCATGGGCATCGAGCAATTCATCGACAATGAAGTGAAGGCAAACGATGTGGTGCTGTTCATGAAGGGCACACCGCAATTTCCGCAATGTGGGTTCTCGGGCCAAGTCGTGCAGATCCTCGACCATCTCGGGGTCGCCTACAAAGGCATCAACGTGCTCGAGTCCGACGAAATCCGGAACGGCATCAAGACCTATTCCAACTGGCCGACGATTCCGCAGCTCTATGTGAAAGGCGAGTTCGTCGGTGGCTGCGACATCATCCGCGAGATGTTCCAGGCTGGCGAATTACAACAGACTCTGAAAGATAAAGGCGTCGCCGTTCAGCAAACCGCCTGACGCGGCCCGCGCGTGGCGAAATTCCTTCTCGTTCTTGCGACGACTGCCGACCTTGCGCTCGCGGCACTGCTCGTAGGCGTGTCCGGATTTTTGTTCGGCGGTGGTCCCGAAAGCATGCATGCCAAAACGTTGGCGATGGCGGGTTATATCGCCGCCATCATTGGCTGTCTGGTGGCGCCCATCGCCGGATTTATTTTCCTTAAACGGGGCAAAGCCGGCCTTGGTTTGGCGGCAGCTTGGGTGCCGATCTTTGGCGCACTGGTCGCGCTCGCAATACCCGCGCCCTATTAGGCTACCGGAATAAAGCGGTAAGCTCCATCCTTGCGCTCGACCGTTCCGAGGCCCGGGTAGGGCAGGTGAAACCCGATCAGCTTTGAACGGTCGGTCGCGAGCCGGTCCAGCAACGAGCGGCGGGTGGCTATCGCCTGATCCGGCACATGATCCGCGACCGGCTTCCATTCCGGATGCTGAAAGGAGATCAGCGGATGGGTGAGGGCGTCGCCGGCTATGATCAGTCCGTCGCTGCCGGCGAGTTCGAGCGATACATGACCCTGCGTGTGGCCGGGCGTATTGATAATCCGTAGGCCGGAAACAACTTCGTCCCCGGCTTTCACCATTTTGAGCTTGTTCTTGATCGCCGCGTAAATGCGACGCGCGCCGGTGACAAACCCGGCCCGTTCGGCAGGTAGTCCGCGCGTCGCATTGTCGCCGGTCCAGAAATCCCACTCCGCGCCGGCTACATAAAAAGTGGCATCCGGCATCACCAGTTCGTCGAGTTCATCGACCGCGCCCCAGAGGTGATCGGGATGTCCGTGCGTGAAAATGACCTTGCTGATCTTGGCCCTGTCGATACCGGCCGCCTTGAGATTCTCCCACAATTTACCGGCAGTCGGCATGAACCGGTCACCGGAGCCCATATCGACGAGGATGAGATCGCTGGCCGAGCGGACCAGAGTCACATTGGTCGGCGAGTCGTATTGCTCTCCGGTTTGGCCCGCCGCCTCGAGCAACGCGTCACGCTCGGCAGTCGGCGCGTCGGGTGCCAGAAAACTTGTCGGCAATACCAGATGACCGTCGCTGACGATCGTCAGTTCGAAGGCCACATGCTTGAGCGCATAAGGCGCTGCTGCAAAAGCGGGCAGGGTGCGCGCGAGAACACTCGCAGCGGAAGCGGCAAGAAGCCCGCGACGGTTAAGGTTTAACATCGATGAAGCCGGCGTGTTAGAGGCTCACTTGCCTTCTACGCCAATGCCGCGCGCGCGGCTACTTACGGCGAGTGCCGTTTGCCCCGCTGAAGTTTTCGACTAACGCGAGCGGTTCAGCCGGTTCATGATCAGGTAGATGACGCCGAGAACCAGCGCCAGTCCGATCAAGCTTTGCGTGGGTACCCCACTCGCGAACTTCGTAACGTTGTCGGCCACCGACACCACGAACACCCCGGAGCCTTGTCCGAGGATGAGGTAGATCAACATGATCGCGAGGATAGCGACGAAACCAAGCTCGACGCATTCCCACAGGATCTGTTTTGCGGCGGCCATGTTGGCCATGAATTTTCGCATGGCAGAACCTCTTGATGACACACTACCTGTAGGTGGGGGGCCTGGCCCCCCACCCTGATTGCGTCAGCAAAAGCTGATCAGGCTAGCGCACGCGGGCGTCAGGCCATTTTCCGGTTCGAGAACAGCCAGAGGACGATCCCGAGAGTGATCAGACCGACGAGACCATTCCCGCCCATGTCTTTCACCCAGCCCATGATGTTCGCTGTCACAGCGCCGAAGAACGGCAGATTGGCGCCGACTAGTAGCGAGAGCACAATCGCCAATGCCAGCAGCATCAGAGCTAATTCCGTCAACGCCCCGACCCACTCTTTGATCGTATCGATCCCTTTCATTGCGGAGTCTCCCTAGGCATGTCCTCCTGATTCGAGGACAGCGTTTGTTCTTAGCGCTTTTCGCCTACTAAATGTAGAGAATTGTCGTAATGCAGCCACAAAATAAGCTGTGCACGATCCTTTTAGTCGGGGATAACTCCTCAGACGTACCCGATTTGGCACGGACCAAAGAGGCGAGTTTTTGCGTTTTCTAACCCCGTGCCCGGCGCGATTGCGCCGGCCAGCGCAGGCGACCCCGCTGCGCGTCAGCGGGAGTAATATTCGACCACCAGATGCGGCTCCATCTGGACCGCATAAGGCACATCCGTGATCACAGGAATGCGCGTCAGCTTGGCGGTTAGCTTCGATGCATCGACGTCGATGTAATCCGGCACATCGCGCTCGGCCAAAGCCTGCGCTTCCATTACCAGCGCCAGCTGCTTGGACTTTTCCTTGACCTCGACGACGTCGCCAACCTTCACACGGAAGCTCGCGACCGTCACGCGCTTGCCATTCACGCGGATATGGCCGTGGCTGATGAACTGCCGTGCGGCAAACACCGTCGGTACGAACTTGGCGCGGAAGATAAGCGCGTCCAGCCGGCGCTCCAGCAGGCCGATCATATGGGCACCGCTGTCGCCTTTCAGGCGACGGGCTTCCTGGTAAATTCCGCGGAATTGACGCTCGGAAATATTGCCATAGTAGCCGCGCAGTTTTTGCTTGGCTTTGAGCTGAACGCCGTAGTCGGACAGCTTGCTTTTCCGACGTTGGCCATGCTGGCCAGGCCCATATTCGCGCCGGTTCACCGGGCTCTTTGGGCGGCCCCAGATGTTTTCGCCCATCCGGCGGTCGATCTTGTACTTGGATTCCATGCGCTTGGTCATTCGCGTCCTCGATTGTGTTGCTGTTGCTGAGGATCGCGCCTTCCTCTGTCCCGGCAGGGCCGGAACCGACAGGCAAAGCCTCGTAAGCGCAAGGCCTTGCCGCAGGTCGCGAAACGCCCGGCAGACCTTGAAATCCGCCGGGCGCGCGGGTTTTAGGGGCGAACCGGGCGGGTGTCAAATCCAATGCAAATATAAGAAGTTAAGCCTGAGATCGTTGGTCGCATGAGTTCGCCTTGCCGAACCGCCGCAGTGACACCACGTTAGTGGCGTCAGGCCGGGCCCCTCTGGCAGCCAGATGGCTGCGATGTCGGACTGATCAAGATCGGGGCCCAAATGAGCCGAATATTCCCGCCAGACCCAGTTGATATGTGCCGTCGTCTGCGGCTTGTCTCCGTGATTGCCCCGGAGCGATGCCGATGAGCGATCTGTTCGTATTTTCCTATGACGCGATGGCCGCGCTCCTCCAGGTGATCATGATCGACCTGGTGCTAGCCGGCGACAACGCGGTGGTGATCGGACTAGCGGCCGCGGGTCTGCCGCCCGAACGCAGAGGGCAGGCAATTCTCGTCGGTATCGCGGCCGCGACCGTGCTTCGACTGGCGTTCGCGGCCGTCGCCGTGGAATTGCTGGAGATCGTCGGCCTGCTGCTTGCCGGCGGTATATTGCTCCTTTGGGTATGCTGGAAAATGTGGCGGGAACTGCGCGGGCCCGGCGCAGAAGACACCGAAGCGGCGCTGACCAAAGGGGATGCGCGCGTGCCGCGCAAGACTTTCGCGCAGGCCGCCCGACAGATCGTGGTGGCCGACATCTCCATGTCGCTTGATAACGTGCTCGCGGTGGCGGGCGCCGCGCGTGACCATCCCGCGGCATTGGTTTTCGGACTGGGACTTTCAATTGTACTGATGGGTGTCGCCGCGGGGTTTATTGCCCGGTTGCTCAATCGCCACCGCTGGATCGCCTATGTGGGCCTGGCAATCATTCTTTACGTCGCAATCGACATGATCTGGCGAGGATTCTGGGAAGTGCAGCCGCATTTGTTCGGCTAAAATCCGTAGGCCTTCAACGCTGCGCCGAGTTTGGTCGAAGGCTTGCGTCCCGACGTGAATGCGATTTGCGGTGGCGGGGGTGCATCAGCCGATCCGCGCTCACGCATCAAATCAACAACACGGCGCGCGATTGCAGGCGCTGGATCGAGCCAGGTGACAGGCCAGGGTGCACCGGCGCGAAACCGCTCAAGCAGCAGCGGGTAGTGCGTGCATGCAAGCACGATCGTGTCGGTACGCCGTCCGTCCTTTTCAACAAAACAACTGGCGATCTCTGTCGTTATCGCGCCGTCGGGGGAGGATGGGCCCGCGAGTTCAGCCTCCGCATAGGCGGCAAGCCTCGGCGAACCAACAAGATGCACATCGCAACCGGATGCAAACTCGCGGATGAGCGCGCGCGTGTACTCGCGCCCCACCGTTGCCTGTGTGCCGAGGACAGAAACCAGTTTCGACACTGACTGTGCGCAGGCTGGTTTTATCGCCGGCACCGTGCCGACAAAGGGCACCGAAAAGCGCGTGCGCAGCTGGTCGAGAGCCAGCGTGGACGCCGTGTTGCAGGCCACCACCACGAGATCGGGTCTGTGTTCGGCGATCGCCTGACCGAGCACATCGATGACCCGTGTAACCAGCTTTTCCTCAACCAGATTCCCGTAGGGGAATCCTGCATCGTCGGCCAGATAAAGGAGGCGTGCGTCCGGGCGTGCCGCTTTCACCTCACGGAAGACCGTGAGGCCGCCGAGCCCTGAATCAAAAACGAGAATGGTGGGAGCTTCCGGCATCGGGTGACGGCGGCTTAGTTGCTCCCAAAAACCCGCTTAAAGATGGTGTCGACGTGCTTAAAGTGATGGTCGAGATTGAAGTTAGCCTCGAGCTCTTTGTCTGAAAGCTTTGCGCACACATCCTTATCTGCCTTGAGCAACGACAGGAAATCGCCTTCGCCACCCCACACCTTCATGGCGCTACGCTGCACCAGCCGATAGGCGTCGTCGCGTGCCATGCCCTTTTGCGTCAACGCTATCAGCACGCGTTGCGAGTGGATGAGCCCGCCAAGCCGGTCGAGGTTCTTCTGCATGGCTGCCGGATACACGATCAGCTTATCGATGATAGATGCGAGTCTCGCCAGGGCAAAATCCAGCGTGACAGTGGCGTCTGGCCCCATGATGCGCTCCACCGAAGAATGCGAAATGTCGCGCTCGTGCCAGAGCACGACATCCTCCATCGCGGGCAGGGCATAGGCGCGCACCATGCGTGCGAGACCAGTAACGTTTTCCGACAGCACCGGATTGCGCTTGTGGGGCATTGCCGAGGAGCCTTTTTGCTTCTCGGAGAAGAATTCTTCCGCTTCCAGCACTTCCGTGCGTTGGAGATGGCGAATTTCGGTGGCGAGCCGCTCAATTGAAGAGGCAATCACGCCAAGCGTTGCGAAATACATGGCGTGGCGGTCGCGGGGGATGATCTGGGTCGATATGGGCTCGACGCTTAGACCCATCGCCTTGGCCACGTGCGCTTCGACACGGGGATCGACCTGCGCGAAGGTGCCGACCGCGCCGGAAATCGCGCAGGTGGCGACCTCCTTGCGAGCGGCTACCAGCCGTTCGCGCGCGCGCGCGAACTCCGCATAGGCATAAGCGAGCTTGAGACCAAATGTCGTCGGTTCAGCGTGTATACCGTGCGAGCGGCCAACCGTCGGCGTCATCTTGTATTCGAACGCGCGGCGCTTGAGAGCGGCAAGCAGCGCATCGACGTCGGCGATAAGGATATCGGCGGCGTGCACCAGCTGGACATTGAGGCACGTGTCCAGCACATCCGATGAGGTCATACCGGCATGGACGTAGCGAGCTTCCGGTCCCACGATTTCGGAGAGATGAGTGAGAAATGCAATGACGTCGTGTTTGACCTCGGCCTCGATCGCGTCGATGCGAGCGACATCAAATTTGGCTGCCTTGCCCTTGTCCCAGATCTTTTTTACCGCATCTTTCGGGATAATCCCAAGCTCGGCCATGGCGTCGGCCGCATGAGCCTCGATCTCGAACCAGATGCGAAATTTCATTTCCGGGGACCAGATCGCCGTCATTTCGGGGCGGGAATAGCGCGCGATTGTCACGCCGCTTCCCCACGCGCCAGTGCCGCCGCATTGCGGATCGCGGCGATATTGCCTTTGTAGTTGCCACCCTTGAACACGGCGGAGCCGGCGACCAGCACATTGGCGCCGGCCTGCACGACACGGGCGGTATTTTCCGGCGTGATGCCGCCGTCGATTTCGATGTCGACCGGCCGTGCACCGGCTAGGGTGCGGACCTCGCGCAATTTGTCGAGCGCTGCCGGGATGAATGCCTGACCGCCGAAGCCGGGATTGACTGACATGACAAGAATGAGATCGACCATGTCAATTACATGTTCGATGCTTGAGACCGGTGTAGCGGGGTTCATTGTGACACCCGCCTTCTTGCCGAGCGCCCGGATGGCCTGCAGCGATCGATGCACGTGCGGGCCGGCCTCCACGTGGACGGTGATGATGTCAGAGCCAGCCTTGGCGAAGGCCTCGAGATAGGGGTCGCAGGGCGCGATCATCAAGTGGACATCGAGGGTCTTCTTGGTGAGCGGTCGAAGCGCCTGCACCACCGCGGGGCCGATCGAAATGTTGGGGACGAAGTGGCCATCCATTACGTCGACATGGATCCAGTCGGCGCCGGCAGCCTCGATCGCACGGATTTCGTCGCCCAACTTGGCGAAGTCAGCCGACAAAATGGATGGCGCGATCAAGAGCGGACGGGGCATTCCTGGCCTCCAGATGCGTTCGGGTAACACGGAGCAGGCCGGGGGGCAACGCGTGGCGCGCACGCCGGCGGTCGGCAATTAACTTCAATCGTGTCGGCAAAATTTGCCCTGCACGGCGCCACATTAACCAGATCCGAAATCGGGAAGTTGTGGACAATCGCACGGGCGACGCAGGCTTTTTAGTTCGCCGGGTTCTGGCGCGGCTCTTGCGTTCAGCCGCTCGGGTGCGACGACCCGCCGTTGTAAGCGGCGTGTTGAGGAGTAACGTGTCATGTCCATGTCAATAAGCGCTTCCTCGAATGCGTTGTCCTATCTTCAGCGATTGTTGCAGTACGGTACCGGTGGATTGGGAGCTACGAGTAACGATCCGCTCCTAACGCTGGATCCGACGATCACGGGATCGGATAGTCCGAGCCAGCAGTCGGGTACGTCTCCCATCTGGTCCGGTTCCGCATCAACTTTCGAACCCGGCACTTTGGCGGCTCTCATCTCGTTGCAAGGCCGATCAGCCAACGGTGTCGTGGGACAATCACCGTCCGACCTTTTCTCCAAACTCGATACGGACAGCGACGGGCAGATCAGCAAAACGGAATTCGAACAGGCACTCGGCACGGTTGGAGTCGATACGCAAAGCGCCGACGCCTTGTTCGGAAAGCTGGATGCCAACAGCGATGGCAGCATAACCCCGAGCGAGATCAGAAAAGCGCATGGTCGCGGCCATCATCACCATCCCCATGCCGATAGTTCGGCGAAGGGCAGTGACCCGCAACAGGGCGGTCTGTTCTCGCTGCTCGGTTCGTCCGACATCACCGGTGCCACAAGCCAAACGGCTACAAATCCGGACGGGTCGACCACCACGACTATTTCGTATGCCGACGGCACCTCGGTGAGCATGACGACGCCGGCCACGCCGCAGAATGGTGCGCCATCGAATAGCGACCTGGCAAACAATGGATCGGGTGGGACCGGCGGTTCAGGCAATAATAACAACCTGATCGGGCAGTTGATCCAGCTACAGTCGCAACTGGTAACGCAGGCCGCGTCGGCGCTCTCGACGTTCGCCTGAAACTACGCGCTTTGCTGAAGCCGTTTCGCCAGCGGCTTGAGCAAATGCGGCAACAAATAAATGGGAAATTGCGCGACCGCGAAATAGAGCCACGCAATATCGGGCACCGCAAAGCCGGTAGCCGCCAGCATCAAGCCGATATTGCGGTTCCCGGCAATCAGGCCAATTGCGAACGCGCGGGCTCGCCCAACTCGCAAGAACACCAAAGCCGTAAGCGCGATCATGCCTAGTGCAAGCGCGATGGCGAGCGCGGTCAGTTCAATCACAAGCAATGGGCTGGCGCGGAAATGATCGGTGACACCGTCCATCGCGGCGACGGCAAACATGAACATCGCAAGCACGCTCAGACCATCGATGCGCTCGCGCTGCGCTTCGATAAAGGATCGTCCGGTCACGAACCGGATGATGGTCGCGGCAATGGCGCAACCCGCGATGATCAAAAACAGCCTGACGCCGAAGCCAAGCGGCGAGGGAAGAGCGGTGCCGAGAAAGATATAGGTAAATAGGCTCGCTGTCAGCGGTGTGATTGCGGTCGACACGATCAGAGTTGCAAGTGTGAGGGCAACATCCAGCCCCAACAGCGCCGCGAGCGCCGGCGACGACATAAGACCGGGCGCGGACATCTGGAGCACCAGCATGAAGTAAAGGCCAGGCATGCTTTGGTTGAGACCGAAGGTCATGAACGCAAGTCCAAGGGTGACCGGGACCACCAGCATTGCCCACGCACTCGCCGCACCAATCAGTCCAGGCCGGGTAAAATGATGGAACAATTCGTTAGGATCGACTCGCAGAAAAGCCAATGTGAGCATCACCACGATCGCTTCGCCGAGATAAGGCTTGCAGAGCGCGGCGAGACCGGGGACGGAGAGTCCGACGAAGACCGATGCTGCCGCCACCAGGGTGCCGTGACGGCCAACAAGAGAGAGTGCGGCCGCGAGGGCGCCAGCCAACTTCATTGCTGAAAACTCCGGCCGCGGGTGGGTGCCCTGGCTTGATAGCCCCATTGACCGCCGCGATCCATATATAAGGGTTCATGCGGGCAGGAGATGGAACGTGGCACGTACCGACGCGATGGTTCTAGGCGCCGGCATTGTCGGCACATCAGTGGCGCTGCATCTCGTCAAACGCGGGATGAGCGTTGCAATGGTCGACCGTGCCGGCGTCGGCGAACAGACCTCTTATGGAAACGCCGGCGTCATTGAAGGCAACACAATATTCCCGCCGGCGTTTCCCTCCGACGCTGGCCGGCTACTGCGTGTGGCGTTTAAACACGCGACCGAGGCGAACTATCACCTGTCATTTTTGCCCCGCATATTGCCGTGGCTGTTGGCGTTCCGTGCCGCCTCGCAGCCCGAGCGACTGGCCGAGACCGCGCATTTGATCCGTCCACTTTTTTCCCGCGCGGTCACCGAACACGAAGTGCTGATGACAGAAGCCGGGGCGACCCGTTACCTGCGCAAGACCGGCTGGCTCAAGGTTTACCGCGGCGACAAAAGCTTCAGAGCCTTGACGCCTGAATTCGACCTCGCCGTGAAATTTGGTTTGCCGCTCCAGACGCTCGATCTGGCCGCCGCGCGGGCACTGGAACCATCGCTCAATCCGGTGTTCGCGCACGGTGTGTTCTGGCCCGAGGCAGCGAGTGTGAGCGATCCGCTCGGCGTAACACGCGCCTATGCCGCGCACTTCACCACACTCGGCGGTATCATTCTCTCAGGCGATGCGCGATCGCTGCACCGGAATGGCAATCGTTGGCGGGTGGAGACTAACGAAGGTGCTCTCGACGCAATGGAATGCGTGATTGCGCTGGGGCCATGGTCGTCAGATATGCTCAAAATTCTGGGACTGACCCTGCCGCTCGCGGTCAAGCGCGGTTACCACCGCCATTTCCGTGCAGAGGGCAACGCCGGCCTGTCACGGCCAGTTCTGGACGCCGATGTCGGCTATTTGGTCACGCCCATGGAACAAGGCATACGCATGACCACCGGTGTCGAATTCGCCGCGCGCGATGCGCCGCCGTCACCGGTCCAATTCGACCGGATCATGCCAAGGGCACGCGAACTGTTTCCGCTTGGCGAGACTGTGGATGGAAACACTTGGCTGGGTAGCCGCCCCTGTTTTGCAGATTCGCGTCCGGTGATCGGTCGTGCGCCCCAACGCCCCGGATTGTGGCTGACGATCGGTCACGCGCATTGGGGCCTCACGCTTGGACCCGCCACGGGACGCATGATTGCCGAGATGATGGTGGGCGAGCAGCCGTTTTGCGATCCAGCTCCCTATCGTGCTGAACGATTTAGTTAAGATACCGCCGTAAGCTATTGAAAATCATAGCGGTCGCTTTGTCATATTCGATGTCCGTAATCGATGGCATGCTATGACAACGCGCAGGCCAGCCATTGAGTTCAACTTCGGCCGAATCGATCACGCCAACTTGGCAGAGCACCGGGAAACGGGAGAGCGGTCGCTTCATAGACACCGCGTGCGATGGCGCGTGCCATCACATTGGCGGCCACCATGCCCAGTCCAGCCAGACCATAATGTGGATCTTCGAGCGGCTTGGAACCCGTCGCCGCTGCGAAGATGACATCACCGTCAAGTGGGGTGTGAACCGGATAGATTGCGCGCGCAAAACCATCCTGCGCCATAACAGCGAGGCGGTTGCACTGCGCCTTGGTTAGTTTCGCGTCCGTCGCGATTACGGCGATCGTCGTATTCTCGGCTGGGCCGCCTTTTGCGCGTAGCGCAAGATCGCCGGGCGAAATTTTCGTGGGCCATTTGCGTCCACCGAATTCGTTGTTTTGTTCGAATGGGGCCGCCCAGAAATGCGGGCCGTCACCAATCACCGTTGTGCCGACGGCATTGACCACCACCAGCGCGCCGACGGTGATTCCATCAGGTGTCAGTGCGGAGGCAGAGCCAATGCCAGCTTTCAGTGTGGCCGTCGTTGCGCCAAGGCCAGCGCCAAAGCTGCCGAGCGTGAAGTCGACGGAGGCGCTTTTTGCCGCCTTGTAGCCGAGTTCGCGATAGGGCGGGTAGCGCCCCCAGTTCTTGTCGCCGCCGTTGAGCAAATCGAACATGATCGCGGCAGGAATGATCGGCACCACCGCATCCCGAATGTGGAAACCGCGGCCCTGCTCGCGCATATAGGCTTGCGCCCCGGACGCTGCATCGAGGCCGAAGGCGGATCCGCCCGAAAGGGTGATGGCGTCGATTCCCTCCACCGTCTGTGCCGGATCCAGAAGCGCGGTCTCACGCGTGCCGGGTCCGCCACCGCGTACGTCCACGCTGGCGGTCACGGCAGTGTCGAAAACGACCGCTGTGACGCCGGAACCAAGGTTGGCATCTCCAGCATGGCCCACGCGAATGCCGACAATGTCGGTGATCAGATTGCGCGCCATATTGTCTCCCAGCGACAACCTTATCACGTCCGTTCACGTTCCGGCGAAACCGTCGTATGGCGCTTGCAAGCGAACGCATTGCATCGCATCTAGAGGCCCCATGAATGGCGAAGTAACCTACCTGGCCGCTTTAATCGCGGGTCTTGTCAGTTTCCTGTCTCCCTGCGTGCTGCCTTTGGTGCCGCCGTATCTCATATTTTTGGCGGGCACTTCGCTCGAACGCTTTGCAGATCAGGAGCCTGAGCCGCGGGTCAAGCGTGAAACGGTAGCCGCAGCGGCGCTGTTTGTACTTGGCTTTTCCACCGTCTTCGTGGCGCTTGGTGCAAGCGCGAGCGTTATCGGCGCGCTCATCCGCGCGTATTCAAGTCCGCTCGCGACGATCGCGGGTATCATTATTATCATCATGGGCCTGCATTTCCTTGGTGTGACACCCATTGCTTTTTTGCATCGGCAGAAACGGCTCGAGGTTGCCAAGCCAGTCGGCCTTTGGGGTGCCTATGTGATCGGCCTTGCATTTGCTTTCGGCTGGACGCCGTGCATCGGGCCGATCCTCGCCGCCATTCTCGCGGTGGCTGCGTCCGAGCAGACCGTGGCCAAGGGAGCAAGCCTGCTTGCGGTCTATTCGCTCGGCCTCGGGATTCCTTTCATTGTCGCGGCCTTCGCGATCGAACCCTTCGCGGCGTTTCTGTCGCGCTTCCGCAACTATCTCCACCGCGTCGAGCAGGCCATGGGGGCCTTGCTGGTGTTGACCGGGGTCGCCTTTCTGACCGGCAGCGTCAATCAGATGAGCGTGTGGCTGCTCGAAACGTTTCCCGCGCTTGGCAAGATCGGCTGAAAAAGAAAGCCCGCCACGAAGGCGGGCTTTCGACTTGCGGATGTGACATTTTACTTGACTTTGCTGCAATCAGAGCCAGGACATTCAACGTAAGTGATCTTCCCGCTCGGATCCTTCTTCCAGATGTACATTACATAATCGAGCTTCGTGATATCGCCCTTCTTGTCGTAGGAGATATCGCCCAGCACGGTCTTGAACTGCATCCCGGAATGCATTTTCTCCGCGACCTTCTTGGGGTCGAGCGATTTGGCAGCTTCCGCGGCCTGCTTGACGATTTGCACGCCGGCATAGCTATATAAAGTGTAGGCTTCCGGTTCGAACTTCTTGGCCCGGAATTCTTCCACGACCTTCTTGGCGTCTGGTTTGTTGCGCGGATCCGGGCCGTAGGTCATCAACGTGCCTTCAACTCCCGGTCCGCCGACCGAGGCGAATTCGTCGGAGGTGATGCCGTCACCGCCCATCAGCGGCGCCTTGACGCCCTGGTCGCGCATCTGCCGTACGATCAAGCCACCTTCGGTGTAGAGCCCGCCCCAATAAATGAGGTCGGCGCCGGACTGCTTTATCTTGGACACCAGCGCCGAAAAATCCTTCTCACCGGTGTTCACGCCCTCATAGAGGACTTCCTTCATTCCGGTTTTATTGATCGTCTTCTTGGTTTCATCGGCGAGACCTTTGCCATAGGTCGTCTTGTCATGAACGATGGCGATTTTCTTGTTCTTGAAATGCTTCACAATGTATTCGCCGGCAACCTGTCCTTGCTGGTCGTCACGGCCGCAGACGCGAAAGATGTTCCACATCTTGCGCTCGGTGACGGTCGGATTGGTCGAGGCCGGTGTGATCTGGAGGATGCCGTTTTCCTGATAGACTTCTGACGACGGGATCGTGACGCCTGAATTGTAGTGACCAATGACGAATTTCACGCCGTCGGCGGCAAATTTATTGGCGACGGAAACACCTTGTTTAGGATCGGACACGTCGTCTCCGTAAGAGACGCTGATTTTCTGGCCGAGGATGCCCCCGGCCGCGTTAATGTCGGCCGCCGCCTGGTCGACACCGTTTTTCATTTGCGCACCGGTCGCTGCACTTGGGCCTGTAATTGGCCCGCCCACGCCGAATTTGACCTGAGCCGCGGCAGTGCCTGCGGTCACCATCGCAACGCTCAAGGCGAAGCCAAGTGTCGTGATCGTTTTCATTTCTCGTTCCCCTCCAACTGGCGCCGGTATTTTTTATTCGCGACAATACTACGTCAGGGCATTTTGCGACGCCAGCGCATGGGGCCGTCGCGCTCGTTGAGCCAGCGATACTGCGTGATCATTTGCGATGCGCGCGCGGCCCGAAACCCCAGAAAGCCAAAGGCGACGCAAAATGCGCTGTCAACCAGATAATAGTGGAGCGACAAAAGGGTGCCGCCGTACAGACTGAAGTGAATAAAACGAACCGCGCCGCCCAGGATGAAGCCATATGCGACAACCTGCCACCATGGTCGCCAGGTCGCTGCTATAGCGCGGCCGGCCAGCGCCGCCGCGCCGCCTCCCAGGATAATGGTAACCAGCAGAAATACGCCGAATGAGCCTTCCTCATAAAGGAGTTCGGGGATCGAGAAAGCGGTTGAAATTTGGCTCAATGCCGGCCTCCCTCGAGATAGGCCGACTTGATTTCTGAATGCTCCAGTAGTTCGCGCCCGGTGCCTGAAAGCGTGATCCGGCCATTGACCATGACATAGCCGCGATGGGCGAGCTTAAGCGCGTGATAGGCATTTTGCTCGACGAGAAAAACCGTAAGGCCACTTTCCGCATTGAGAGCTTTGATGGCATCGAAGATCTGCCGCACGATCAGCGGCGCAAGACCCAGCGACGGCTCATCAAGCAGCAGCAGGCGTGGCTGCGCCATCAAAGCTCGGGCGATTGCCAGCATTTGCTGTTCGCCACCCGACAGCGTTCCGCCGCGCTGGCTGATGCGCTGGCTTAACCGCGGGAACAGCGCAAGCACGCGATCGAGGTCGCGGGCGAACTCAGAGGGCTCCGCGGTGATCGAACCCATTTGCAGGTTTTCGAGTACGGTCATGCGAGAGAAGATACGGCGGCCTTCGGGCGCCTGCGCAAGCTTGAGCCGCGCTATTTCATGCGTGGGCATCCGGGTGATATCGTGACCGGCAAATTCAATCGTACCCTCGCGCGCGCGTGGATTGCCGCAGACAGTCATCATCAGTGTAGATTTGCCGGCGCCGTTTGCGCCGATCAACGTGACGATTTCTCCCTCATTGACCTCGAGGTCAACGCCCTTCAACGCCATCACACGGCCGTAGAAGGTATTGACACCGCGCACGGTGAGGAGTCGCGTGCTCACAGTCCGACCTCTGCTTCGACGTTGGCGACGTCTTTGTCAGGCACTCCAAGATAAGCCGCGACGACTTTTGGGTTGTCGCGGATTGTCGCTGGCGCTCCGTCGGCAATCTTCACGCCGTAGTCCAGCACGACCACGTGATCGGAAATCTCCATCACCACCGACATGTCATGCTCGATCAACAGGATCGATGTGCCCTGCTGCTCGCGGATGGCGAGAAGAAGCTCGTTAAGCTCGGCGCTTTCGCGCGGATTGAGGCCGGCTGCCGGTTCATCGAGGCAGAGCAGTACGGGCTCGGTGCACATGGCACGCGCAATTTCAAGGCGGCGCTGCGCGCCGTAAGGCAGGTCACCGGCGGCATCGTCAGCGCGTGCCGTCAGCCCGATGCGATCAAGCCATGTTCTCGCGCGTTCGATCGCTGCGCGTTCGGCGGCCGCATAGGAGGGAAATCCGAGAACACCAAGAAGCGTGTAGCCGGATGCGAGCATGAGCCGGTTGTGCTGGGCGACCAGCAGGTTCTCCAGAACTGTCATGCCCGGAAACAGACGGATGTTCTGGAAGGTTCGCGCAACACGCGCCTGTTGCGTGACGAGGTATTCCGGCATCCGCTCGAGCAAGTAGAGCGCACCGGCGCTGCGCGTAAGGTTGCGCTCGCCACCATTGGTGAGGGTTTCGAGCCAGTCCCACGCCAGAGCATTGCCGTGACGAAGTGCGATTCGGCCCTCGCTTGGCCTGTAAAAACCGGTGATGCAGTTGAAGACCGTGGTCTTGCCGGCCCCGTTCGGCCCAATCAGCGCGGTGATGTCGCCTTGTCGGGCGGTAAATGACAGGTCATCGACCGCGACGAGCCCGCCGAAGCGCATGGTCAGATGCTCGACCTGCAAAAGGATGTCATCGCCGACCGCCATCAGCCGTGACCTTCCTTGACAAGGTCGGCGCCAATGACTTTGCGCTCTTTCAGGACGACCGACGGTTCGCGCGTCGCAATCAGGCCGCGCGGGCGCCAGATCATGATCAACACCATCGCAAGCCCGAACAGGAGCATTCGGTACTGGGTCGGATCGAAAGTGGATCCGAAAATCAGTTTGAGAAAATCGAGCTCGCGCATGATTTCGGTGCCGCCGATCATTGCAATAGCGGCGATAGCGACACCGATCTGACTGCCCATGCCGCCAAGCACGACGATCGAAAGAATCGTGGCGGACTCCAGGAACGTAAATGATTCCGGTGAGATAAAGCCTTGCCGTGCTGCGAAGAACGAACCGGCAAAACCCGCGAACATTGCCCCCATCGCGAAGGCGGTCAGTTTGGTGTTGGTGGTGTTGATGCCGAGCGAGCGGCAGGCGATTTCATCCTCACGCAATGCTTCCCAGGCCCGGCCGACCGGCAAGCGACGCAGGCGCACGGTGACGAAAGCCGTGAGCAAGGCAAGCGCGAGAATGAGGTAATAGAGAAAAATGGTGCGGTAGATCGGGGAAAATTCAAGCCCGAATACGGCAGCGAAACCGTTGTCATCGGCACTAAACGGGATACCGAAAAAGGTTGGACGCGGGATTCCCGTAATGCCGGCATAGCCGTTGGTCAGATCGACCCAGTTTATAAGCACGATGCGGACTATTTCGCCAAAGGCGAGCGTGACGATAGCAAGATAGTCGCCGCGCAGACGCAGCACCGGAAAGCCGAGCAGAATTCCCCAGAATGAAGCAAGGACGCCGGCGAGCGGCAGCAACAGCCAAAAAGAAAAGCCAAACGTCTTGGCGAGCAGAGCATAGGAGTAGGCCCCGACTGCGTAAAAGGCGACATAGCCGAGGTCGAGCAATCCCGCGAGACCGACAACGATATTCAGGCCCCAGCCGAGCATGACGTAAATCAGGACCTGGATCCCGAAATTATCGATCCACTTCACGGCGCGGCCAAATCCAGCAGTCGCGATCACGATCGCCGGATAGGCAACAACGAATCCGATTGCAAATGGGATGAACCATTTGCCTACTTGCTTCCGCCAGGCGGCAGCCGGGGTTGCGGGCCGAAGTGCTCGCTGTTTGAGCCGGGGTTCGACTGCAAGCGCATAGGCGAGGCGGCCGAGGCCAACAATGGCAACGATGGCAAACAACAGGGGCCAACGCGTGACCAGGATGAGGTCATTGCGAACATTGGTTACAGTCTGGAAGCCGATCAGGGGCAGAAACAGACCGAAAGCGAGCAGTGCCGTAACGCTCGCGTCCCTTAACGCGCGTGCCGTGTCGGCGCGCATGCCCGGGACATCAGCGCCCATATCAGACCTTTTCGACATCCGGGCGGCCAAACAGGCCTTGCGGCAAGAAGATCAAAGTGATCGCGAGAACAGAAAAGGCCGCAACATCCTTGTAGTCGATCGAAAAATATGCGGACCACATTGTCTCGATAAGTCCGATCAATATGCCGCCGATCACCGCGCCGGGCAGCGAACCGATTCCGCCCAGCACGGCGGCAGTGAACGCCTTGACGCCGGGAATGAAGCCGTCGGAGAAACTCACGACGCCGTAGTACATGAGGTACATCGTCCCGGCGACAGCCGCGAGCGCGGCCGCAATGACGAATGTTATCGAGATAGTACGGTCGACATCGACGCCGACCAGCGCCGCCATCTTTTGATCCTGCTCGCAGGCGCGCTGTGCGCGGCCGAGCCTGGTCTTGCTGACCAAATACCAGAAACAAACGAGCAGCACCGCGGTGACGGCCCAAATGATGAGCTGTTTGAACGAGAGCGTCACGGGGTAGTTGTTTTTCGTGAACAATACGAAGTCGCCTTGTACCATCGGAGGAATTGATTTGTTGCGCGGGCCTTGCGCTACCTGCACGAAGTTCGACAGGAAGATTGACATGCCGATTGCGGAAATCAGTGGCGCCAGCCGGAATGAGCCGCGCAATGGCCGGTAAGCGAGCCGTTCAATCGTCCAGTTGACGAGGGAGGTAAATAGCATCGCAACGATCAGCACGAGGAAAAGCGCGAGTGCAATCGAGGAAATCCCGAGAAAACTTGTCAGCAGGAGGAAGGCGACCAGGGCTATGAACGCCGACACCATGAACACATCGCCATGGGCGAAGTTCACCATGCCGATAATGCCGAACACCATGGTGTAGCCGATAGCGATCAAACCGTAGATCGAGCCGAGCGTGATGCCGTTAATGAGCTGTTGGAGGAAGACTTCCATCGCGTCCCCTGCGCCTTCCCAAGGTCGTCCGGCCGACGACCAATTGCCCCGATACCTAGAGGCTTAACAGGGCATAGCGGGAGCGGCAACGCCGTGCCAACGGCGTGTTAGTAAGTGGAATTGTCGTAAGAGGGACGGCTGCCGTCCAGGACTTCGGCTGGCGCAGGGCATGGATGATCGCCATGCGGAATTTGCACTGCGCGACGAGTACGCGGCGCCGGGGGTGCTCGGACTCGTCGCGTTGTGCTGCGTCAGTGCAAGCCACCGAATATCCAGATCAACACCAGAATAGGAATCGGGATTCCAAGCAGCCACAGTAATAGATAGCGTCCCATCGTCGGTTCCTCCTTTTCAGTAGGGAACACGGCGAGCGCACATCGGGTTCCAGGGACATTTTGCTACAAGGTTGAACATGTTGCCGAACGGAACCAATACGGCGGGCGAGCATTGTTACTCGGGGCGCAAGCGATCGATAAGGCGCTTCGAACCAATGTTGGAGAGGAAAGTAAAATGAACCAGAATCCGAACCAGAAGCCCGGCCAGCAGCAGCAAGGTGGTCAACAGCAGGGTGGCCAGCAGGGTGGCGGGCAGCAGAAGCCCGGCCAGCAGCAACAGGGCGGTCATCAAGGCGGCCAGCAGAACCAGCAGAACCAGCAGAACCAGCAGAACCAGCAGAACCAGCAGAACCAGCAGAACCAGCAGAACCGCTGAATGCGTCGGAAGCAAGATCAGGAAAAGCCTCGCCTAGCGGCGAGGCTTTTCATTTGGGCGGCACGGGCGGGATTGGCATTCGGAAGCAAGCTCTAATATGCTTGACGCATGGGCACCGTGTCGGCGTTGCCGCTATTTCATCTGTACGGCGATCCGCCGGATGATTCCGCTTTTGATTTCATCCATATTGAAACTATCGCATCGCGCTCTTCAATCCACGATTGGACAATCCGCGCGCACCGCCACCGTAATCTTTTTCAGGTGTTGCTTATCGAGAAGGGCGGCGGCGAGCTGAGCTTCGAAGCTTCGACAGCACGCTTTTCCGCGCCGGCCATGATCCTTGTGCCCGCGACGACCGCGCACGGCTTTCGCTTCACGCCCAAGGTCACCGACGGCTGGGTCCTAAGCTTCACCGAGGATGTCGCCGACGCGCTGGGCGATCAGTCAGGCGAGGCGTTGGCGCGGCTGAAAGCAGTGGCGGCCGAACCGCTGCTTCCACTCGCCAACGCTGGCGAGGCCAGACGCCTGTCTGCGCTGTGCGCTGATTTATACGAAGAGGGATCGCTTGCGCGCGAAGGCTATCGTTTGGCGATGCGCGGGCTGCTCGCCCTGATCGCGATCGAAGTGGTGCGGCTTGGAGCCAGTCGGGCGCGCAGCGGCACTGTAACGCTGTCGCGCGCCGATGCGCGTGTCGACGAATTACGGCGGCTCGTCGATGAACACTTCCGCAAGGAACGCGTGATCAGTTTTTACGCCGGGAAGTTGGCGATGACGCCGGACCGGCTCAACGATCACGTTAAGCGGGCAACCGGAGTAACAGCGGGCCATCTCATCCGCCAGCGTGTCCTGACTGAAGCAAAACGCCAGCTCGTATTTACGAACCAGGCGATCCACGAGATCGCCTACGATCTTGCCTTTTCGGATCCATCACACTTCACCCGGTTTTTCCGCAAGCAGACCGGGATGACGCCGCAGGCATTTCGAGACGGGCGCGGCGGCTAGTTTTTTCACTGCGGGCCGTTCTTGTGCTGGTTTTGCCTGTTTCGGCGAGCTTTGCCGCGCCGCGTGGTTAATCGGCCAAGGTTAAGAGGCCCGCGGGTAAGGTAAAATTTCGGTTTCTTTTGAACTTCGTATTTGGAGGGCCTACGCACGTTTAAGCGAGTGAGGAGGAGGAGGACGCCGTGCAAAAACTTTCCAATGCCACAGGGGCTTTGATTATCGCGATTGCCCTCTACTTTACGATTTTCTGGGGATACGACGGGCTGCGCACTCTTACCTCGCCGAGCTATGGCCTCGACGAAGTCTGGCGCGCACAATTCATATTCGCGATTGGCAGCATATTCGGTCTTGGACCGACGGGGCTGATCAAGCTTGCTGCGTTTTTCGGGATGCTCAAACTCGCAGTCGCCTGTATCTGCGGCATCCACATTGTGGACCGGATCATGTCCATGATGAAACATGGCCGGGCAAATTCGGACGTTCTGGAAGGCGCGCTTATTCTTGTGGTGGTTATCAGCATAGCTTCGGTTGGTCCGGCCTCCTGGGCAAACAGCACCGATCTTCTGCGCGAGCATACGCTCCAGCTTCTGTTCGCCGCCTTCGCAGCCGGGCTTTGCATTTTTGAACGCCACCATGCGCGGCGTACCGAAAATGCCGAGGCCAAGCCTGCGGTCGCATCACCGGAGAAAAACTGAACGCTGTCGTTCGCGCTCGGCCGCTTTGGCAACTCGCCGCGTCTTTATTTTGGCCGTGCTTCGTGCAGGCCGCGATCCGGCGGCTCCAGTTTGCCCGAACGTCTATCTTTGACGGCTTGCACGAGCGCGCGCGCGGCATTGCGGACATCATCTTGAAAGTCGGTATCTCGATCGAGGTCGTCATGGCTGGTGGCGTATGGTGTGAGATATCCGACATATCGATCAATCAGCGCCAAATGGCCTGACGGAATCATTCCGATATCACTCATCCAGTCAGTGAGGATGCGTCGCAAGTTCTCGACTCCGGCGGCGTCGCCGTGCACGACGACTGAGAACACGCGCCCTGCCAGGTGTCGCGGATAGGGCCAACCTTTGAGCTCAAGCTCTTTGGCCTCGCGGGCGTTTTTGCCGTGCGTCGAGGTCGGATCCGGGTTGCCGCCGTCGGCGCAGACCAGGCGGTCGATCATCAACTTGAGCGAAGAGGGCGTTTGATACCAATTTACCGGACACACGATCATCACACCGTGGGCCGCAACCCATTTGGGGTAAATGTCGGCCATCCAGTCGCCGGTCTGTCCGAGCGCATGATTGGGATAACAGCTGCATGGCCAGTGACAGAGTGGCTGCGCGGTGGAGACACAGGCTTTGCAGGGGTAGATAACCCGGCCGTATTCCGACGTCAGGCGCGATAGATCGAGGACTTCGGCCTCGAACCCGCGCGTCTTCTCGACGATCTCTTTGGCCATCATAACCAGCCGGTACGTCTTCGACATTTCCCCGGGGCAGGTCTGATCGCTGCGCGATGAACCGTTGACGATCAGAATGCGCGAGGCCGACTTTCGGTTTTTCTGGCGGCGTTCGGCGGTCTGGATGTCGGTGCGGGTGACGAGCCACTCGACGGAAATTTCATAATTTGGATCGGCAAAGCCGGGTCCGGCTTTTTTTACATGCGGGCTCTTGTGGTATTCGTCGTAGGTGATCCACGCGGTTTCAGCGATCTTGTCGATCTCACTCTTGAGCGGTTCGAAATCGGGATCGTAAAATCGTGCAGAAAATCGTCGTTTGAACTCCGCCTTGTCGAGCTGAACGCTCGGCATTCCCTTGCGTACTTTTATCGCGGCCATGGATCACCCCGTTTAATAGGCCATGGCCAGCATTGAAGCCTGTTCAGCCTGAAATGACGAGGGTGTCAGCCACTCGTGATATGGCTATTTGGCCTTCGCAACCTCGGCGATCACTTCGGCGGCTTCCTTGAACGCATGATTGGCGGCTGGCACGCCGCAATAGATGGCCTGCTGCAATATGATCTCCTTGATGTCGTCCGGCGTGAATCCGCCCTCGGCGAGCGCCGCGCGCACATGCATCCGAAACTCCTCCCATTTGTCGAGAGCGAGCATGGTGCCGATCACCAGAATGCGTCGCGTGCGCTCATCATAATGCGGCCGCGTCCAGATTTCGCCCCACGCGGTGCGGGTGATGAAATCCTGGAATTCCTCGTTGAACGGCGTCTTTTTCGCATTGGCGCGGTCGACCCATGCATTGCCCAATACCTTGCGGCGCCGGGCCATGCCGCGTTCGTGGCGTTCCTTGTCGTCCATGTCCGGTGCTCCCTCAGTCGCGGTCTATGCCAAGAAATCAAGCACTGTCTCGGCGTATGCCTTCGGCTGCTCGATGTTGGCGATATGAGCCGCGTCAAGACTTGCGAGCTTGGCACCCTTGATCTGTTTTTGAATTGCCTTGCCGGCGGACGGCGGGGTTGCCGGATCGTGTTTGCCGACGATGACGAGAGTGGGTGACGCGATGCGCGAATTGGATGCCGTAAAATCCATGTCGCGAATGGCCTCGCAGCACGCGACGTAGCCCGTCGGATTTGTAGCGAGAAAAATGTCCTTCATCCGGGTAATCGGCTGCGGGGCGCGTGCGCGAAAATCCTTGGTGAACCATCGCTCCATGTTCGGCTCGACAAGGTCGCGCAGTCCCTTTTCCCGCACCAGTTTGATGCGATCGTTCCAGGGAGTCTTGTCGGCGTAATGATAGTTTGTGTTGGAGAGGACAAGCTTCTCGATACGATCGGGGGCGTTGGCTCCGAGCCATTGCCCGACCATGCCGCCCATCGAGAGCCCGCACCAGTTGATTTTTTCTATGTTGAGCGCGTCGATCACCGAAAGCACGTCACGCCCGAAGCGCTCCATGGAATAGGGACCCTTCGGCACGCCCGACTGGCCATGGCCGCGGCGGTCGTAGCGCACCAGCCGGAAGTGCTTCGTGAATTCCGGAACCTGGTCATCCCACATGTGCAGATTGGTGCCGAGCGAGTTTGACAGCATCAGCACGGGCGCGCCGTCGCGGCCCTCAACCTCCACATGAATGGGGCAGCCGTCATCGGCGTTGATCATCGGCATAAAAGTTCTCCCTGGCCATATTCTGATTATTGGACGCGGCGTGGCCGACACCCATAATGCGCCACGCACCCTCTGCAAAGCCCTTTTCAGGCAGGGCGCAAGGGATTAAAGCCGGATTGCCCAGCGTCGCAGGCCGGGCCGTTCGTGAAGGAGATGCCGCGATGGCGATGACGATGACGGGAGAAGTTCAGCTTTCGGCAAGCCGCGAAGTGGTGTGGGCGAAACTCAACGATACGGACGTGCTCAAAGCCTGCATCCCCGGTTGTGAAGAGCTCAACAAGACTTCGGACACCGAATTTCAGGCGGTCGCCACCACCAAGATTGGTCCTGTGAAGGCGCGCTTCAAAGGCAAAGTCCACCTGACCGATCTCGACCCGCCCAACGGCTACAAAATTTCCGGCGAAGGGGATGGCGGCGTGGCCGGCTTTGCCAAAGGCGGCGCGACGGTCGCGCTGACCGAAAAGGATGGTGGCACGCTGCTCACTTACAACGTAGAGGCGCAGATCGGCGGCAAGCTCGCCCAGCTCGGTCAGCGCCTGGTCAATGGCGCCGCCAAGAAGGTCGCCGATGATTTTTTTCAGAAATTTGCCGCAACCGTCGCGGCCCCTTAAGGCCTACCATTCCAGTTTGAAATCATTTTCGCCTTTTGAATCCCTTGACCCGGCCCTCAATCGGGGTTCAGACTTATTCACGTTCCAAAGTGAAATCGGGCAAAAATCGGCCCGATTCCGCGGGCGAACCACCGGCGTCCGGGGGGACGACGGTGAAAAGAGGGCCTTTGGCCCCAGATTGGGAGGAAGGACATGCCTGCCGTGTCCATGACGGTGAACGGCAAACCCGTCACCGGTGATGTTGAAGCTCGCACACTGCTGGTGCAATTCTTGCGCGAAAATCTGCGGCTGACCGGTACCCATGTCGGCTGCGACACCTCGCAGTGCGGCGCCTGTGTCGTTCATATCGATGGCATTGCGGCCAAGTCTTGCACCACGCTGGCTTTGCAGTGCGAGGGCGCCAAAATCACCACCATCGAGGGACTGGCCGAACCGAACGGGCCTCTCCATCCGATGCAAGAGGCGTTCCGCGAGAACCATGGTCTACAGTGCGGCTTCTGCACGCCGGGAATGATCATGGCGGCGCTCGACATCGTGCGCCGGCACGGCAACGATCTCGACGAGCACACCATTCGTGAGCAGCTCGACGGCAATATCTGCCGCTGCACCGGCTACCACAATATTGTCAAAGCCATTGCAGCGGGAGCGAAGGCTATGGCCAAAGGCGGCGCGCGGCAGGCCGCCGAGTAACGTCACAAAAACGGGAGGAGACCGCATGAGCGCGACGGGTATCGGCGCCGCGGTGCGCCGGAAAGAAGACCTCCGCTTCGTTACGGGCAAGGGCCAATACACCGATGACGTCGTTCGGCCGGGCGAAACCCGCGCGGTATTCGTCCGCTCGCCGCAAGCACACGCAAAAATCAAAAGCATCGATGTTTCCGCCGCCAGGAAAATGCCGGGCGTGGTCGATGTGCTCACCGGCAAAGAACTCGCCGCAGACAAGATCGGCAATTTGATCTGCGGCTGGATGATTCACTCCAAAGATGGCACGCCGATGAAAATGGCACCGCATCCGGCGCTGGCGGCCGACAAAGTGTGCCATGTCGGCGATGCGGTCGCTATCGTGATCGCAGAGACCCAGGCGCAGGCGCGTGACGCCGCCGAGAAGGTGAAGGTGGAGTATGAGGCACTGCCGGCAGTCACTGATCCGGGCAAGGCGAAATCGGGTCCGCAAATTCACGAGGTGGCGCCAAAGAATACCATCTACGAATGGTCGCTCGGCGACGCCAAGGCAGTAGACGCCGCATTTGCCGCTGCCAAACACGTTACTCAACTCGATATCGTGAACAACCGCCTGGCGCCGAATGCGATCGAGCCTCGCGTTGCGCTTGCGGAATATGATTCCGGCACTGATCAGCTCACGCTCTGGAACACCACACAGAATCCGCACGTCTCGCGGTTGGTGATCGCCGCATTCGTTGGCATGGCGCCTGAACACAAATTGCGCGTCATTGCCCCCGACGTCGGTGGCGGGTTTGGATCGAAGATTTTCATTTATCCGGAGGAGGTCGTCTGTCTGTGGGCCGCGCGTAAAGTTGGCCGGCCGGTAAAGTGGACAGCGGACCGGTCAGAGTCTTTCGTCACTGATGCGCACGGTCGTGACCATGTCACGCACGCAGAACTGGCGCTTGATGCCAACGGCAAGATCATGGCCATGCGCGTCAAGACGATCGCCAATCTCGGTGCCTATATGTCGACCTTCTCGTCGTCGGTGCCGACCTATCTCTACGCCACGCTGCTATCTGGCCAATACGATATCCCGCAGATTTATTGCGAGGTTGACGCGGTTTATACGAACACCGTGCCGGTCGACGCCTATCGCGGCGCCGGAAGGCCGGAAGCAACCTTCGTGGTCGAGCGGCTGATCGAGGTGGCGGCGCGGCAGATGGATATTGACCCTGCCGATCTGCGCAAACGCAATTTTATCAAGTCGTTCCCGCACCAGACGCCAGTGATCATGGCTTACGATGCGGGTGACTATAATGCCTCGCTCAAAAAAGCGCTCGAGCTTGCCGACGTGAGGGGCTTCAACAAACGCAAGCGTGAGGCCGCGCGGAACGGCAAATTGCGCGGGCTCGGTTACTCAACTTACATCGAGGCTTGCGGGATCGCGCCGTCTCAAGCGGTCGGATCGCTCGGCTGCGGCGTGGGACTGTGGGAGAGCGCCGAAGTACGCGTCAACCCAACCGGCAGTGTGGAAGTGCTTACCGGCACGCACGCGCATGGGCAGGGGCACGAGACGACCTTCGCCCAGCTTGTTTCGGAGCGGCTTGGCATCCCGTTCGAGAACGTTTCAATCGTGCACGGCGACACCGACAAAGTGCAGTTCGGCATGGGTACCTACGGCTCACGCTCGGGTGCCGTCGGCATGTCCGCCATCGTTAAAGCTCTCGACAAGATCGAAGCCAAAGCGAAGAAAGTCGCCGCGCACATGCTGGAGGCGGCAGAGGGTGACATTGAATTCAAGGACGGAAAATTTACCGTCGCCGGCACCGACAAGTCGGCGGCTTGGGGCGATGTTTCGCTCAACGCCTACATTGCCCACAAGTTTGCCGGCCAGGAACTCGAGCCGGGATTGAAGGAGACGAGTTTCTACGATCCGACCAACTTCACGTTTCCGGCCGGTTGCCACATCTGCGAGGTCGAGGTCGACCGCGACACTGGCAAAACCGAGATCGTCAATTGGACCGCTATCGATGACTTCGGCACGGTCATCAATCCTATGATCGTCGAGGGCCAGGTGCACGGCGGTATCGCGCAGGGCATCGGCCAGGCGCTGCTGGAGGGCGTGGTCTACGACAAGGATGGCCAGCTCGTGACCGGGTCGCTTATGGACTACTGCATGCCGCACGCTCACGATCTGCCATCGTTTCAGGTCGGATTGACCGAGACGAAGTCACCATCCAACCCACTCGGCATCAAGGGCTGCGGTGAGGCCGGGGCGATCGCCGCTCCCGCGGCAGTGATCAATGCAATTACCGATGCAATTGGCACGGAAGAATTGGCCATGCCCGCCACCGCTCAGACAGTCTGGGCAGCACTCAAGCGCGGGCAACCGCGTCAGGCCGCGTAATCAGGGGAGACGCCGATGTACAATTTCACCTTCCATCGTCCGACAACTGTCCGCCAGGCGGCTGGCCTGCTGGCGCGCAATCCCGAGGCCAAGCTATTGGCCGGAGGGCACTCACTTCTGCCGGTTATGAAATTGCGCCTGGCGAGCCCTTCGGCTCTGGTCGATCTCTCGCTGGTTGAGGGACTGAGCGGCGTCGAACAGAAGGGACGCTCGATCGTAATCGGCGCCATGACGCGTCACGCCGATGCGGCTAAGTCGCCGGTGCTGCAACAGGTCCTGCCAGGACTTGCATCGGTGCCGGCCTCGGTTGGTGATCCGCAAGTTCGTAACCGTGGCACGATCGGGGGCTCGATCGCCAATAACGATCCGAATGCCGATTATCCTGCGGCGTGCCTCGGTCTCGGCGCGACCATCATTACCAACAAGCGGCGCATCGCGGCAGATGATTTTTTCACCGGCATGTTTTCAACCGTACTCGAAGATGGGGAGATCATTACCAAGATCAGCTTCCCGATCGCCAAGAAGGCAGCGTATGAGAAATTCAAGCATCCAGCTTCAGGCTTTGCTTTGGTCGGCGTATTCGTGTCCAAGCGCGGCTCTGACATTCGCGTGGCCGTGACTGGCGCGGGCTCCAATGGCGTATTCCGGGTCAAGTCCTTCGAAGAGGCACTGAAGAAGCGTTTCGCGGCCAAGTCACTTGAAGGCATGTCCATCCCCGCAACAGGCATGAACAGCGATATTCACGCAAGTCCCGAATATCGCGCGCATCTTGTGGGCGTTTTGGCGCGTCGCGCACTGGCGAAAGCGACGGCATAATTTTGGCGGGAACAATCAAGGCGGCAACCGCGTTTTCGAACGAAGGTTTCAATCCGCCCGGAAGGTTGCCGTGCAGCAATTCATGCCACTGCTCATTGTCGTATTGATCGCGGCCTCTTTGGCCTACGTGCGCCTGACCATCTAGTCGCGCCGCAACCAAACGTCACTCAAGCCGGCGCGCGATCGAGCTCGGCAAGGAGATCATGCAGATCGAGCGGGTGGGTGAACATCTGCAAAGAACCGTCCGGCTTCTTTGGCCATTTCTCCTTCGGACGATCCCAATAGAGCTCGACGCCGTTGTCGTCGGGGTCGCGTAAATAGAGCGCTTCGGAGACGCCGTGATCGCTGGCGCCTTCGAGGGGAATCTTGGCAACGATCAGCCGGCGCAATGCGTCAGCGAGAAGCCGGCGCGTCGGATAAAGAATGGCGGTATGGTAAAGACCGGTGGTGCCGGGAGCCGGCGGCGAGCCGCCGCGGCTCTCCCAGGTGTTCAAGCCCAGATGGTGATGATAGCCGCCAGCCGAAATGAAGGCTGCGCCCGGCCGGCTTGTGGTGAGTGTAAAACCCAGCACCCCGCAATAGAAATCAAGCGCCCGCTGCAGGTCCGCTACCTTCAGGTGGACATGGCCGATACGGACCCCTGGATCGATCGTGGGCATCCGCAGGGCGTCTTTCTCAAGGATTTCGGGCTTCGTCATTGGTTTATCCTGGCTGTCGGGACCTTCGATCCCCACATGTAAGACAGGCGCGTGGTAGGATAAAGTCCCCACATGGCAGATAAGACCCTTCCGAATTCGATCGATTCAACCCTCGATCTGCTGGCCAAGGCCGACTACATCGCCGATCGCTCGCTGGCGACGGTGCTTTATCTTGCATTGCGCATGGGCCGCCCGCTGTTCGTCGAGGGCGAGGCGGGGGTCGGCAAGACCGAAATCGCGAAGGTGCTCGCGGCGACGCTCGGACGCCGGCTGATCCGGTTGCAATGTTACGAAGGGCTGGACGTTTCCGCGGCGGTTTATGAGTGGAACTACGGCGCCCAAATGATTGCCATTCGTCTGGCGGAGGCCGAAGGCGAGGGCGATCGTGCGCGGATCGAGCACGACGTGTTCTCCGAGCGTTTCCTGATCAAACGTCCGCTATTGCAGGCACTCGAACCCGATCCATCCGGGCCGCCGGTTCTGTTGATCGACGAAATCGACCGCACTGACGAAGCATTCGAGGCGTTTCTTTTGGAAGTGCTCGCCGACTTCCAGGTTACCATCCCGGAACTCGGCACTGTGAAGGCGCCGCATCCGCCGATCGTTGTCGTCACGTCCAATCGCACTCGCGAAGTGCATGACGCGCTCAAACGGCGTTGCCTCTATCACTGGGTCGGCTATCCGAATGCCGAGCGCGAACTCAAGATTCTTCGTGCCAAGGTACCCGGCATCGCGAAGAAACTGTCGGAGCAAATCGTCGCTTTCGTGCAGGCCTTGCGCAAGGAAGATCTCTTCAAATCGCCGGGCGTGGCTGAAACGCTCGATTGGGCGGGCGCGCTGACCGAGCTTGATGCGATCGCGCTCGATCCGGCGACGGTATCTGACACACTCGGTGTGCTTCTGAAATATCAAGATGACATTGCCCGGATCGACGGCACCAAGATAAAGGCGTTGCTCGACGAGGTGAAGTCGGAGCTAAGGGCGGCGGAGTGACGTCATGGCCACGTCCCAAGGCCACCTCGCCGAAAATATCCTGTACTTTGCGCGCGCGTTGCGGGCGGCCGGAATACCTGTGGGTCCCGGCGCGGTACTTGATGCACTTGAGGCCCTCAGTGTCGCTCGCGTCGGCACGCGCGATGATTTTTACTGGACGCTCCACGCGGTGTTCGTAAAGCGACATGAACATACGGTTTTGTTCGATCAGGCGTTTCGAATTTTCTTTCGCAAGCGTGGCTACATCGAAAAATTGATTGCGTCGATGTTGCCGGAGACTTTGCCCCACGCACCGAAAGCACCGCCGCCAGGCGCGCAGCGTATCCAGGAGGCGTTATTCTCGGGGCTCGACGAACGCAAGCAAGACAAGTCCGAGGTGGAAATCGACGCAAGGTTGACCGTTTCAGATCAAGAGGTCCTGCAGAGGAAGGACTTCGCTCAGATGACTGCGGCAGAAATTGCCGCAGCGAAGGAAGCCATCGCACGGCTGACGTTGCCGCTCGATAAGGTCCGCACGCGTCGGCTTGCGCCCAACCGACATGGCCATCTTATCGACATACGCCGAACGTTGCGCGCCAGCATGAAGGCGGGCGGCGCGGTGATTGATCTGAAATATCTTGGTCCGCATGTGAAAGAACCACCCATCGTGGCACTTTTGGATATTTCCGGTTCAATGAACGAGTATACCCGGCTGTTTTTGCATTTCCTGCACGCGGTCACCGACGCGCGCAAGCGCGTGACCACTTTTCTATTTGGTACAAGGCTGACCAATGTCACGCGTGCCATCCGCCAACGCGACCCAGACGAGGCACTTGCCGCCTGTTCGGCCAATGTGACGGATTGGTCAGGTGGCACGCGCATCGCTTCCTCGCTGCGTGCTTTCAATAAGCAATGGGCACGCCGTGTGCTCACGCAGGGCGCAGTCGTATTGCTGATTACGGACGGACTTGAACGCGATGCCGACGATACGCTCGCCTTCGAGATCGATCGCCTTCATCGATCATGCCGGCGCCTGATATGGCTCAATCCGCTGCTTCGTTTTCATGGCTTTGAAGCTCGCGCCAAAGGCGTGCAAACGATCCTGGGCCATGTTGACGAACTGCGGCCAATACACAATCTGGAATCCATGGCCGAGCTTGTGCGTGCGCTGTCAGGCGCACCGGCCAAGGGTTACGATCCCAAAGATATGCTAAGGCAAGTGGCCTGAAGGAGAATCCATGCTGGCTCGGGACGAAGATATTCTCAAAGCCGCCGAAGAGTGGCGAAAATCCGGACGCGGCGTAGCACTGGCGACTGTCGTCGAGACGTGGGGATCGGCGCCGCGGCCGGTCGGTTCCAATCTGGTGATCGACAATGAAGGCAATTTCCTCGGGTCGGTTTCGGGCGGCTGCGTCGAGGGCGCTGTTGTCACCGAAGCGATTGATGTGATCGATAGTGGCAAGCCGAAGATGCTGGAATTTGGCGTTGCCGATGAAACGGCGTGGAAAGTGGGTCTATCCTGCGGCGGGACCATCCGTGTCTACCTTGAGAAGGTGAGCTAAGTGAATCTCGACATCCTCCATGCGCTGAACGCCGAACGCGCCGCGCGCCGCGCGGCAGTGCTTATCACGGATATGACCAGTGGCGCACAACGGCTCGTGAAAGCGGCTGATGCGGCCAAAGATCCCTTGAAAGATATTTTGGCAAAACGCTTGCGTATGGCCAAAAGCGGCATGGAGGACACACCGCAAGGTCGCTTTTTTCTTACCGTCCATGTGCCGTCGCCGCGGCTTGTCATCACCGGCGCGGTGCATATCAGCCAGACGCTGGCGCCAATCGGACAGCTGCTTGGCTATGATGTGATCATTGTCGACCCGCGGACGGCCTTCGCCTCGATTGAACGATTTCCCGATGTGAAAGTCATCGCAGAGTGGCCCGATGTGGCGTTACCACCGCTCGGCATCGACCATTATACGGCGTTCGTTGCACTCACACACGATCCGAAGATCGACGATCCTGCCCTCAAGCACGCCTTGGCCCGCGATTGTTTTTATATCGGAGCGCTCGGCTCCAAAAAAACCCATGCCAAGCGCGTCGAAAGATTGAAGCAGGCGGGCTTGAGCGATTCAGATATTGCCCGCATCCACGCGCCGATCGGGCTCGACATCAGCGCCGTGTCGCCGGCGGAGATTGCGGTCGCTATCATGGGTGAGATTACCGCGCGGCTGCGGCAAAGCGACGAGAGGAAATCAGTAGCGGCATGAAATTTGGTCCAGTTTCGCCCGACGAGGCGCTCGGCTCGACTGCCGTGCATTCGATCCGCAAGGGTGATCTTGTTCTCAAGAAAGGCACGGTGATTGGTCCTGCCGAGGTCGCCGCGCTCAAGGGCGCCGGTGTCTCCGAAGTTGTTGTATCTCGACTTGAGCCTGGCGATGTGACCGAAGATGAAGCGGCCGCCGAGATCGCCCGGGCGGTCGCGGGCAAGGGCGTGCGGTTCGATCGCGCCTTCACGGGCCGCTGCAATCTGTTCGCGGAGACAGCCGGAGTTCTGATTGTCGATAAAGGAGCTGTCGACCGGCTCAATCGCATCGACGAAGCTGTGACGCTTGCCACGCTTTCAGAATTCAAACCAGTCGTTGAGGGCGAAATGATCGCCACGGTAAAGATCATTCCGTTTGCCGTAGCGTCCGCGCAGCGTGATGCCGCACTCGCGGAAGCGGCGAAGGCAAAGCCGGTCATTCGTATAGCGCCTTACAAGATCCGCAAGATCGGCATCGTCTCGACATTGCTGCCGGGTCTTGCGCCAAAGGTGGTTGAGAAAACCCTCAAGGTCATGGCGGACCGCATTGCGCCTACCGGCGCATCGATTATCGCGGAACGCCGCGTGCTGCATGATCAGACATCACTCGCGAAGGCTGTTGACGAATTGCTCAACAGCGGCGCGGAACTTTTGGTGGTGTTCGGTGCGTCTGCGATTGCCGACCGCCGCGACGTTATTCCGGCGGCGCTCGAATCGGTCGGCGGCGAGATCGAGCATTTCGGCATGCCGGTCGATCCAGGCAATCTGATGCTCGTTGGCAAGGCGCGTGGTGTTGCAGTGTTGGGTGCGCCGGGCTGCGCGCGGAGTCCCAAGGAAAACGGTTTTGACTGGGTGCTGATGCGACTTCTCGCCGGTCTTCCGGTTGGCCGTGAGGATATCACCGGCATGGGCGTTGGTGGCTTGCTGATGGAAATTGTTACGCGCCCGCAACCGAGGGCAAAGCCTGTCGAAGAGGAGGGCAAGCGCGTTGCGGCAATCGTGCTCGCGGCCGGCCGCTCGACCCGAATGGGTGCGATTAACAAACTGATCGTGCAAATTGGCGGTAGACCGCTCGTTCGCATCGCGGCAGAACAGGCTCTGGCCTCGCAGGCGGGACCGGTGATCGTCGTGACCGGTCATCAGCGGGAGAAGGTTGAGGGTGCGCTCAAGGGTCTCAACGTGCGTTTAGTGCACAACCCGGATTATGCCGAGGGTCTCGGTACGTCGTTGCGCGTCGGCATTGGCGCGGTACCGGAAGGCGCCGACGGCGCGATTGTTTGTCTCGGCGACATGCCGCAGGTCGATGCGGCGCTGATTAACACCTTGCTTGATGCGTTCGATCCGGAGAGCGGCGCCTTTATTGTGGTACCGACGATCGACGGACACCGCGGCAATCCGGTGGTGTGGGCGCGACGCTTCTTCCCCGACCTCATGGCGATCGGCGGCGATTTCGGCGCGCGTTACTTGATCGGCAA
>Ga0335084_10000395_pt1 | contig 36526 bp, 28 predicted proteins | sample Lox_Sample_44_FD_206721 | JGI IMG/M metagenome (GOLD analysis project Ga0335084, IMG submission 206721) | Soil microbial communities from Loxahatchee National Wildlife Refuge, Florida, United States - Lox_Sample_4.4 | ecosystem: Environmental > Terrestrial > Soil > Wetlands | place: USA...
TGATGGACGAACCGTTCGGCGCGCTCGACGAAATCACCCGCAGTCGCCTCGATCGAGATATCCGCGAGCTGTGGGCGCGCCGCTCGCTTACCGTCTTATTCGTCACCCACAGCATTTACGAAGCGGTGTACCTGTCTACCCGCGTGCTGGTGATGTCCGCGCGGCCTGGGCGGATCATCGGCGAGCTCGCCATCGGTGAACCGCACCCACGCACGGACGCGTTCCGCGTATCCGAACGCTATGCACGCTGGTGCAAGCAGCTCTCCGAGATGCTGGCTGCCGGCAGCGACGAGGCGGGCGGCACTCGGCCGCTGTCGGCATCATGAGTGGGCGCAGCGCACGCTTCGTCGCTCCGGCGGCGGTGGGGGTCGCCTTCGTGCTGTTGTGGGAGGCTTTGGTGAAAGCCTTCGATGTGCCCTTCTACCTCGTGCCTTCGCCGCTGCAGGTGCTGAGCACTTTGGTGCAGGATGCGCCGTTGCTGCTGAGCTCGCTTCTGGTGACTTTGCGGATCACCGCGCTCGCTCTGCTGCTGGCAGTGGTCCTGGGCGTGGCCGTCGCGTTCCTGTTCGTGCAGAACCGTGTGTTGGAGACGAGCTTGTTCCCGTACGTTGTTCTGCTCCAAGTGACGCCCATCGTAGCCATTGCGCCGCTCATCATCATCTGGGTCAAGGACCCTCTGGCTGCGTTGGTGATCTGCGCGACCATCGTGGCCATCTTCCCGGTGATCTCCAACACCACGCTCGGCTTGCGCAGCGTCGACCCGGGGCTGGCCGATGTGTTCCGCCTGTATGGCGCGCAACGCTGGCAGACGCTGATACGGCTGCGCATCCCGAGCGCTTTGCCTTACTTCTTCGCCGGGCTTAGAGTGTCGGGAGGGCTGGCGCTGATCGGGGCGGTAGTGGCCGAGTTCGTGGCCGGCACTGGCGGCACGGCCTCGGGCCTGGCCTATCAGATCCTGCAGGCTGGTCTGCAGCTCAACATCCCGCGGCTGTTCGCGGCGCTGCTGCTGATCACTCTGGCCGGCGTGGCCATTTTCCTGCTCGTGTCGCTGGCGGCCCATCTTGCACTTCGGCATTGGCACGAGAGCGAGCTTTCGCTCGAGCGTTGATAGATCGAACTTCGCAACGTTCTTGAACTATTTGCGGTTGATCGGGATTGTCTGAGGAGGAGACTGATGATCGGGAGAGGGTGCAGTCAATGGATGGCGGTACTGGCAATGGCGCTGACTCCAGGCTTCGCGTCGGCGCAGCTGCCCACCAAGGTGGTGTTCTACACCAACTGGTACGCGGAGGCCGAACACGGCGGGTTCTACCAGGCCGTGGCTGAGCGCATCTACGCTCGGCACGGCCTCGACGTCGAGGTCAAGATGGGCGGCCCGCAGATCAATGTCGTGCAACTGCTGCTTGCGGGCCAGGCTGACCTGGTAATGGGCTACGACCTGCAGACCATTAAGGCCATCGAGCAAGGGCTGCCGGTGGTCACCGTCGCCGCCACGTTCCAGAAGGATCCGGCGGTGCTGATCGGGCACCCCGGGGTGACAGCCCTGCCGGACCTCAAGAGTCGCACGCTGCTCATCGGCCAGGCGAGCGAAACCACGTTCTGGCCTTGGTTGAAGGCCAAGTATGGCTTCACGGATGCGCAGAAGCGGCCCTACGCGTTCAGCGTGCAGCAGTTTCTAGTGGACCAGAACGTCGCGCAGCAGGGTTATCTCACTTCGGAGCCCTATACCATCGAGAAAGCCGGCATCAAGCCGGTGGTGTTCCTGCTTGCCGATAGCGGCTACCCACCCTACGCGGAGACGATCGTCGTCACCACCAAGACCCTAACGGACAAAGCCGACATGATCGCGCGCTTCGTGCGGGGCTCGGCAGAGGGCTGGAAGAGCTACCTGAAGGACCCCGCGCCGGGCAACGCGCTGATCAAGAAGGCGAACCCGGAAATGACCGAGGAGCTGATGGCGTTCGGCGTAGCCAAGATGAAGGCGTACGGGTTGGTGACTGGAGGGGACGCGAAAACGCTCGGCATCCTGACCATGACCGACAGCCGCTGGAAGCAGACATTCGATTTTATGGTCAGTGCCGGGCTGACCAAAGCGGATGTGGATTATCACAAGGCGTACTCGCTTCAGTTTGTGAAAGAGATCAAAGTGCTGCCTTGACTGCGACGGCACCGGGTCCCGTGGCCGCATCCAGCATCTGTCCCTCGATTGCGCGCTGCAACGCGCTGGCCGGAGGCGACACGGTGGCTTGTCCCGGCCCCCTGCCCTTTCTATACTCGCGAGAGAGCCGAATTACACCGACAAAGACAAAGAGGAGGAAGACCGATGGGCGGGATTGCGACCGAATCCATTCGGGCCGCTGCCTTGGCCGGGCACGCGGGCTGCGGCAAGACACTGCTCGCGGAAGCTTTGCTGCACAAGGCCGGAGCCATCCCCGCTTCCGGCACGATCGAGCGTGGGACCACCGTGTGCGACTTCGATGCGCTCGAGAAGCAGCATCAGCACTCGCTGTACGCGACGCCAGTCCACTTTGAACATGGCGGCGCGCGCATTCACCTGATCGATACGCCGGGTCTGCCAGATTTCCTCGGGCAGCCGTTGAGCAGTCTGCAGGCGGTCGACACGGTCATCGTGGTGGTGAACGCGCAGACCGGCATCGAGCTGTCCACCACGCGCATGATGAGCTGGGCCGCGAAGCGCAACCTGTGCCGAATGATCGTAGTGAACAAGATCGACGCTTCCGACCTGGATCTGCCCAGGTTGGTGAGCCGGATTCAGGAGGCTTTTGGAAAGGAATGCCTGCCGATCAATCTGCCGGCGGGAGGCGGATCGCGGGTCGTGGACTGCTTCTTCAACCCCGCCGGCGATTCGGATTTCTCCTCGGTGGCCGAAGCGCACAGCGCCATCATCGACCAAGTCGTCGAGGTAGACGAGGACCTGATGGCGGTGTACCTGGAGAAAGGCGAGGTGGCACCGGACGAACTGCACGCTCCGTTCGAGAAGGCGCTACGCGAAGGACACCTGGTCCCGATCTGCTTTACGTCTGCGCGCACCGGCGCGGGTGTGGCGGAGCTGCTGGACATCTGCGTGAAGCTTCTCCCCAACCCCCTCGAAGGCAACCCGCGGCCGTTCCTCAGGGGAGAAGGGCCGCAGGCCGAAGAGTTTCACGCGGTACCCGAACCGACCAAACACGTCATAGCCCACGTATTCAAAGTGAGCGTCGACCCGTTTGTGGGCAAGCTGGGCGTCTTCAAGGTGCACCAGGGCACGGTCAAGCGCGATCAGCAGCTGTTCGTCGGTGACGGGCGCAAGCCGTTCAAGGTCAACCAGCTCTACCTGCTGCGCGGCAAGGACCACATTCCGGTGGACGCGTGCGTGCCGGGCGACATCGCCGCGCTCGCAAAGGTCGAGGAAGTCGCCTTCGACAGCGTGCTGCACGATTCGCACGACGAGGACCACATCCACATCCGGCCTCTGGAGCTGCCCGCGCCAATCTACGGCATCGCGATCGAAGCGACCAAACGCGGGGACGAGCAGCGCCTGTGGGAGATCCTGCAGAAGCTCGCGTCCGAGGATCCCTGTTTGCAGGTGGAGCGCGTCGCCACCACCAACGAAACGGTAGTGCGAGGACTTGGCGAGCAGCAGGTGCGCTGCATGCTGGAGCGCATGGGTAACCAGTACAAGCTGGAGGTGACCACCCATCCGCCGCGCATCGCGTATCGCGAGACGATCACCGCGCCGGCCGAAGGCCACAGCCGCCACAAGAAGCAGACCGGCGGAGCCGGGCAGTTCGGCGAGGTGTTCTTGCGCATCGAGCCGCTGCCGCGCGGCACTGGTTTTCAGTTTGTAGACGAAGTACGGGGCGGAGCAATTCCCGGACAATACATCCCCGCTGTCGAGAAGGGTGTGTTGCAGGTGCTGGAACAGGGCGCAATCGCCGGCTATCCGCTGCAGGACGTGAAGGTTGTGGTATACGACGGCAAGAGCCACCCGGTGGATTCGAAAGAGGTCGCATTCGTGGCCGCCGGCCGCAAGGCGTTTCTCGACGCCATCAACAAGGCGCGCCCTATCGTCCTCGAGCCCATCGTCAACATACACGTGAGCGTGCCGGAGAACTGCATCGGCGACATCGCGGGCGATCTGTCATCCAAGCGTGGTCAGGTAAGCGGAACGCAACCTTTGGGCGGCGGGCTGGTCAGCATTGCGGGCCAAGTCCCCCTGTCAGAGCTGAACGGTTACCAGTCGCGCCTCAAATCCCTCACCGGCGGCGAAGGTTCGTTCAACATGGAGCTCTCTCACTACGAAGCGGTGCCACCGCCGATTCAGCAGCAGCTGGCCGCGCAACACAAGGTGCATCCGGAGGAATAGGGCTGGATCGACCGACCCCGCGGGTCAGAGCAGTGTAGCCGCAACCGACTCCCACTCATCCTCGAGCGGCGTCTTGCACATGGGTTTGCCGGCGCGCCCGTACCAGTAGCCGGCATTCGACAGATCACCTTCCTTGCGATGCAGGTAGGCGTGGACCCAGGCGGCGTCGCGACCCTCCTCGTCCTGCACGATCTCATGGGCGCGCGCCCAATCGCCCTTGGCGTCGTGCCACAGGGCGCGCAGCAAGCTTCCTACGCCGTCTGGAGGTGCGCTCTTCGACAACGAATCGCGAAACTCCGGAAGGTCCACGTCGATCTCCCCGTTTACTCGGACGCCGCAGTTGCCACGGCCACGATTATGGTCCCGCGCTCGCCAGCCGACCCGCACTCTGGCTGGGCGGACTCGAGGACGCCAGTGCCCTGACAATACGCGAAAAACGCGTCCCCGGTCGACCTCCCCTGCGCCCGGTGCAGTGCGCTTGCCGCCCGCGTTTGGACCGCCTCGGGGCCAAGCCCCGCCCTTTCTTTGGTACGCTGTCGCCTCGACCCACATGCATTCGACGAGGCGATCATGGCCGAGAGGCAAGAACAGCGTCTGCCGGAGCCCAAAATGGATCCTGCAGCCCTTTACCGCGAAGAAGTCATCACCGACCGCAAGGTCGGCACCATACGCGTGCTCACCCCGATCAAGAGCGACGGCTCCATGGACGGGGGCCGCAAAACCCTGTACTTGGGCGAAGCGCAGATCTATACCACCATGGGCGCGCTGCCCCTGAGCTTCGAGCTCGACGCCAATTCCCTGTCTGACGCGGTAAGCAAGTATGCCTCGGCAGCCAAGCAAGCCGTGGAGCAAGCTGTTCGGGAGCTGGAAGATATGCGGCGTCAGGCGGCCTCTTCGATCGTGATCCCGAAAGGGGGTGTGGGCGGCCTGCCACCCGGCGGGCTTGGAGGGGGCGGCAAGATCCAGCTTCCGTAACCGCCGCTCGCTGCCCTGCCACCGCCCTTGGAGACCCGCGACGGCGCGCGTGACCCCGGGCAGCTCGCTCCCCACCCAGTCTTGCCCCGTTACTACGCGCGGCCCGAGGAGCGCTCGGCCTTTGCTTGGGCGCACACGCTGCTCAGGTTCTATCTAGGTAAGGTCATGTCCATGCTATCCCGTACGCCGGCGCGGCACGGCGACACGCCGCTCCTGTTGCGCTACTTCTGGGACACTATCGAGGCCTGCGCGCCTCCCGCGCGGGTGCTGGATGCGTTGGGGCGCGCCGGCTTCGCTCACGCGCGCCGGCACGTCGAGGTCGGCGTGTTCTCCGAATACACGGCGCGGCGCTGATCGCCCAGCTGGAAAGCGACATCGATCGCGCGGCGGGTGACTCTGCGATCGGTCGCTCCGGCGCGAGCCGCACGCAGCTGCGTCTCTAGACTCCGGGTTTGGCGGTCGCTTCCACCGCGTGCCGTGCGCTCCGCACACCGCTGCCCACACAAGTGGGCGTCAGCTCGGCAAGAGGATCGCTGGCAAGATCCTTGACCGTTACGTTCCCCATCGACGCGCTCAACGCCTGCTCGATGCGCGACAGCACTTGCGCCACCGACTCGGAAACGGGGAGTGCCGCCGGATTGAGGAAGCGGTCCTCCCCAGCGCAGCGGACCGCTTCCAACAGCTGCCGTACCGCGATCGTGCCCAGGTCGCGGGCCGGCAGGTAGGTAGGTGGTTCGTCGTTGCTCTCCACCAACAGGTTGGCTTGCTCCAAGGCGCCGAGCACGGATTGGACGGAGTGCATCGGCACACCCAGGGCCTGCGTAAGCTGGCGCATGCTCCACGCTGGACGCCCGGCCACGTAGTGGCCGCCGATCAAGCTCATGATTACCAGCGCCAGGCGCTCGCGCATGCGGTTACTCAGGCGTGGCTCCCCGCCCTCGGCGACCAGATACTCGGGGTGCTGCTGGTAAAACGCAACGCTCGCTCCGAACAGCAGGATCAGCCAGCTCACATACAGCCAGATCATGAACAAGATCAGGATCGCGAAGCCCGAGTAGATCGCCGAGTACTTGGTCGAGGATGCCACGAACATGGCGAACGCCATTCCAGCGGACTGCCACAGCACCCCTCCCACTATTCCTCCCACCAGCGCTGGACCGAACGCGACTCTGGTATTCGGGATGAACATGTAGATGAAGGTAAAGGCGCTAACCACCAGCACGTAAGGCATGACCCTACCCACCTCGAAAAAGAGCTGGCCGAAGGGCTTGAGGGCCAGCACGTCGCGCACGATGCCGATGTTCATGGCGGTAGCCGTCATGCCGATGGCCGCGAACAACAGGATCGGCCCCACCAGCAGCACGCTCAAGTAGCGGCTGAAACGTTCGCCGAGGCTGCGCGGTTGCGAGATGTGCCAGATGTAGTTGAACGACTCCTCGATCTTCTGCATGAGCGAGACCGCGGTGTAGAGTAGAAGCGCGAGGCCCAGCGACCCAAGCACACCGACGTTCATCCTGTCGATGAACTGTACGATCTGATGGCTGAGTTCCTCGCCCTTCGGGCCAAGCGGGGCGAGAAACCTCTGCAGCATGGGGGCGATTTGATTGTGGACTCCGAATGCCTTCAGCACCGAGAAGCTCAGGGCCAGCAGCGGGACGATGGACAGCAAGGTCGTATAGACCAGGCTCATGGCCCGCAGGGTGAGCTGGCCGTGCGTGATATCCCGGATCAGCACGACCATCACGCGCAGCAGCCGCAGCACGCGCGCCTCCCATGCTGGTGTGGATTCTGGAAGGTTTCTCCAGATGACCGCTTCCATCGCCTTCAGCAGCTGTCCCGGTTCCCAGATCACAACCGATGCTCCCAAAATGGATGTCGGGGGTTCGAAGTGCCTGCTGATCATCTCCACAATCGCACCCGGCATGCGGTATGTCGCCAGGCGCCCCGTCCGCACGGATGCCGAATGATTGTAAGCGGCGGCGGCGCAGACGCAAAGGATCGGGCGCATGCATCTGCTTGTTGCGCTCTCAACGAGAATGGGGCCGCGCGGCCTCCCACTCCCGCCAACCCCTGAGCAAAGGGAAGTAAAGCCCGAGCCGGATCGGGCGCATCTCGATCCGCGCCAGCAACGCTGCATAGCGCTCCAGTTGGTCGCGGTATCGCTCACGTTCTCGGTCGAGAAAGGCGTCGAGATCGCCGCCCTCGTGCACGCCTGTCTTGTAGTCCACGATCCAGCGAACGCCGCTGCGATCCACGAAGGTGCGGTCGAGGACGATGTTGGCGAACGCGCCATCCAGTTCTCCAGTGAGGCGGTGCTCGGAGCGCGCGTCCTCGTGCTCGCCGCTCAAGATCCAGCGGCCGCGGGGATCGGCGAGCACGCCGGTCAACGCCTGCCGCACGCGCGCAAGCGCCGTTTCCCGCTCAGCCGCCAGGACTCCTTCCTGCTTCAGCGCAAGGCCCAGGACATCGTCCATCGCGTCCACACCGCGGCCATCCCAGGCATCGAGCCCCTCCTCGGCGATGCGCTGGAGGAAGCGATGTACAACCGTGCCGATATGGCGTGCGGCCTCGCCCGCCCAGGAGAATTCCACCGCGGCCTCGCGTATTTCCTCTTCTTGCCGCGCAGGGCGCCACTGCACCGGCTGGGGGAGCTCCGGGAAACTCCAATGAGGCGCCAGGCGGCGCAGAGGATACGACATCGGGTCGGGCGCACCCGTCGCCAAAGCGCTGGTACTTGGTTCGCCCGCCTGCGCGGCGGCTCGCTCAAAATCCGTTTGCAGCGCAGGCCAGAGCTTGGAGAGCAAAGCACTGCGGAGCGGCGCTCGCACCGGCACCTGACCCGGCAGCGCCCGCTCGGTCCTGAGTTGGGCCAAGAGGTGCAGCCGCCTGCGGGCCCGCGTTGCCGCCACATACAGCAGCCGGCCGTCCTCAAGTTCCTGGTGCTGCCTAAGCAGTCGCGTCACGCACGCATAGACTTCGTCGTCCTCGCTGCCGCGCGCTCCGATCGCTGCCAGCAACAAGTCGCTGCCTTCGCGTCCGCGCGGACGCTCGATCCAGCGCAGCAGGTCTGAATCGTCAGGCCGGACACCGGAGCCTAGACCAGGGAGGATGACGGTGTCGAACTCCAGGCCCTTTGCCTTGTGGATCGTCATCACGTGGAGCCTCTCGGACGCGTTGACGTCGGGCAGCGCGTACAGCTTGGCGAGCTCGTACTCCAGCCCAGCCAAGTCATCCAGATCGCCGCCGCGTTCCAGCTTTTCGACCAGGTCCAGGTACACGCGGACGTCGTCCAAGTCGGTGCGTTCTTGCACGCTCGCGGGTCCCCCGACTCGCAACCACGCGCCTTCGATCCGGCGGCGCAGAGTGCCCCTTCCCCGATGCTCGCGAGCCGGCGCGAGGGCGTCGACCAAACGCGCCGCTCGCGTCTGCCCGTCGGGGGTGAGGCGCCCGATCACATCGGGATCCGTCATTTGCACCCATAGAACGCCATCGCGTGCCTCGCCCACCAGCGTCTCCAAGTCCAGGAGAGCAAGGCCACACCACGGCGCGCGCAGCACGGACAGCCAGGCGGCCCGGTCGGCCGGATGCAGTAGGGCGCGGGTGAGCGCGTGCACGTCCTGTACCGCAGGCCGATGCGCGAGCGGTTCGATCTCGATGGCGCGAAACCGGAGCCCGGCAACTTTCAGCCCTGGCGCGATGTGGCTGAGATGGTTGCGGCTACGCACCAGGACGGCGACGCTCTGAGACGGATCTTCTGCCAGTGCGCTCGCCACGAGTTCAACTACACGCTGCGCCTCGGCTTCGCGTCCTCCACACAAGCCATGAATGGTGACCGGCTCGCCCGGGAGTGCGGGACATGTGGCAACCGAAGGCGAGAACGGCACACTCCCGCCGGCGGGGTCTTCGTGTGCGGGTAGAACCTGCTCGAAAACACGATTCACCCAGTCGACGATCCCTCGCTGCGAGCGAAAGTTGCGCGTGAGATTGAGAGGCTCCAGTGCAACGCCGCCGATGCCGTCGCGCCGCGCCCGCAGGAACAGGCCAACCTCAGCCTCCCGGAATCGATAGATCGACTGCATCGGGTCGCCAACCACGAATAGCGTGCGCCCGTCGTCCTGCTGCCAACCGGCCGTCAGCCGCAACATCAGCTCGTACTGACTCAGCGAGGTGTCTTGAAACTCGTCGATGAGCAGATGGCGTATCCGAAAGTCGAGCGCCAACCCGAGCTCGGTGGGCGCTTGCGGATCGCCCAGCGCCTGATTGGCAGCCAGCAGCAGCTGCGTGAAATCGATCGCGCGGCGGGCGCGGAATGCGAGTTCGAGTTGGGCAAGCGCCAGGGGCAGGAGCGCGGCGAGCGCTTCGATCAAGCGCGACTGCTCCTCACTGTATTCGGCCGCCGGCAACAGCTTCACTTCCACCAGGGCCGCGGCCAGGCTTGGCAGCGCAGCGACGCGCTGGTACAGCGCTTCGACACGCTGTTTGGCCCGAGTCCGGCGCTGTCTCTCCACAGCGCTGGCCCCTTTCTCCATGGCAGCCGGGAAACCGACGCGCTTGTCTGCCGTCTGGCGAACTTCGTTCTTGGGGGTCAGCAGCAAGTGCACGATCTCTCGCCACCGGGGCAAGTCTTCCGGCTCGGTGCCAGGTAGTGCCGCAGACTCCCCGGCGACTGCGGGCGCCTGCCTAGTGCGGGCCAGATGGGCCGCGGCGTAGCGCAGGCAAACCAGAAGCTCGGATACGAGCTCGGCCGGAAATGCATCGCGCGCCTGCCGTAACCGGTCGCGCACGAGGTTAGCCAGGGCCCGGCTCAGCTCACCGCGATCGAAGCTCCGGTGATGGCGCAGCCATTGATCGCGGCGCGCGAGCAGCCGCGCGAGAAGCGCTTCGGCGCGCAGCGTGTCGTTGTCCAGATGGCGAAGAAGCGCAGCAACCTGCGTTGACCACGCCGGTTCCTCGAGTTGCGCGAGGGTCTCGCGCGCCGCCTCGCGATACACTTCGTCGGCATCTTCTTCGGCCACCGGCATGGACCCTAGCCGCGACAGCAACGGCATCTGAGCCACCAACGAGTGGCACAGGGAATCGATGGTCTGGATGCGCAAGCGCGCTGGATTGATGGTAAGGCCCCATGATCGCTGCGCATCTGCGGTCAGCACGCCGCGGGCCAGCTCAAGTGTCACGCGCGCGTGCTGTGACGGCGTGACTGCGCCCGCGCGCGCGTCGTTCAACGCCTCCAGCACCCGGGTCCGCATTTCTGCTGCGGCCTTGCGCGTGAACGTGATGGCAACAACTTCCTCCGGCCACGACACGCGCGCAAGCAGCGCGAGGAAGCGCTGGATCAGCAGCTCCGTCTTGCCGGAACCGGCCGGCGCCTGGACTATGAAAGAGCGCCCCACGTCCAGGGCGAGGGTACGAGCCGCCACATCGCGTGCGGACAGCTCGTCACTCATCTGCATTTTCCTCGCCGGGTGTGGGTGAGCCGCGGTCCACGATCTCGCTGACGCGGCACAGCGTGGACAGATCGCAGTTGCGGCAGGTGATTGAGCGCCTCTTTGGATCAACTGGCGCGGCGCCGGATCTGAACTCGGCAGCCAGCCGCTCCAGCGTCGCCCGCCACTGGGCGAGCAGCGTCGGCCAGTCGGGAAACTCGTCCGCGTACCGGCTGTGGACAAGCTCGGTGACGCCGCCGGGTGCGCCCGGATGCGCCGACAGTCCCGACAAAGCGCACTGACCGCGGCGCACTTGAGCAAAGGCCACCGCTTCCGGTGGCGCTGGGCGTGCGAGGTGGTACAGGGGGAGCTGCGGTTCCGCGGGACGCCCACCCATCCACATCACAGTCGAACTGCTACCCGTTTTATAGTCGATGAGCAATTCTCCACCCTGAGACAGACGATCTACCCGGTCCAGCCGAAGCCTCAGCCCCAAACCGGCGATGTTGACCTCGGCATCTTCTTCGCACGCTATGACCTGAAAGTCACCTCGGTCTCGCTCTATCTGCAGCCACTCTTCGAGCAGTGCCACGAGCCGCTCGCGCTCGAGTTCTAAGAAACGCGTCCTAAAAGTGGAAGCCCGCCTCGGGCGCAGCCGCGCCAGCGCGCGCTCGACACAGCGGATGATTGCGGCGTAGAGCTCGTCGTTTGGTGTTGCGATCAGCTGCTGCTGCGTGGACAGCTCCGACCAGAGGGCGGCCAATGCCGCGTGCAGCAGGATCCCGCGATCGCGTGCGTCGAGCCCCTCATGCGGATGGTCCAGCGACGCGGCACCCAGACGATGAGCGGCGAAGGCACGGAACGGACAGGCCGACTGGTCCTGAATGAGGCGTGCGCCGCCTCTGAAGGTCGTACCCTCGGGCAGCGTGCGTCCCTGCCAGTCGGCGATCCGCTCCAACACCGCGGCGCTGTGCGCGGTCACCCTCCAATCGGGCAGTTGCTCCACAGCGAGCTGCGCCAGGGATGTTTCGGACAAACCCACCAGCAACGGGCTCGGACCCAGCGTGCGGTCCCCGTCAGTGCAGTGGTAACTGAATACGGTGCGCGGGGCGGCCCGACGCCAGCCGGCTTGCGCGCGCCGGGCAAACGCGAGCTCCCATTCGGCCGTCGCGCGCGGGACGCCGCGCGCACGCTGCAGTTCCAACGGCAGTAAAGGGTTCGGGCGCGCAGGGCGCGGCCAGGTTTCGTCGCTGAGCCCAAGCACGAGGAGCTGATCGAACTCGAACTGAGCAGACTCGAGCACACCCAAGACTTGGATCGGGACATCCGGGGTCTCTGGCTGAAACAGCTCCTCGACTGCGAGACGCTGCAGGATGCTCACGGCCGCCACCAGTTTCACCTGTGCGCAAACCAGATCCAGTTGGGCGAGGCCGGCAACGAGCTCCTTCCATTTGTTGAATGTCTGGTACTCCTCGCTGTTCAACTCGCGTTCGCCGGGCCACCCTGCCGCCGACAGCAGGGACTGCAGAGCCGGTCCCCAGAAGCTCACGCGCTGCGCAGAAGCGGGCAGCTCCCGCTGGCGGGCACGCAATGCCGCCAGCCGCTCCGCCAGCAGGCCGCAGCTGTGGGCATGACCTTCCGCCCCAGCGTGATAGATCAGCCCATCCAGCGTGATTCGCGGATCCCCCAATCGGCGCAGCCTAGCGTCCAGGAGTGCGCGCGCATTGCGCTCGCTCTCGGCACCACCGACAAAGGGAGAACGCAGGAGCAAGCCGGCGCGGTGAATCGAGAGCGACCCGCATGCGAGTTCCAAGAGCAACAGCGCACCGTGCGCCACGGGCCAATCGGAAAGCGGCGCTCCCAATGAAACATTCCAAGGTCGCAGCGGAGTGCGGCCGGGATGTAGCACGGCATCCGGCTGCAGCACTTCGTCGAAGACCTGCGCGATCACCGCGCGCACACGACTGAGCTCTGGCACCACCACGCCTATGCGGGCCTGCGGGTCTGCTGCAATGCAGCTGCGCACCCATAGCGCCGCTGCACGAATCTCCTCCAGGGCTGCCGGGTGGCACACGACGACGGCCGGACACTCGTGCCCGGATTGGGCGAGGAGCTCGACCTGGACGTCACGAAACCGCAGTGCGTCCAGCACGGCCTCATGCTGCGGGCTGAGAGCGTCGAAGCCAAACCCTACCAGGCTGCGAGCCGTGACCGCGCACCCCGCATGCAGCAGGTCGCAAACGAGGTCTGGCAGGCGCGCCTGATCGGTGAGTTGCTCACGTGCGCAGACCATCTCATAGTCACGTGCCCAGCGCTGAAAAGCGTGCGCCTCGTCGGTGAGCGGAATGGTCTGCAGAGCCGGCAGCAGGCGCCAGGCATGCGCCACCTCCCACGCTTCCTGAGCAGCGTTGGCGGTGGTATCCACCTGCAGCAAGCCCTGCGCTTCGGGCGCCTCGGCGATGATCCTGTGCCACAGTGCGCGCGCCTGCCAATGGCTCATCAGCAGCCGATTGGCTTGGCCACGCAGCGAGGCATCGCGAAAAGTGCGCTCCAGCCACGCGTTCCAGGGCAGGACGTCGGCCGCAGCCCAGGACCCTTGGCCCTGTTGATGCGCACGCCGATCGAAGGTCTGGCGCAAGGCGGCAGACAGACGCCGGTTGGGCGTCACCACGGTCGCGCCAGCTGCGAGCCGCTCAATCAGCTCAGCGAACACGGCGCCGTGGGAGGCATGCCTGCCTACCGCTGGTGGACGATGCGGGGAGCCCGGATCGTGTTTTCGGCCGTCGATACCCCCTCGCTGCCAGTCTCAGCGGTCCAGCAGGTGCGTCTTTTCCTTGACCTTGGCCCACTCATCGGCGTCCGCGGGAGCGTCGATCTTCTCGGTGATGACGGGCCAGACCTTGGCGAGCTCGGCATTGATGGCGACGAACGGGCGCTGATCGGTGGGTACGTCATCCTCAGCGAAGATGGCTTCCACCGGACATTCGGCCACGCATAGGGTGCAGTCGATGCACTCGTCGGGATCGATGACCAACATGTTCGGGCCCTCATGGAAACAATCTACCGGGCACACATCGACGCAGTCAGTGTATTTGCACTTGATGCAGGATTCGGTGACGACGTAGGTCATGCTGGGATTTCCTCTGAACGATTCCCGCCCGGCAAGCTCGCCCTCATGCCCGTGCCGGCCGGAAAGTTTAACAGAACGACATGCAGCCCCGACACCGCCCATCTCCGAGGTGCCTTCCAGGGGGGCTTGTTTTTGGTAACATAGCCTCAATCTCATCCCGGCCAACCGGCTACCGGCGTCCGTCCATAGCGCCACCCATCTCCCCTTTTCCCGTCATCCATCGAGCGGGGTCACAAGCCTCATGAGTGAACACATACATTACGTAACCGACGATACCTTCGATCCAGAGGTGCTACAGTGCTCCGTGCCTGTGCTGGTGGACTACTGGGCCGAGTGGTGCGGTCCCTGCAAGATGATCGCCCCGATACTGGATGAGGTTGCACAGGAGTATGCGGGCCGCCTGAAGGTCGCCAAGCTCAACATCGATGAGAATCAGGCCACGCCGCCGAAGTTCGGCATTCGCGGCATCCCCACCTTGATGATCTTCAAGAACGGCAACGTGGAAGCTACCAAAGTGGGGGCTTTGTCCAAATCCCAGCTAACCGCCTTTATTGACAGCACAATCTAAAGTCTTTACGCTTCTCAGCCGATATCGCTCGACAACCGGGGCCGATCCCGCCAACGGGTAGAGTTCCGAGCGAAGCGGATCAATGCCACGTCCAAGTCGTTTCGGGCGCGGCCAAGCCGATACCGGCTCAGCTTTCCCCCGTCTTCACCTTCCCCTTTGTGTCGTTCTATTCCGTATTCCCAGCCCCCCGTCTATGCATCTCTCCGACCTGAAAAACCTCCACGTCACCGAGCTCGTGGAGATGGCCAACACCAACGAGATCGAAAACGCCAACCGCATGCGCAAACAGGACCTGATCTTTGCGCTGCTGAAGAACCAGGCGAAAAAAGGCGAAAGCATCTACGGGGAGGGCACGCTGGAGGTGTTACCGGACGGCTTCGGCTTCCTGCGATCGCCGGACACCTCATACCTCGCTGGCCCGGACGACATATACGTCAGCCCGTCCCAGATCCGTCGCTTCAATTTACACACCGGAGACTCCATCGAGGGTGAGATCCGAACACCCAAAGACGGCGAGCGCTACTTTGCGTTGGTCAAGGTCGACAAGGTCAATTCCGAGCCGCCCGAGAACGCCAAGAACAAGATCCTGTTCGAGAACCTCACCCCGCTGCACCCGACCGTCCCCTTCACCCTCGAGCGCGACATCAAATCGGAAGAGAATCTGACCGGCCGCATCATCGACATCGTTGCACCGATCGGCAAGGGACAGCGCGGGCTGATCGTGTCGCCCCCCAAGGCGGGAAAGACGGTCATCCTGCAGCACATCGCCCACGCCGTCACATCCAACCACCCCGAGGTGATCCTGATCGTGCTGCTCATCGACGAGCGCCCCGAGGAAGTGACGGAGATGCAGCGCTCGGTGCGCGGCGAAGTCGTCTCCAGCACCTTCGACGAGCCGGCCACGCGGCACGTGCAGGTCGCCGAGATGGTTCTGGAGAAAGCGAAGCGCTTGATCGAACACAAGAAGGACGTGGTGATCCTGCTCGACTCGATCACGCGCCTGGCGCGCGCCTACAACACAGTGGTGCCGGCCTCGGGCAAGGTGCTCACCGGCGGTGTGGACTCCAACGCCCTGCAGCGACCCAAGCGTTTCTTCGGCGCCGCCCGCAACATCGAGGAGGGAGGGTCATTGACAATTCTCGCGACGGCGTTGATTGACACCGGCTCGCGCATGGACGACGTGATCTACGAGGAGTTCAAGGGCACCGGCAACATGGAGATCCACCTTGACCGGCGCATGGCCGAGAAACGCATTTATCCTGCGATCAACGTGAACCGGTCCGGTACGCGACGTGAGGAGCTGCTGCTCAAGCAGGATATTCTTCAGAAGGTCTGGATACTGCGAAAACTGCTGTATCCGATGGACGATCTCGAGGCGATGGAATTCTTGCTCGACAAGATCAAAGCCACCAAGAGCAACGCCGAATTCTTCGATTCGATGCGCCGGGGCTAAGTCCGCTGCCTCGAGCTCGCCGCCCGTTCCCGCCCCAAGCCTGCGGCCGCCGAGGAACGTGCGGCACCCCTCGGCGATGGAATTCTTGCTCGACAAGATCAAAGCCACCAAGAGCAACGCCGAATTCTTCGATTCGATGCGCCGGGGCTAAGTCCGCTGCCTCGAGCTCGCCGCCCGTTCCCGCTCCGGGCTGCATTCAATACGCCAAAGGTGCGGCGTTCGCCGCGTCGGGCGAGATCCAATGTCCACGGGTCTTGACGCCGTCTGTGGACCGGGCGATAGTCAGCCGCGGTCCAGCGCGAGGCATTCCTCACCTATAACACAGCGTCGGCCTGCGACTGGGCGATGCTGATGATGCTGCACTCGACCCCGAGGGCCAGGTGAGGTGTCCGCTCGAACAGGCGGGTCAGTCGTGCGCACACATATGACCCCGGTCGCGGACGAATTCGCCGCAAAGGGCTTGGTCCGGCGCTCGGCGATGCGATCATGAACGATGCCAACACCCCCGCCCCGACACTGGCCGTACGCAACGCCGCGCCCGCCAACGTCCGACGGCGCAGGCGAGCTCTGCTGGGGATCTTCGGCGCCATCGCCGCCATAGGCCTGATTGTCGGTGCATATTGGCTCCAATACGGCCAATATCACGTCTCCACCGACAACGCCTACGTAGGTGGCAACGTGGTACAGGTAACACCTCAAGTCGCCGGTACGGTGGTGGCGATCAACGCCGACGACACGCAGCTCGTCAAGCAGGGGGAATTCCTGGTCCGCCTGGACCCTTCGGACCACGAGGTGCAGCTCGCGCTGGCGGAAGCAGACCTGGCCGACGCCGTGCGCAGCGTGCGTGGGCTGTACGCGAGCAGCGATCAAGCGCGGGCCGGCCTGCAGGAACACGAAGCCGACGTGCGACGTCTGCGCCACGAGGTTGCGCGTGCGGAAGCCGAGGCTGAGCGCGCGCGCGCCGAATTCAAGCGGCGCGAGGCGCTCGTTGCGCAGGGTTTCGTGTCTCCGGAGAACGCGGAAAACGCCAAGTCGTCATATGACGCTGCGGCGGCGCAGCTCGACGCAGCACGGGCTGCGGTCGGCCACGCGCAGGCCTCGGTCTCAGGCGCCCAAGAGCAGCTGCGCGGGGCCTTTGGCCTGGTGGACAACGTGACGGCGGCAGACCACCCGCGCGTGCTCGCAGCTGCCTCTAAGGTCCGCGAAGCTTATCTCGCAGTAGCCCGCAGCCGCATCCCGTCTCCGGTCACGGGCTATATCGCCAAACGCAGCGTACAGGTTGGTCAGCGCGTCACGCCGGGCACGGCATTGATGGCGGTGATCCCCGGAGACCAGTTGTGGGTCGACGCCAACTTCAAGGAGGGCCAGCTCGAGAACGTGCGCATCGGCCAACCGGTCACCCTCACTTCCGATCTCTACGGCCGTGAGGTGGTCTACCACGGGCGCGTGATCGGGCTCGCCGCCGGCACCGGGAGCGCCTTCGCGCTTCTGCCCGCGCAGAATGCCACCGGCAACTGGATCAAGATCGTACAGCGCGTGCCGGTGCGCATCGCACTCGATCCAGCTGAGCTGGCCGCGCATCCGCTGCGCATCGGGCTATCGATGCGCGCAATTGTGGACACGCACGACCGCGGCGGCGACATTGTCGCTAAGGCGCCAGCGCAGGGACCAGCCTACACCACCGACGTGTACGTGGACCAAGCGCGCGAGGCCGATGCGCTGATCGGCCGCATCATCGCTGCCAACCTAGGGCGCAAGCGTCCATGAGCATGGCCGCCCAGGGTGGTGTGGCAACCGCATCTGCGCAGCAAGCCCTGTCGGGTCCGATCTCCGGGAGTGCGCCGGTTCTGGCCACCTTCGCGCTCGGCCTGGGCTCGTTCATGAACTTCCTTGACATGTCGATCGCGAATGTATCGGTGCCAACCATCGCGGGCGACCTCGGGGTCAGCCCCACCGAAGGAACCTGGGTCATCACCTCCTACGCCGTGTCGGAAGCGATCATGCTGCCGCTCACGGGTTGGCTCGCAACGCGTTTCGGCCAGGTGCGCATGTTCGTCTCGGCCACATTGCTGTTCACTGGCGCGTCCGTCGCGTGCGGGTTATCGGTCAGCTTTCCGATGCTCATTGGGGCGCGCGTTATGCAGGGCGTGGTGGGTGCATCGATGATCCCGCTGGCCCAGACGCTGCTCACCGGCTACTATCCAGTACAAAAGCGCAGCTTTGCGCTGGGGCTGTGGTCGATGACTTCCATCCTCGGGCCCATGGTGGGGCCGCTTGCCGGCGGATGGCTGACCGAGAACTTGTCTTGGCACTGGGTGTTTCTGATCAACCTCCCGTTCGGGCTCCTGGTGGCGGGCCTCGTTTGGGCCCTGTTCCGCGACCGCGAGTCGACCCGCCGACGCGTTCCAGTAGATTCCGTAGGACTCGGACTGCTAGTGGTAGGGATCGGTGCGCTCCAGATCGTGCTCGATCTCGGTAATGAGCTGGACTGGTTCGGGTCCCGCCTCATCATTTGTTTGGCGGCGGTGGCATCGATCGCGCTGGCGTGTTTTGTCGCCTGGGAGTTGACTGACAATCACCCGATCGTCGACTTGCGCTTGTTCACCCGGCGTAACTTCGCTGTGGGTGTTACTTCGCTCATGCTGGGGGCGGTGGCTTTCTTCGGCACCGTGGTAATGCTGCCCCTGTGGCTGCAAAACTACCAGGGCTACACGGCGCTGTGGGCCGGCAAGATGCTGGCGTTCGGTGGCATTCTCCCCGTGATCCTGGGCCCGTTGGTGGGCGCAAATCTGAATCGCATCGACGCGCGAGTAGTGGCAGCTTTCGGATTGCTCTCCTTCGCGGTCGTCGCGTTCTGGAGCGCGCGTTTCACGCCGGACGTGGACTTTTGGACGGTGGCTGCCACACGCTTTTTCATGGGTCTTGGGATCAGCTGTTTTTTCCTCCCCATTATCACGATCAGCCTCTCAGGGCTCCCGGTCGAGCGCATCGCGTCGGCCTCCGGCATCTCCAATTTCATGCGCATACTCGGTTCCAGCTTCGGTACCGCTATTCTCACCTCGACCTGGGAACACAAAGCGATTCTGCAACACGCCCGCCTTGCGGAAAGCGTAAGCACGTACGCCCCGGCGACGCAGGATTACTTGCTCCAGCTCGCACGGCTCGGGCTAGCACCGCAAGCCGCATTTGCGCAAGTCGATACGGTCGTGACGCAGCAGGCATACTTGATGGCCACCAACGCAGTGTTATGCCTATGCGGCATATTGATGGTCTCTATCGTGCTGTTGGTCTCGCTGGCAAGGCCGCCGTTCACAATCAGAGGGCCAGGCGGGCACTGAGTGGCACGCCCCCCCGACGACGCATCGCTTGCGCCCAGGGGCGAGTTATCATCACAAACCTTGTGCGGGCCGCTTCGTTTGAAAGCTCGCTACCTCGACCATATATTGCGTGATTGCAGCGACAGCAGCTTGTCCCGGACCCCGCTGGCGCGTATCATTTCTGGTTTTTCTAGGGCGTGTCGCGAACGCCCTGGAGCGAACGAAAGGAACTGCCATGAAACCCAAGATCCATCCCGAGTACAAAGAGATCACCGTCATCTGCAGTTGCGGAAACAAGTTCAAGACCCAGTCCGTGTTGGGCCGGGAACTGCATGTAGAAGTCTGCTCGAACTGCCACCCCTTCTACACCGGGAAACAAAAGGTGATCGATACGGCCGGCCGCGTCGAGAAGTTTCGCCAGCGCTACAGCAAGACCGCTGCAGCCAAGGATGGCGCGAAGGCGGCTGCCAGAAAGGGCGCCTGAGCCGTTCGCCATCATCGACATCGTATGGCAGAGAGCTGACCGCACACGTTGCGCCGTTGCGCAACGCCGATGTTCAATAGCAACAAAGAACGCCGCAGTGCGGCGTTTTTTTTGCGCCTTCGCCAGCGGGTTCTGTTCCGCTATCGCCCTGGAAGCCGCGCCGCTACACTAACCGTACCATCGAGAACAACAATCCTCAATCGGAGGAAATGCCTCCCCCGACAGACAAGGGCCAGCCGGCGACCGACTTCGCCACGCGCCACGCGCTAGCCTTCACCTGCCTGCTGTGCATCGTATGGATGCTGCCAGGTCTGGTCGGGCGCGATCCCTGGAAACCGGACGAGGCATATGGCTTCGGGCTGGTGTATCACGTGTTCCTGACCGGCGACTGGGTCGTACCCACGCTGGCCCACGAACCCTTTGTGGATAGGCCGCCACTTTTCTACATCACTGCGGCGCTGTTCGCACGAGCATTCGGTTGGCTGATGCCGATTCACGAGGCCGCGCGCCTGGCTAACGCTTTCTACCTGGGGCTTGCCCTTCTGTTCATTGGTTTGACCGGTAAGGAACTGTACGCAAGCGAGAAAGCAGAAGCGGGATGGAGCAGTTGGGTCAGCGCGTTGGCGCTGCTCGGATGCGTCGGGATGGTAGAGCCGGGGCATCTAATGGTCACCGACGTCGCCCTGCTGTGCGGCTGGGTGGTCGCCTTATACGGCCTGGCCCTTGCCAAGCGACGACCCGCGCTGGGCGGCGTAGCGCTCGGAATGGGCGTTGGCATCGCGTTTATGTCCAAGGCGCTGCTCGCGCCAGCCGTGTTCGGCGTCGTCTGCCTGCTTATCCCTGCGCTGTTTCCGCAATGGCGCACGCGTCGCTATGCGTTGACGCTAGTTGTCGCCCTCGTGACCGCGTTACCCTGGCTCACCATCTGGCCCGTCGCGCTCTATCATCGCTCGCCCGAACTATTCCAGGAATGGATCTGGGCCAATACCTTGGGCCGTGCGCTCGGGCTGACCAAGCTCGCAGCGCCAAGCAAGCCTGGTTACTACCTCGCAGTCCTTCCCTGGTTCGCATTCCCGGTATGGCCGGTGGCGCTGTGGGCACTGTGGGTCCGACGTCAGGAGATCCGGAACAGTGTCGGGTTGCACCTGCCGCTCACCCTGTTCCTGGTCTGCTTGGTTGCGCTGTCAGCTTTGCCCGATGCGCGCGAGCTATATGCCTTGCCGCTGCTACCCAGCTTGTGTCTGCTCGCGGTACCCGGGCTGCCACTGCTGCGGCGTGGAGCTGCCAACGCGCTTTGGTGGTTCTCTCTCATGGCGTTCTGTTTCTTCGCTCTGATGGGCTGGTTCTACTGGGTGGCGCTGGACTTGAGCTTCCCCGCTCGCCTGCATGCACACCTGCTGCACCTGCGGCCGGCCTACGAACCCAATTGGCTGGTCCTCAAGTTCGTGCTCGGCGCGGCTCTGACCGCGGTCTGGGTGTGGCTCATCCCGCGCCTGCCACGCAGCCCGTACCGACCGATGATCGCGTGGTCCGGGACGGTGGCCGTGCTGTGGGCTTTGGCTGCGGTGTTCTTCGGGTCTTGGGTGGATAGCGCCAATAGTTACCGCAGCATGATGCTGTCCATTCGGGAAGCCCTGCCTACGCATTACCGCTGTATCTCCAGCCTCAATCTGGCGGAGCCGCAGCGCGCGATGCTGGAATACTTTGCCGGCGTCGTTACCTATCGGGAGACCGACCCCGAGCGTAAGCGCGACTGCGATCTGCTGCTGGTGCAAGGCTTTCGGAGAGCCATTCACACTCCGGACCAGCCCTGGGAGCTGATCTGGCAAGGTGCGCGTCCCGGCGACGACAACGAGCTGTATCGGCTGTACCGAAGAAAGCCGGGCGGCTAAACTCAGCGTGTTGAGCTGGCCGATGCTCAGCACATGATCACCATCGGTAAGCTGCAAAGGCACGCTCACGCGAGGTCAGCCGCCGGACCGGGCTTTAAACCTGCGCCGTCGACCCCATCTCAGGCCTAGATCACTGCGTTCACCTCTGTCCGAGGTGCATGCTACCCTTGGTTGCCTAATCCACACGGATATCCCACAGTGACGGACTCCCTGCAGCGCTTCATGTTCGAAGGCGTACCTGTGCGCGGCGAGCTCGTGCACCTCGACGCGACTTGGCGCGCCGTACTCGACCGTCATGCGTACCCCGAACCACTGCGCGCAGCGATGGGCGAGCTCATGGCCGCTGCGGCGTTGCTGTCAGCGACCCTCAAGTTCACCGGTTCTCTCATCATTCAGGTCCAGGGCACCGGCCCGGTCAAGCTCATCGTGGTGGAGTGCACCAGCGAGCAAACCATGCGCGCCACCGCCAAGTGGGAGGGCGAGCTCCCAGCGAACGCGTTCCGCGAGCTGGTTGGAAATGGCCGCTTCGTGATCACCATTGCGCCCAGCGATGCCAAGCAAACCTATCAGGGTGTGGTCGACCTCGAAGGCGCCAGCGTCGCCGCCATGCTCGAGCACTACATGACAACCTCGGAGCAGCTGGAGACGCGTCTATGGCTGGCTGCAGACACCCAACAAGCCGCAGGCATGCTCCTGCAGCGGGTGCCCGGAGCAGCCGAGGTGGACCCCGACGCGTGGAACCGGGCGGTGAAGCTCGGCGAAACCGTCACCGCCGGGGAACTGCTCAAGCTCCCAGCGCGGCAGATCATCCGCCGCCTGTATCACGCGGAGGACATTCGTGTGTTCGATGCGCGCGTCGTCAGTTTCCGCTGCTCCTGCTCGCGCGAGCGCGTGGTCAACATGCTGCGGCTATTGGGCCGGCACGAGGTCAAGTCGATCTTGGAGGAGCGCGGCGCGGTGGAGGTGAGCTGTGAGTTCTGCAACCGACGCTATGCCTTCGACCCCGTGGACGCGGAGCAGGTATTCGCCGCTGAGGTCGTCACCGAAGCGGGCAATACTCGACACTAGCCGCGATCGTGAGCTATAAGAATTAATACAATGAGCACGGACGACGATCGGGTCCGGATCGATAAGTGGCTGTGGGCGGGTGCCCCGGACTCGGTGACCGCGCAGCGGGGCGGTGCGGGCAGGGGCGCAACGGGCCGCCATACGAGATCGCCACAATGAGCACGGACGACGATCGGGTCCGGATCGACAAGTGGCTGTGGGCGGCCCGCTTCTTCAAGACGCGCTCGATCGCCGCCGGCGCTGTGGACAGCGGCAAGGTGTTGGTAAATGGGGCACGGGTCAAGCCGGCCCGCGCACTGAAGGTCCGTGATGAGTTGCGCATCCGCACTCAGAGCGCCGAGTTTACTGTGCTTGTGCAGGAAGTGAGCACACGGCGCGTCTCGCCGGCGAACGCAGCAAAGATGTTCACTGAGACCGAGGACAGCCGCCGGCGCCGCGAGGAAGTTAAGCTGCTTCGCGTACAACGGCATCCCGATGCGTACACCAGCGGACGCCCCACCAAGCGTACGCGGCGCATGATCCAAAAGCTGCGCGGCGAGCTGTTATAAGGATCCTTGATCAGCTGCGCGCGACCCGCGGCTCAAGGGGATCCGGTAAAATATTCGTCTAATCTGCAGCCTTGGGTCTCGGGTGGCTCATCTCAGTCTCAGCTCTCAGGAGGAAGCATGATGGACAACGGACGCGAAGTGGTTGTCTTGAGCGGCGTACGCACCGCCATAGGAGACTATGGCGGCGGGCTGAAGGACATTGCGCCCACCGACCTGGCCGCAAGAGTGGTGCGCGAGGCAGTGAGCCGCGCCAAGGTCGCTGCCGAGGATGTCGGCCATGTCGTCTTCGGCAATGTCATCCACACCGAGCCCAAGGACATGTACCTGTCCCGCGTGGCCTGCATCAATGGCGGGCTCCCTAAAGAGACGCCAGCGCTGACGCTGAACCGGCTGTGCGGCAGCGGTCTGCAGGCGATAGTCTCGGCCGCCCAGGTCATCAAGCTCGGCGACGCTGATGTCGCGGTGGCAGGTGGCGTGGAGTCGATGAGCCGCGGTGCCTACGCGGATCCGAGCGCGCGTTGGGGTGCCCGCATGGGCGACCATCAGATGATCGACATGATGGTTGGCGCGCTGACAGATCCGTTTGACACGGTGCACATGGGCATCACGGCTGAAAACGTGGCGACCAAATGGGGGATTACGCGTCAGCAGCAGGACGAGATGGCGTTGGAAAGCAACCGCCGCGCCGTGAATGCAATCCAGAAAGGCTATTTCAAGGACCAAATCCTGCCGATCGAGATTAAGACTCGGAAAGGCACGGTGGTCGTGGACACCGACGAGCATCCGCGAGCCGACGCGAGTATGGAAGGGTTTGCCAAGCTCAAGACCGTGTTCAAGCCGGACGGCTCGGTCACGGCGGGCAACGCTTCGGGCATCAACGATGGTGCTGCGGCGTCCGTCCTGATGGAGCGTAAGGCCGCCGAGAAGAAGGGTTTCAAGCCCCTGGCGCGGCTGGTGGCTTATGCCCACGCAGGTGTGGATCCCAAGTACATGGGTATCGGCCCCGTGCCTGCCGTAAGGAAGGTCATGGAGCGCGCTGGGCTCAAGGTTTCAGACATGGACGTCATCGAGTCGAACGAGGCGTTCGCTGCCCAGGCCTGCGCCGTGGCCAAGGACTTGGGGTTCGACCTCAAGAAAGTGAATCCCAACGGGGGTGCCATCGCCTTAGGCCACCCGATCGGGGCCACAGGTGCGATCCTGACGGTCAAGGCCATCTACGAGTTGCAGCGGAGCGGTGGTCGCTACGGCCTCGTAACGATGTGCATTGGCGGGGGCCAAGGAATCGCTGCTGTATTTGAGCGCTTGTAGCGAGAGCGGACGGCGCGAGAGCGCCCGCCGCGCTGTTTGTCGTCGGCGGCAACTCCTTACGGCACAAGGGCCTTCAGCCGAGTTGAGCCGCGCGGTGCGTCCGCTTCAACGAGGGTAGCGATTCCGGCTTCGCAGCCGGAATAGCTGTTGTTAGTCCTTACTCCCCTCTGGGCCATTCACCCAGGCCATGCTTCTTGTGCAACACCAGAATCTGGGCGGAAAAAATTCCGAAATAGGTTGACAGACGTCGCCAAATCAATACAATGGCGATGCTTTTGCAGTGCAGCATTTAGCGCCCTTGTCCAGTCGTCACCCTGAGGAGATCAAAACCATGATTTTTGCCGTGCCGGAAGACGTCAGCGTGCAGGCTAAGAACAACATCGAACAGGCCCTGAAGTTCGCTGAGACCACCGCTGAAGCAGCGGAAGAATTGTTCGACCTGAACCTCAAAACCGCCAAGGCGGCCAGCGCCGACGCGATGAAGCAGATCAAGGCACTCGCCGCCGCTAAGGACGTGCAGGAGCTTGCCTCTTTGCAGACGTCGTTCGCTCAGGCTAACGCCGAAAAACTGCTGGGCTATGGACGCGCCGTCTATGGCTGGAGCGCCGAAGCGCAGGGGGAAATCAGCAAGCTGGTCGAAACCCAGATCTCAGAGGTCAACAGGAGCGTGGCCGCGGCCCTGGACAAAGCGGCTAAGGCGGCGCCCTCTGGTTCCGAGTTCGCGTTCGCGGCCGTGAAATCTGCCATCACTGCGGCCAACCAGGCGTATGACGCTTTGACCAAAGCCGGCAGGCAGGTCGCCGACATGACCGAGGCCACCATCAACACCACTCCCGGCGCGTCGCGCAACAAGAAGGTCGCCTGACCCAGAGCACGTCAGCAGTCAGCTGCAGCGGGCCCCCTCTAGACGGGGGCTTGTTTTTTGGCACTCTGGTGCGCGCTAGATTCTGAGCAGATGCATCCGGTAATACTTCAGCTCGTCGATCGATTCGTAGATGTCGGCCAGCGCCTCGTGTTTACTCTGCTTCGAGAGCCCTGCCAAGACCTCCGGTTTCCAGCGCCGGGCCAGCTCCTTCAGCGTGCTCACGTCGAGATTGCGGTAGTGGAAATGGGCTTCCAGCCTGGGCATGTAGCGAGCGAGAAAGCGCCGGTCCTGACACACTGAGTTGCCGCACATCGGGGAGCTATTTGGCGGGACGTACGCGGTCACGAACCGAACCAGATCGTCCTCGACCTCGGCCTCGGATGCAGTTGCAGTCTTTACCTTGTCGATCAAACCGGAGCGTCCGTGAGTGCCTTTGTTCCAGCTGTCCATCGCGTCCAGCACATCATCGCGTTGGTGCACCACGCGCACCGGGCCCTCAGCGACGACATTGAGCTCCTGGTCGGTGATAACCAACGCCACTTCGATGATGCGATCGGCTTCGGGCTTAAGCCCGGTCATCTCCATGTCGATCCAGATGAGGCGGTTCGCGTCCTGTGCCATAATTTTCCGGCGCTTTTATCGGCTCCTCAATTGTGTCATACGCGCCTCTCCGGTGTGAGTCCGGCGTCTAATGCTGTTTCAGGTAGAAACGGATGAACGTTTTCAGCATCGCCTTTCTCCTGGCGTTAGCACTCGCCACTGCTACACGGCTATGGCTGACCTACCGCCACGTGCAGTATATCCGGGCGCATCGGGCCGCCGTTCCGTCAGCGTTCGTCAACGACATTGCGCTAGACGCACATCAGAAAGCGGCGGATTACAGCGGCGCGAAGGCCCGCCTGGCCATGTTGCACACCCTCGTGGACGGCGGCGTCCTCGTGGTACTGACCGTTGGCGGGGTGCTGCAGTCGCTCCACGGCTGGGCAGAGACCTGGTTTGCATCCGAAATCTTGCGCGGTGCGGCGTTCATCGCCCTGTTCGCCGCGCTGACCTCCGCCATCGATCTGCCCTTCAGCTGGTATCGCACCTTCAACATCGAAGTCCGCTTTGGGTTCAACCGGATGACGCTGGGCGTGTGGCTTGCGGACCTCGTGAAGACGGCCGCGCTCAGCGCTGCCTTCGGACTGCCGCTGGTCCTGGCGGTGCTGTGGCTCATGGGCAAGATGGGCCAGTGGTGGTGGCTGTACGTGTGGCTGGTCTGGGTCGGGTTCAGCGTCTTCATGATGGCCATCTACCCGGCTTACATCGCGCCGCTGTTCAACAAGTTCGCTCCCATGCCGGAAAGCTCGCTCAAGACGCGCATCGAGAATCTGCTGGGCAAGTGCGGCTTCCGCTCGAGCGGCCTGTTCGTGATGGACGGCTCCAAGCGCAGCAGCCACGGCAACGCCTACTTCACCGGCTTCGGCAAAACCAAGCGTATCGTTTTCTTCGACACCCTCATCTCACGCCTCACCGAGGGTGAGATCGAGGCAGTGCTTGCCCACGAGCTGGGCCACTTCAAGCTGCGCCACGTAATCCGGCGCATGCTCTGGACTTTCGGTGTCAGTCTGGTATTGCTTGCAGTGCTCGGGTACCTGAAAGACAAGGCCTGGTTCTACGAAGGCCTGGGTGTCGCCTATCCGGCGTCCAACGCCATGGCGCTGCTCTTGTTCGTACTGGTGGTCCCGGTCTTTACTTTCCTGCTGCAACCTCTTGTGGCGATGTACTCACGCAAGCACGAGTTCGAGGCGGATGCTTACGCTGCTCGTTACAGCTCCGCGGCTGAGCTGGTCAAGGCGCTGGTCAAACTATACAAGGACAATGCCGCCACGCTGACCCCCGACCCATTGCACTCGGCGTTTTACGACTCGCATCCGCCGGCGAGCGCGCGCATCGCGCGACTGCAAGGCCTCGGGACACCGTAATGGGGTGCGACGTTGAGCGACGCGCCGTTCGCCCCGAGGATGAGCGCTAGGTTTCGGCTGGTCGCCGCGTTTGCTATCGGCAGCTTGGCGTTAGGTCTTATCCAAGCATGTGGGAGCAAGGCGCCTAAGGGCGTTGCCGAAGTTCCCGAATGCCGCAAGGCCGCAGCTGCAATCACAGAATCCAAATTCGACACCGGCATCGACCACCTCAGGCGCCAGGCCGATGCTTACTCGGAGTGCATGACGGCACACGGGTACGTGCTTGACCAGGAGCAACTCGACGAGCAGCTCGATCACGTTCGACAGGTGGAAAACGGCAAGTGGCTGGGAGGTGACCCGTATTACATCATTGCCAAGCGCAGACAACAGCTGCGTATGTCGCCTGCGCTCTGGCGCCCCGCCCCACCGTCCGATTCCTGACGGCGGGCTGACGGTAGCAGCCGCGCAAACGTCTCTCCAATCGTGAAATCAAGCCTCGCGGGGAGCCGCCGCTGTCGCTGTGAGATGTCACGTGCGGCTCGCAGCCCCTTCATCGCAGAATGATCCTGTGGAGCCGCTCAGACTCGACTGGCTCCCAAGACGGCTAAAGTTTGCCCCTTCAGTGCTGATAAAGAACTGCGGGCGACGGTCTTCATACACGCTCTGCTCCTGCGCGCCGCGGCTGTCGCAGGCGCGCAGCGTCTGACAGGACAAGTCCACCCGATAACTGTCAAAGGGCAAACCCACCGAAAGGTCGGGGCGCAAAGTCACCGGTCTAACGAGCGAGAGGCTCCATGACAGCGGGACCGCCAAGTACACTCGGCTACGGCCGCGAACCCACGACGGCCGTCCTCATCGGGAACACGCGTGGTCCCTCGTCAACTCGATCTTTCGCTGCCCCCTTCCCCTGCGCTGCCCAGCGTGCGCTGCCCGTAGCTGCGTGCAAGGCAGCTGGGGTCTTGCCGGGCAGCCCTCATCGCTGGAGTAGGAAATGAGCAACGGCACCGCGTCCAACGTCATCCCAATGCGCGAGCTCGACCGTCCAGCCCTCAATCCACAGGAGGCGCAGTTCGAGCGTCTGCTCAAGGAATGTCAGACTCTCGCCACGGAACGGCTGTCGAAGTCCATCTCTGCGATGTTGGACAAGGCCGAGGACGCGCTGTGGGGCCTGGCCGATCATACCCAGGACCGCGAGCTGCGCGACCTGTACGTCACGGCCAAGGACAAGGCCCTGCAGCAGCGCAAGTCCATCGAGGAGCAGTTTCGCAACAACTATCTCGCGGAGTTCGCGAGCCGCGTCCGCCCCGATCGCAAACAACGCGAAGACTTCAGCCGCTTCGACCTGTCCTCGCTCGAGTTAGGCCTGGTGAACGATGAGGATCTCGAAGAAACGATCAAGGTGAACGAGATGGCGGCAAAGCTGCGGCGCTACTGCGAGGAGGAGCTGAACGCGTTGGACCAGCGCATCGGCGTTCTGATCGGAGACGCCAACCTTCAGGGTGAGGGAAATCCATTCAGCCCGCAAGCGATCTGCCTCGCCTACAAACAGACTTGCCGGCAGATCGAGACCAACCTCAAGGTCCGGATGATCTTTCATAGATTATTCGACGACCATGTGCTCGACGACGTCCGCTCCATCTACAAGGATCTCAACGCGTTGCTGATTCAGCGGTCGATCCTGCCCAAGATCCGCTATGGCATACGCCGTCAACCGGGCAGCATGGGCGTGCGCCCCGGTCTGCCTGCAGCAGGAATGCCGGGAACCGCGATGCCGGGGATGGGAGTATCCCTTGGCGGCATGGCCGATCCCGGATACGGCGCCGACGTTGCAGGCGGCGAGCAGGACTTCTACGCCGTACTGCAAGGGCTGATCGCCATGAATACCCAGGGTGCGCAGTTCGCCGGCTTGGGCGTGGGCCCGGCCGCGGCGGGCGGCGTGGTTCAGGTTCCCGGCTTTCCTCCGATCGTGGGTGGACCCGTCAGCGCAGGCGGTATGCCCGGCTCACCCGGGATGCCGATCGGCGCGACCGGCATGCCGCAGCAGCGCTTGCAAGGCGCCGAGCTGATCGGCTCGCTCACGCGGCTGCAGCAAGGCGACTTCGGCGTGATCGCGGGTGCGCCAGTCACGCTCGATGCTTCCGTGCTGAATGCGGGGACCACGAACGTCGTGCGCGAACTCAAGTCCACGCGCATCGGAAACAGCGTAGATCAGACCGACGCCACGACGATGGACATCGTCGCCATGCTGTTCGATCAGATCTTCGGCGATAAGCGTGTGCCGTACGCCCTCAAGGTCCTGATCGGCCGCCTGCAGATTCCTGTGGTCAAGGTCGCGGTGCTGGACAAAAAATTCTTCTCGAAGAAATCGCACCCCGCGCGCCGCCTGCTGGACACCCTCGGCGAATTCGCCCTCGGGCTGGACCAGAGCTTCGACCAGAACTCGCCCGTGTACAAGAAGCTAGAGGATATCGTCCAGCGTCTTCTCGACGGCTTCGAGGACGATATCGAAATCTTCGACATCCTCAACACAGATCTGATGGCGCTGGTCCGCGAAGAGAACCAGCGCGCAGAAAACACCGCTAAGGAAGCTGCGCGCAAGATCGCGTACATGGAACGCCTCGAGGTGGGCAAGGCGCTCGCGCAATTCGAGATCAAGAAGCGCGCCGAAGCCAATCGCATCTCGCAGCTGGTGCTCACCTTTCTCGCCGACGAATGGGTCAAGCTGCTGCTGCTCGCCTATGCGCGCCACGGCAACGACAGCGACGCCTGGAAGAGCGCGCTGGAGACAATGGATCTGCTGATCTGGAGCGTCAATCACAAGCAGTCGGTCGACGAGCGCCGCAAATTGGCCGCCCTGCTGCCCGGATTGCTCAAGCGTCTGCAGGCCGGCCTGCAGGGCGTCGGGGCCGATCCCGACAGGCGCAGGAAGTTCTTCACCAGGCTCATGCGGCTGCACACCAAGGTCATCAGTGGCACCGCGCCTGTCAGAGCAGTTATTCGACCCAGCGTCGCCCCGACGCTCACTGACATCGTCTCCGCCGCGCCTGCCGTCGAGACTACGCTTGCACGGGCCACGTCGTCTCCGGCCGGCGATGATGCGCATCGTGCCCAGTTGTCTGGCCTGGAGCCGTCTCCGCTCCCCAAATCAGACGTCTTTGAACCATCGGATGGTGGACGGAGTTCGGCCCAGGCGGACTCACTTCACGGCGACGTCGCCAAGCACCAGATATCCGCGCCAACGATTCCGTCGCCGTCCGCGCTCGCACCAGAAGAGGCCGGGACCGGGGTGGCTGCGGAGATAGACGAGGACGCCGAGCCCGCGACGGAAGCACCGCGATTCTCGAACGTCACGATCAAGAACCCATTCGGAGGCGGCGAAATCGAGATCGAGGAGATCAGCCTGTCCGATCTTCCTGGGGTCCCCGAGTTGTCAGCCGCGTCGCGGGGTAGCGCGGCCCAAGCCGAACCGGCCGACCAGCACAGCCAGTCTGTGACCAACCTCAAGGAAGGCGACTGGCTCGAATTCCATGACGACGACGATGTCCGCATCCAGGCCAAGCTGTCCTATATCAGCCCTCTCAAGGGCACATACCTGTTCGTCAACCGCCAGGGCGCCAAGGTCGGCGAGTATTCCTTGTACCAGCTCGCGCGCGAGTTCCGCACGGGACGCGCCGTGTTGCTCGAAGCCGTGCCGTTATTGGACCGCGCCATGAGCAGCCTGGTGGGCATGCTCAAGAAGAGCACGCATTAGCGCCGCGGCGACAGCCTCCACAGTTGGTGTCTACATTTCCGCGAAAGCAGAATAGCAGCGAGCACGGTCCCGTATCGCTGCGGGCAGTGTAGCGCCGGCGCGTGCCGCCCAGTCGCGGCAAGATCGCCACTGTGCCGCGATCAGCGGTAACGTAGAATGCGGCCGGTGTCGATGGCCTCTTCCCTTCCCAACGCCCAGCGTCACCGGCAGTTGCGCGGTCAAGTCGTGGCGACCCATGGCAGGCACTATCTCATCGAGGTTGCCAGCGGTGAGATCCTGACTTGCTTTCCGCGCGGTAAGCGCAGCCTCGCGGCCTGTGGCGATTTTGTACAAGTGATACAAACCGCAGCGGGCCAGGGCGTGATCGAAGCGGTCGATCCACGGCGCGCGTTGCTGTACCGCTCCGACCAGTACCGTCAGAAGCTGATCGCCGCCAATGTCACACAGATGGTGATCGTGTTGGCCGTCGTGCCATCCTTCTACGAGGAACTGTTGAATCGCTGCCTCGCTGCGGCCGCGCACCAGTGCATCCGCCCGTTGATCGTGCTCAACAAGTTCGACCTTGCAGGGAAGAGTGCGCCAGCGCTCGAATCGTTGGAGTTGTACGAGCAGCTCGGCTACACCGTGCTGCCGCTGGTGGCCAAGCGCGATGCGGGTCCGCTGCGCGCTCACCTCGCCGGGCACCTGTCGCTGCTGGTCGGGCAGTCCGGCATGGGCAAGTCCACCATCATCAACTCTCTGGTCCCGACCGCCGGCGCCGCAGTGGGCGACATCTCGGTTGCGCTTGACTCGGGGCGCCACACCACCACGCACGCCCGCTTGTATCGTCTCGATGCAAACAGCGGCTTGATCGATTCGCCCGGGATGCAGGAGTTCGGCTTGCGGCATCTGACACAGCGCGAGCTGGCCGATGCGTTCCAGGAGTTTCGTCCGTACATCAGCGCGTGCCGGTTCAACGACTGCCGGCACGCGGGCGAGCCCGATTGCGCGGTCGAAGCGGCAGCGGTGCAAGAGCGGATCAGTCCCCGGCGCCTGGCTGCCTACCGTCGAATCGTCGCGGATATCAAACCTCTCAAATCTCCTACGCCCCGACCCAGCGGGCGAGCGTGACGAGCAGCAGCACGATGAGCCAGATGACCACCGTACGCCAGATGAGCCCCACCGCACTTTGCATGTAATTGGCGTCGGGTTCGTCCCCCGTGCCGAGTTCGGTCCGGTAGCTGACACCGCTTTCGCTCGCCAGCGGCCCGCCGAGCCTCGTCCCCAGCGCCCCCGCCCCGCTCGCGAGGATCACACCGGCCTCGGGGTCGGGCCACGAGCGCGACTGCGTGCGCCAGCACTGCAAAGCGTCCTCCAAGTCTCCGGCAACAGCGAAGCCGATCGCAGTCAGCCGCACCGGCACCCAATCCAGCAGCCAGAATGCCCGGGACGCGAAATGTCCGAACGCTCCGAACTCTTCGTCCCTGCGCCGCCCCCACTTGTCTGCAAGGATCGCAGCGAGCTTGTAGAGCACGGCGCCAATCGGTGCAGGCAACACCACGAACCAGGCGATTACCGCAAGCAAGTCGCGGTGCGCGCGCAGCAACAGCGTCTCGATGGCGGCCCGTGCGATCTCACCCTCGCTCCAGCGCGCAGCAGGCTCGTCACGCCAGCGCGCGAGGAGCTCGCGCGCTCTGTCCAATTCCCCCGCGCGCAGAGCCTCGCCGATGACGAGGTATTCCTGAGTCGCGGCTTTGAAGTTGATGCTGGCGTAGAGCACGGCGACGGCAAAGGCCCATCCGAGCAGCGGATTCAGTGCGCTCAGACCATTCTGGATGATAAGCGTTACCACCACCCAGGGCAGCACTCCGAGCACCCAGCCGATGGTTCCGTGGATCGGGAGACCGGCATTGAATTGGCGCGACAGCCAATCGGCATAGCGCGCGAACGAGAGTTCGAAGATCGTGGGGTGAGACAGGGGACGGAGCTGCTCCAGGAACAACGCCGCCACGATGCAGAGTAGAGACATCGCCGCTATTGGAAGTAGGTGGCGCGCCGGTGTGCAGCGCACGCGGCCGTTATTCTAATACACCCCAGCTGGCGCCCGGCGCTAACTGCTAGCTGGACCGCAGCCAGATTGAGACCTCTCGAGGTGAGGGTGCCGGGATGGCGCGCGTCAGTTGGTTAACCGCATGTAGAGCAGCGGGAGCTTTTCGGGCAGCCGGCGCAAGTGGTCGAGAACAAGATAGTTGCGCGCACCGAAGATACGTGTGACATATTCGTCGGAGCCTGCATCCAGGCTCATGCAGAACGTTGATATGCCAAAGCGCGTCTGCTCCTCCACCGCGTGCTTGGCGTCGAACACCAGATACTTGCGATCGTGGACGTCGATGTCGTGGGGCTCCCCATCGGTCACCAGCAGGATAAGCTTGCGGGCGGCCTGGCGGAAGCGCAGGAAATGGCCGGCATGGCGCAGCGCGGTCCCCATGCGGGTGGAGAGCTGGCCGGTCATGGCCGCCAGGCGCGCGCGCGCGCTCTCGTCGTAGGGCTGGTCGAAATCCTTGAACCGGTAGTACTCGACCTCGTGGCGGCCGTTGGAGTCGAAGCCATGTATCGCGAAGCTATCCCCGATCTGGTCCATGGCGTCGGCCACCAGCGCGGTCGCCTCGCGTGCGAGCTTAAGCACACTCGTTCCCGCGCTGGGCACGTAGTCGTTGGTAGACTGAGATAGATCCAGCAGCAGCAGTACCGCCAGGTCGCGGCGGTTCTTGCCTTGCCGCTGGTGCACGCGCGGGTCCGGCGGGCGGCCAGAGCGCAAGTCGAGGGTGGCCGCGATCGCTGCATCCAGATCCAGCCTGTCGCCCTCCAGCTGCTTGCGCAGGCGCACGGGGCGCTGGAGCTGCGCCGCCTTGATCAAACTGGCCAGGCGGCTCACAGTCTCCTGGTTGCGCATCAGGATCTCGTCGATCTCGTGAGCTTCGCCCAAGCGCGCACGTTTCTCGAACAACGTGCACCACGCCTGTCGCTCGACACCGATCGCGTAGTCCCATTCGTCGTAGCGGTAGGGCTGCGGCGAAGGCTCGGCCAGCTCCAATTCGGTGTGCGGTGCCGCTCCGGTCTTGGCGCCACGCTCTTGCGCAGTCTGGCCGCGCTGCTCCAGCTCCATGTTCGCTGCCTCGGCTCCCTCTCCGGCTCGAAGGTCGACCACCTGTTGCGTCAAGTCAGGATCATCAGACTGCTGCCTTCCGGGGTCGCCGACATCCCACAGGAAGAGGTTGTCGTCGCGATAGAGCGGCTCGACGAGGTAGGTTTTGAGTTTGAAATGCACGCTCGCCTGCCCCAAGTTCTCGCCGAGCAGCGTCCCGATCGCGTGGCTGAGCGTCGGATCCGCGAGCTTGCCTGCGTATCCAGCGAAAAGCGTCTGGCCCTTCGTGACCCAGGGATCGTCGTCGCGGTAGCTCGGGTCGATGAGAGCGCGGGACAGCCGCGCCATCAACCCTGGCGCACTGACGACGGGGCTGGGCAGCGCCACATGAAACGGCAACCATAGCTTGCGCAGGCCGGGCAACCACTGCACCGCCAGCTGCTCGACGCGAGCATCCTCGATCAGGGAGACGACAGCAAGCTGGATAGGCGTCAATTGGTGCAATGGGAATCGCTGCGTGGAATGCACCAGGTGCGCAGCCGCGTGCGCACACGCGGCACGATACAGGCTCACCCCGTCTTGTCCCGGAAACGCGTCGAATGCCCGCGGCATGCGGATGACGCCGCCTCTGATGGACACACGTCTGCCCCTTCTGCGTTCGTCACTGTGCACAGCTGCCGGGGCGCTTGCGGCGCGCAATTCAATGGAACGTCCCCATAGCGCGTGCAGATAGAATCCGAGACGGCGTTCGACATCCGTAAACAAGGTGCCTTCACTGGCGGCGCGCAAGATCGCGCGCGCGTCCTGGCTCTCGAGGCGGAACCAGGCGTTTTGCGCGTGAACGTCGGCGACATGGCCCTGCACACCAAGGAGCGCCCAACGCCGAAAACCGTCCACGGACATACGCTCGAGCAGCGGCCCGACGTGCTGAAACAGAACGGACAATCCGCGAGGCGCCAGCGCCGCCAGTTCGTCAACCACGTCCAGGAACGCTCCCATGGCATCGCGGGTAACGAGGTGGCGCGCGACGATCGGGAGCGCAGACAAAAATGCCTCGGTCGCGCGTGCATCGGAGTGGGTCGCGACGGACAGAGCAGTTGCGATGGTGTGCACCAGCACTGCATCGCCGCCTTGTTTGGCAAAGGCAGGTACGGTGCGCAGATAGCTCCCGAGCGGCGCCGCATCGGCGCTGATGTCCGCGAGCCGGCGTGCGCCTTCGAGCCAAGTGGCCAAGAGCTCCGGCGATAGCTGCTTGGCCGCGGAAGGCAACGCGCCGTGTACCAGCTCGCGCACCTCCGGGCGGAATTCGGTCAGCTCGTTCAGAAAAAAGTTTTAACTGTGGCGTCCAGCGCGTCGCGGATGTCGGGGTCGTCGGTGATCGGTCTCACTAACGCGACGCTGCAGGCAGAGAATGGCTCGACGCCTTGGGCCATGAGCGACCCGGCGTAGATCAGCATGCGGGTAGAGATGCCTTCGTCCAGGCCGTGGCCTTTGAGATTACGTGAGCGCTCGCCGATCGACACCAGGCGCGCGGCGAGGTCCGGCAACACGCCGGACTCGTGTTCCACGATCTCGATTTCGACCTCGCGCGGCGGCCAGCCGAAATCCAGCGCGCCGAACCTCTGCTTGGTCGACTGCTTGAGGTCCTTCATGATGTTCTGGTAGCCAGGGTTGTAGGAGATCACCAGCTGGAAATCCGGATGCGCGTGCACCAGCTCACCTTTCTTCTCCAGAGGCAGCACACGCCTCGCGTCGGTGAGCGGATGGATCACCACGGTGGTGTCCTGGCGCGCCTCCACCACCTCGTCCAGATAGCAGATGGCTCCATGCCGCACGGCGAGCGTGAGCGGACCGTCCTGCCAGCGGGTGCCGTGCACGTCGAGCAGGTGCCGGCCGACCAGGTCCGATGCGGTCATGTCCTCGTGACAGGCGATGGTGACGAGTGGCTTCCCCAGCTGCCATGCCATGTACTCTACGAAGCGCGTCTTGCCGCATCCTGTTGGGCCCTTGAGCATCATGGGCATGCGCACCGCGTAGGCCGCCTGATACAGCTCCAGCTCCCGTCCAGTCGGGCGGTAGTAGGGCTGCGATGCGATCAGGTACTGGCTGATCAGATCGTCGCGCGGGTGCCGGTCCATGGGGCTCATGTCAAGTCGCCTGCGGATATTATCTCGCAGCTTGACGACCAACGCCGAGAAATGGAGCACATGGCGCGCGCCGGCCGGGCACACGGCGCAGGGAAACGCAGAAGCGCCGCCAGCGCGGCGCGTGTCACAGGCGGCCCGGCTAGCGCGCGTATCAGTCGAACAGG
>Ga0335084_10000396_pt1 | contig 36458 bp, 28 predicted proteins | sample Lox_Sample_44_FD_206721 | JGI IMG/M metagenome (GOLD analysis project Ga0335084, IMG submission 206721) | Soil microbial communities from Loxahatchee National Wildlife Refuge, Florida, United States - Lox_Sample_4.4 | ecosystem: Environmental > Terrestrial > Soil > Wetlands | place: USA...
CCCGTTCGCCTCGGCGAAGGCGATCACCGACATCGAGCTCGTGCGCATCGACGAGGACCTCCTCGACATCATGCTGACCTGGGACCAGCTCGCCGCGGACGACCGGACCGGCGCGCGCGCGGCGGAGAGCGGCGCGCCGTCGATGAGCAACTGGGCGATCCTGTCGGGCGTCTTCAGCATCAACAACCTCAAGTCGGGAGCGTTCGCACAGCTGCCGACGGCGCACATCAACGAGATGCTCAAGCGCTTCCAGCGGGTGGGCGTGAAGCGCGGGCAGGTGGTGATCCGCGAGGGCGAGGCCGGCGACTATTACTATGTCGTCGAGTCGGGGCGGTGCCTCGTCGAGCGCAACGTCGGCGGCGTGTCGATGAAGCTCGCCGAGCTCAAGGCCGGCGACCCGTTCGGCGAGGAGGCGCTGGTCGCCAATGCGAAGCGGAACGCCACGGTAACGATGCTGGCCGAAGGATCGCTCTTCCGGCTCGCGAAGGAGGACTTCAACGAGCTGCTCAAGAAGCCGCTGCTCCAGAGCGTGACGATGGACGAGGCGCGGGCGAAGATCGCGGGCGGCGGGCAATGGATCGACACGCGTTACCCGTCCGAGTACCAGTACGACAAGCTACCCGGCGCGATGAATATCCCGCTCTCGGAGGTGCGGAACGCGGTGAAGGTGCTCGACCGCACCCGGGAGTACGTTCTCTACTGCCAGAGCGGGCGGCGCAGCTCCGCGGCGGCGTTCCTGCTCGCGCAGCGCGGCTTCAGGGCGTTCGTCCTCGAAGGCGGCCTGCGGGGCGGGGCCGCAGCCACGGACTGACCGGTCTGCGGGTAACGCGCCTCCGGCCCGGGTCTTGCATACGAGGGGCCGGATGGCGGGGGCGGGTGCGCCGCCGGGGGTTGCGACACCATATTCGGGGGTCCTTGTTTCGCTTGAAAAAAGCCGCAAGGAGAGGCGCCGCGCGGTTGCCCGCGGGCGGAGCGGACGTTAAATTTCAGGTTTGCCTTCCCGGGCGCAGCGGCGCCCGGGAAGGCGTTTCGTCGTCCGCGCCAGCCGGCGCGGTGACGGTATCGACGGTCAGCCGACAGGACGTGACGCCATGAGCGCAGTGCTTAGCCCCCATTCCACCCCCGCCGGCGACGTCAACAGCCGGCTGGCGTTCCAGAAGACGCTCCAGACCGTCACCAACCGGATCCACGCCACCAGCAACGTCGACGAGATCATGCTGGAGGTGTCGGCCGACATCTGCAGCCTCTTCAACGCCGACCGGCTCACGATCTACATCACGGCCGAGGACAAGGCGTCGATCATCTCCAAGGTCAAGACCGGCCTCAATTCGTTCCGCGATCTCACGCTGCCGCTCGCCGAGCATTCGATCGCCGGCTACGTCGGGATGTCGCGGAAGATGCTCAACCTCCGCGACGTCTACGACGACGCCGAGCTCAAGGGCCACAACCCCAACCTGCGCTTCCTGCAGGAGGTGGACAAGCGGACCGGTTACCGCACCAAGCAGATGCTGGTCGCCCCGATCCTCGACGCCCCTGCGGGCGATCTCCTCGGCGTCGTCCAGCTGATCAACAGCAAGGCCGGTGCGCCGTTCAGCCAGCTCGCCGAGGAGGGCATGGTCGAGCTGTGCAAGACGCTCGCGATCGCGCTCAAGCAGCGCGCGAAGCTGGCGATCCCGAAGTCGAAGTACGACTTCCTCGTGGCCGACGCGAAGATCTCGGCCGCCGAGCTCGAGACCGCCGCGCGCACCGCCCGGAAGAAGGCGCTCGACATCGAGACGGTGCTGATCGAGGAGTGCAACGTCAAGCCGGCCGCGATCGGCGAGGCGCTCGCCAAGTTCTTCGGCGTCAAGTACGAGCCGTACAAGCCCGACCGCGTCAAGCCGATGGACCTCCTCAAGAACCTCAAGCGCGAGTACGTCGCCGAGCACCAGTGGTGCCCGCTCGAGGAGAACCCGCAGGGGCTGCTGGTGATGTGCCTCGACCCGGAGCGGGTCAAGGCGTCGAAGGTCGTCAACAACATCTTCCCGAAGGCGCGGATCAAGTACGTCGTCACCACGCTGAAGGAGTTCAAGGACACGCTCGACTCGTTCTTCGGCGCCGCGGCGGATCTCGGCGACATCGGCGACCTGCTCGAGGGCCTGACCCCCGAGGAGGAAGGCGACCCGAATTCGACCGACGACCTCTCGGCCGCCGCCGACAACGAGCTCGTCAAGCTGGTGAACAAGGTCATCGTCGATGCGTACCACCAGGGCGCCTCCGACATCCACATCGAGGCCTACCCCGGGAAAGCGAAGACCGAGATCCGCTTCCGCAAGGACGGTTCGCTCGCGCCGTACATCGAAGTGCCGGCCTCGTACCGGAGTGCGCTCATCGCCCGCCTGAAGATCATGTGCGATCTCGACATCTCGGAGCGCCGCAAGCCGCAGGACGGGAAGATCAAGTTCAAGAAGTTCGGCCCCCTCGACATCGAGCTGCGCGTGGCGACCATCCCGGTGCAGGGCGGCGTCGAGGACATCGTGATGCGTATCCTCGCCGCCGGCGAGCCGATCCCGCTCGACAAGCTCGGCCTCACGCCGCACAACCTGCCGCGGCTGAAAGCGGTCATCGAGAACCCGTACGGGCTCTTCTTCTGCTGCGGACCGACCGGCTCCGGCAAGACGACCACGCTGCATTCGGTGCTCGGCTATCTCAACCAGCCCGACACCAAGATCTGGACCGCGGAGGACCCGGTCGAGATCACGCAGAAGGGCCTGCGCCAGGTGCAGGTCAACCGCAAGGCCGGCATGGACTTCGCGACGGTGATGAAAGCGTTCCTGCGCGCCGACCCGGACATCATCATGGTCGGCGAGATGCGCGACAAGGAGACGACCTCGATCGGCATCGAGGCCTCGCTCACCGGTCACCTCGTGTTCGCCACGCTGCACACGAACAGCGCGCCCGAGTCGATCGTCCGCCTGCTCGACATGGGCATGGATCCGTTCAACTTCGCCGATGCGCTCGTCGGCATCCTCGCCCAGCGTCTCGCGAAACGCCTGTGCGGCAAGTGCAAGCAGCCGTACAACCCGGGACAGGACGAGATCAAGGGGTTGCTCCAGGAGTACTGCCAGGAGCTGCTCAACACGGCCGAGTTCAAGAAGGACGCGAAGGCCGGCTACGAGCGGGTGTACAAGGACCTCGTCAAGACCTATGCCGACGAGAAGGGCCAGTTCACCTTCTACCGCAAGGCGGGCTGCGACGCGTGCGGCAACAGCGGCTACAAGGGCCGGCTCGGCCTGCACGAGCTCCTGGTCGGCACCGACGCGATCAAGAAGAACATCCAGGAGCACGCCCGCGTGGCCGAGATGCTCGCGACCGCCCTCGAGGAGGGCATGCGCACGCTGAAGATGGATGGCATCGAGAAGGTGATGCAGGGCGTGACCGACATGGCCCAGGTCCGCGCGGTGTGCATCAAGTAGGGCGCGCGACGACGGACCGAGAGCCGAAGGTGGAACGCCAATGAGCACCGTACCCAGCCTTGTTGCGATCGGCCGCGATCCGGACCGGCGCGACGACGACTCGCCCGCCGATCTCTTCCGGCGGCTCGATCAGCTGAACGAGATCGGCGCCGCGCTCTCGCTCGAGAAGAACCTCAACGCGCTGCTCGAGAAGATCCTGCTCGCGGTCAAGGCGATCACCCGCGCCGACGGCGGTACGCTGTACCTCGTCGAGGGCGACGGCGGCGAGCAGGTGCTGCGGTTCGAGATCGTGCGCACCGCATCGCTCGACATCGCGATGGGCGGCACCACCGGCAACCCGATCCCGTTCTATCCGATCCATCTCTTCAAGAACGGCGATCCGAACACCTCGATGGTGGCGGCGTTCGCGGCGCTCACCGGCCAGACGGTCAACATCGCCGACGCGTACACCGAGGAGGGGTTCGACTTCTCCGGCACGCGCGCGTTCGACTCCAAGACCGGCTACCGCTCGCAGTCGTTCCTGACGGTGCCGATGAAGAACCACGAGGCCGAGATCATCGGCGTCCTGCAGCTCATCAACTGCCAGGACCCCGACACGGGCGAGATCGTCCCGTTCTCGCCGTCGGACCAGCGGCTCGCCGAGTCGCTCGCCTCGCAGGCGGCGATCGCGCTCACCAACCGCGCGCTGATCAACCAGCTCGAGCACCTGTTCGAGTCGTTCATCAACATGATCAACGAGGCGATCGACGAGAAATCGCCCTACACCGGCGGCCACTGCCAGCGCGTGCCGCAGCTGACGATGATGCTCGCCGAGGCGGTGAACGACACCTTGGACGGCCCGCTGTCCGAGTTCAGCATGACCGAGAAGGACCGCTACGAGCTCCGAATCGCGGGCCTCCTACACGACTGCGGCAAGATCACCACCCCGGTCCACGTCGTCGACAAGGCGACCAAGCTCGAGACGATCTTCGATCGCATCAACCTGGTCGACACCCGGTTCGAGGTGCTCAAGCGCGACGCCGAGATCGACGCCATGAACAAGAAGCTCGAGCTCGCCCGCGCCGCCGGCGTCGACGAGATCACCCGCCGCGACCGCACCTACGCGATCGACGAGGAGCTGCGCGATACGCTGCGGCAGATCGAGGAGGACCGCAAGTTCCTGCGCCGCTGCAACATCGGGGCCGAGTCGATGTCGAAGGAGGAGCAGGACCGGGTGCACCAGATCGGGCTCGGCTACAAGTGGCGCGACCCGATCGGCAACACCGCCGACTTCCTCACCGACGACGAGCTGAAGAACCTCACCATCTCGCGCGGCACGCTGACCCAAGAGGAGCGCGAGATCATCAACCACCACATCGTCTCGACCATCAAGATGCTCGAGGCGCTGCCGTGGCCGAAGCACCTGCGCAACGTCCCCGAGTACGCCGGCGGCCACCACGAGCGGATGGACGGCAAGGGCTATCCGCGCGGCCTCGCGCGCGACCAGATGTCGGTGCAGGCACGCGTCATGGGGATCGCCGACATCTTCGAGGCGCTGACCGCGAAGGACCGGCCGTACAAGAAGGGCAAGACCCTGTCCGAGTCGCTGAACATCCTCGGCAAGTTCAAGCTGAACGGCCACATCGACCCGGACCTCTTCGACATCTTCATCCGCAAGCGCATCTACATCAAGTACGCCGAGCAGTTCCTCGACCCGGAGCAGATCGATGCGGTCGACGAGTCGAAGATCCCGGGGTACGTGCCCTGAGGACCCGCGGGAGGAAGCGGGCGGTGGGGAGGGGGCGCCGTCAGCGCTTCCCGGCGCTCGCGCCCTGCGGCTGAGGGCCGCGCGTGAGGTAGACCATCAGGGCTTCGGTGGCCACGTCGATGAACTTGTCCGTGTAGCCCATCTCCTTGAGCTGCCACTTGAACTTGTTGCCGAGCTTCGCCTTGCCGATCACGCCGAGCTTGTGCTGCTGCTGGAACTCCGCGGCCTTCAGGAGCGTCTCCTCGAGCACCCTCGTCAGGCGGTTCTCCGAGACCCGCTTGTCAGGGCTCACGTCGATCGCGGGGGGATAGCGCTTGGCGAGATCCGCCGCGAGATCGTTCGCAAACGCGTCGACCTCCTTGTTGGAAAAGATCGAGAACAGCCCCATGCCGGTCCTCCGGTGATGAGGTTGATTCTAGCACCCGCTATCGCGGCGGCGCATTCGGCGAGGCCGTGCGCATGGGGAAAACCGCACGGGGGCCTCGCGTGGCGCGACGGCGCGCGCGGCTGAGCGGGATGCTGCGGAGCCTCTTCGCCCGAATCACCCGCCGGGACGCGCCCGACGACAGGCGCCTGCGCGAGAGCGCTCGGCGTGCCGTCGAGGGCGGCGACCTCGCACGCGCGCGGGCGCTGCTCGAGCAGGCGCTCGCGCTGGATGCCCAGTCGCCCGGGACGCTCTCGGATCTCGGCAACGTGCATCTGCTCCTCGCCGAGCCTGCCGGCGCGGAGCGTTGCTACCTCGCCGCGCTGGAGCTCGCGCCCGCGCACGCATCGGCGCTCGCGAACCTCGGCGTGCTGCGGGCCCGCGGCGGCGATCGCCCCGCTGCGCTCGACTGCTTCCGACGTGCGGTGCGCGCCGATCCGTGGGCAGAGCAGGCGATCCGGGGCCTGGTCGAGGCGCTGCCCGACGATACCGTGCCGCGCGAGGACATCGCGCTCATGCGCGAGATCACCGCGCGCTTCCCCGACCACGCGGCCGCCTTCTCGGCGCTCGGCCGCCTCCTCCTGCGCGGCGCGTTCGATGCCGGGCCGGCGCTCGCCGCCGCCGAGCGCGCGATTGCGCTCGGGCACGGGGACGCGGACACGCTCACCGCCCGGGGCGTAGCGCTGCAGGAGCTCGGCCGCCTCGAGGAGGCACTCGCCGCGTACGAGGCGGCGCGGGCGCGCGACCCCGGCCACGTCGGGGCGCGATTTCACCGGGCGATCGCGCTGCTCACGCTCGGGCGCTTCGCCGAGGGCTGGCCGGACTACGAGCTGCGCCTGCTCTCCGAGGATCGTCCGCGGCGCGCTTTCCCCTTTCCCCGGTGGCAGGGCGACGACCTTGCCGGCAGGACCCTCCTCGTGCACTCGGAGCAGGGCATCGGCGACGAGATCCTGTTCGCATCGTGCCTGCCGGACATCGTTCGTGCCGCGGGGCACTGCGTGATCGAATGCTCCCCGCGACTCGCCCCGATCTTCCGCCGTTCGTTTCCCGAGGCGACCGTGCACGCATCGGAGCAGACCGGTCCGGTCGACTGGGCCGTGCCGCTCGGCATCGACGTCCAGGCTCCCGCCGGCAGTCTCCCGCTCCATCTGCGTGCGACCACCGCGGCGTTTCCCGAGCACCGCGGGTACCTCGTCGCTGACCCGGCGAAGGTCGACCGATGGCGCGAGCGTCTCGCGGCGCTCGGCCCAGGGCGTGCCATCGGGATCTCCTGGCGCGGCGGCACGTCGCGCACCCGCACCGAACGCCGCTCGCTCGTGCTGTCTGACCTCGCGCCGCTCCTGCGCGAGCCCGGCTTTCACTTCGTGAGCCTGCAATACGGACCGGAGGCGGCGAAGGAAGTCGAACGCTTCGCGCCGGACAGCGGGCTTCGCGTCCACCATTGGCCGGAGGCGATCGACGACTACGACGAAACCGCGGCGCTCGCGAGCGCCCTGGACGGGATCGTCTCGGTCTGCACGGCGGTCGTGCACCTCGGCGGCGCGCTCGGTCGACCGGTCTGGGTCGCGACGCCCCGGGTGCCGGAGTGGCGCTACGGTGCGCAGGGCGCGCGCATGCCCTGGTACCCGTCGGTGCGCCTGATCCGCCAGGCGGAGCGCGGGGTGTGGGCGCCGGTCGTCGGCGCGATCGTGCGGGAGCTGCGTGCGGGGCCGCCGGAGGGCACCGCGTCGGTCGCGGCGACGATCGAGCCGCGCGACCGCGCGGGGAGCCTCTCCGATCGGGTCGAGCGCCTGCTCGCTCGCGGAAGCGCCGCCGATGCGCGCGCTGCCGCCGAGGAGGCTGCCGATCGCTCCCCGGGGGATGCGCAGCTCAACGCGCTTTGCGGGCGCGCCTGCCTCGCGGCAGGCGATGCCGAGAGCGCGCTCGACTACGTCCTTCTCGCCCTGCATCACGACCCAGGGAACGAACGCGCCTTCGAGGTCCGGATCGCCGCGCTCGACCAGCTCGGGCGTGGCGACGAGATCCCGGCCGCCTGCGAGGAACTCCTCGGGGCTCGCCCCGGGCATGCCGGCGCGCTCCTTCGACTCGCACGGGCTGCGCTCGCCGCCCGCGACTACGGCCGCGCTGTCGAGCGCTTCGGGCGGGTCGTCGAACGGGAGCCGTCGAACGCTGCCGCCCTGAACGACCTCGGGCTCCTCCTTGCCCGGGAATTCGGCGAGTTCGAGCGCGGAGAAGCGCTCCTCCGACGGGCGCTGGCGGCCGCGCCCGGGAATGCCGACGCCAAGGCGAACCTCGCGTGGGTGCTCTGCGAGCGGGGCGCCACCGAGGAGGGCTTCCGGCTCTTCGACGAGCAGGTCGCACGCGCGCCGGAGGACCACGAGCTGCGGCTGATGCGCGCGGTCGCGCGGCTCAAGCACGGCGATTTCGCCGGCGGCTGGGACGAGTACGAGGCGCGGTTCGCGAGCCCGCTTGCGACCCGCCGCCCCTACGCGTTTCCGCCGTGGGATGGAACGCCGCTCGGCGAGGGCGCGCTCCTCGTATACGGGGAACAGGGCCTGGGAGACCAAATCATGTTTGCCTCCTGCCTGCCCGACCTGCGGCGGCAGATCCGCGACTGCGTCATCGAGTGCGACCCGCGCCTCGGCGGTCTCTTCGCCCGGTCGTTTCCCGGGGCGCGCGTCGTCACGGCCGCGCAGAGCGATGCCGCGCCGGCATGGCTCGCCGAGCCCGGATCGATGCGCGGAGGGATTCGTGCGCAGATCCCGATCGGCAGCCTGCCGCGCAGGTTCCGGCGCAGCGCCACCGAGTTCCCGCGACACGCGGGCTACCTGCGCGCCGATCCCGCACGGGTGGACAAGTGGCGCGCGCGGCTCGCTGCCTTCGGTGCGAACCCGAAGATCGGGCTCGCATGGCGCGGCGGGACGGCGAGTTCGCGTCGCAGCCTGAGGTCGCTCGAGCTCGACCAGCTCGCTCCGGTGCTCGCGACCGTTCCGGCCACATGGGTCAGCCTGCAGTACACCGACTGCCGCACCGAGATCGCGGCGAGCGCCCGGCGTCACGGCGTCACCGTCCATCACTGGCAGGAAGCGATCGACGACTACGACGAGACCGCGGCGCTCGTCGCGGCCCTCGACTCGGTCGTGACCGTGTGCACCGCAGTCGTTCACCTGAGCGGCGCCCTCGGCCAGCGCGCGCTCGTGATGGTTCCCTACGCCGCGGAGTGGCGCTACGGTGCTGCGGGGGAAACCATGCCCTGGTATCCCTCGGTGCGGCTTCTCCGGCAGCCGGCGCCGGGCGCCTGGACGGATCTCCTCGAGCGCGTGAAAAATGAACTAATTGCGGCCACGCGAGCGTTGTGATTGCTGTTCGCTATCTTTTCTATTAAAAGACGACGATGACCTTCAGCCGCGCCAACCCGAGCCCCCGCTACCGGGCGCTCCTCGAGAGCTACCGCACGATGCACGCGGAGGGCGAGAAGTTCATGAACGTCCCCCCGGCGGAGACGTTCCCCGGCTTCACCCTGCTGCCCGAAGCGCACCACATCAAGCGCCTCATCGATCGCACGGGGGCGTTGAATGTCCTCGACTACGGCAGCGGCAAGGGACGGCAGTACGACGCGCGCGGGGTGCGGCTCGCGACCGGCGAGGTCGTCGAGAGCATCGTCGACTACTGGGGCGTCGACTACGTGCACTGCTACGACCCGAGCCTGCCCAAGTACTGGAAGCTCCCCGAGGGCAGGTTTCACGGCGTGATCTCGACCGACGTGCTGGAGCACTGCCCCGAGGACGACCTGCCCTGGATCGTCGCCGAGATGTTCGCGTACGCCGAGCGGTTCCTCTACGCCACCGTGGCTTGTTTCCCGGCGAAGAAGCGGCTGCCGTCGGGCGAGAACGCGCACTGCACGATCCGGCCGCCGGCCTGGTGGGAGGATCTCTTCCAGCGCGTCGCGGCGTCCTCTCCGGGCATCTACTGGGAGCTCTCGGCCAGCGTGCGGACCGCGGACGGCGCGGCGGCGGGCGAGGAGCGCCTCAAGGCGGGGGCGCGCTGAGGTGATCCGCGCATTCATTGGCTACGATCCACGCGAGGCGGTCGCTTTCAGTGTCCTCGCGTACAGCATCCACGCGCGCGCGAGCGCGCCGGTCTGCGTGACGCCGCTGATGCTCTCGGCGCTTGGCGGAGTCTTCTCGCGCGCGCGCGAGACCCTGCAGTCGACCGATTTCGCGTTCACCCGCTTCCTGACGCCCTGCCTCTCCGGGTACGAAGGCTGGAGCCTGTTCACCGATTGCGACATGCTCGTGCTCGACGACATCGCGAAGCTCTGGGCCCTGCGCGACGATCGCTACGCCGTCATGGTGGTGAAGCACGATCACCGGCCGCGCGAGGCGGTGAAGTTCCTCGGGCAGCCGCAGACCGCGTATGCGAAGAAGAACTGGTCGAGCGTGATGCTGTTCAACAACGCGCGCTGCCGCGCGTTGACCCCGCAGTACGTCAACGCCGCCTCCGGTCTCGAGCTGCACCAGTTCAAGTGGCTCGCCGACGAGACGCTGATCGGCGCGCTTCCCGGCCGCTGGAACCACCTCGTCGGCTACGATCCGCCGAGCCGGGACGTTTCGCTCGTGCACTACACCCTCGGCGGGCCGTACTTCGAGGAGTATCGCGACTGCGAGTACGCCGCCGAGTGGCGGCGCGAGCGCGACCTGATGCTGAGGTGCGAGCAGCGTGAGCGGGCCGCACAGGCCTGAGCTGCTCGATGCCGCTCGCGCCGCGCGCGAGCGGGGCGATCTAGACGCCGCGTCGCAGCTCCTCCTGCAGGCGCTCGAGCTCGATCCGGAGAGCCTCCCTTCGCGCAACGAGCTCGCCGTCGTGTCGCTCGCGCTGGGACGGCCCGAGCAGGCGCTGCAGCTCCTGCGCTGGGTGTTGAAGCGCGCGCCGGATCTTGCACCCGCCCACACGAACTGCGGCATCGCCTGGCAGACGATGGGACGACCCGACGAAGCGCTGGCGTGCTTCGAACGCGCCGTGACGCTTGAGCCGGACAACGCAGCCGCCCGGAACAACCTCGCCTTGTGCCTCCGGCGGCTGGACCGCCACGACGAGGCGGAGGCCGAGCTCCGGCGCGCGCTCGACCTCGCCCCCGCGGACGTCTGGACCGTGACGAACCTCGCGGTCCTCCTGCGCGACCTCGGCCGGCCCCTCGAAGCGCGGACCCTCGCCGAGTCGCAGCTCCCAGGACACCCGGACGCGGCCGATCTGCGCTGCGCGCTCGCGGCCGCACTGCTGGATCTCGGGGATCTCGGCGGCGCCCGCGCGCACTACGACGCTGCGCTTGCCGTTCAGCCGGGCTCGGGCGTCGCCCGCCTCGGGCGCGGGATGCTGCACCTCTCGTGCGCCGAGTTCGGCCCGGGATGGGACGACTACGAGGGCCGCTACGACTCGGACGAAACCCCGCGGCGGGGCTTCCCGTTTCCCGAGTGGGATGGCGGCAGCTTCGCGGGCCGCTCGGTGCTCGTCTACGCTGAGCAGGGCCTCGGCGACGAGATCATGTTCGCGAACTGCCTGCCGGACCTGATCGCCGAGGCCGGGCGAGTGGCGCTCGAGTGCGACCCGCGGCTCGCGCCGCTCTTCGCGCGCTCGTTTCCCGCGGCTACCGTATTCGGTGCCCCGCGCAGCGGGGAGCGCGCCTGGCTCGACCGGGCCGGCCCGTTCGACGTCCAGGTGGCCGCCGGTTCGCTGCCGCGCCGCTATCGGCGGAGCGCGCAGGACTTCCCGGCGCACTCGGGCTACCTCCGCGCGGACCCCGGCCGCGTCGAACAGTATCGCGAGCGCCTCGCCGCGCTCGGCCCGGGCCGCAAGATAGGCCTCGCCTGGCGCGGCGGGCTCGTGCGCACGCGCCGCGCAGTGCGCTCGATCGAACCGGACTTGCTCGCGCCGCTGCTCGCCCGGAACGACGTGCGGTTCGTGAGCCTCCAGCACGGGGACGTCGGCGCGGACCTCGCCCGGATGCGCTCGGCGACCGGCGGCGCACCGGTCCACTGGCCCGAGGTGCCGGCCGATCCCGACGAATCGGCCGCGCTCATGGTCGCGCTCGACGCCACGGTTACGGTCTGCAGCTCGGTCGTGCATATCGGCGGGGCGGTGGGGGCACGCGTACTGGCGATGGCACCGGCAACACCCGAATGGCGCTATCTGCGTTCCGGCAGCCGCGTCCCGTGGTATCCGTCGGTCGAGCTCGTACGCCAGGAACGACCAGGCGATTGGGCGGCGGTGATCGGGCGCGTGACGCAGCGGGTTTGAGCCGCGCGGCGCGCGGGTCAAGGGCTCGGCGCTCTCGCGGAGCCCGGCGTTAGCAAGTGACGCTGCGCGTCACCGGCGCCGGCCGGCGCAGCCCGTGACAGGTTTGGCATGCTGGCATGCCGGTGATAATTTCTTTATAAAAATCAGTATCTTAATCATCTAGCCGACCAATGGCATAGGCCTTGCTCCCCAGGGGATCAGCGGGTGAACACTCGCGCAGCTTTCTAACCGTTTTGAGGAGAGGTAAATGAAGACGATTCAGAAGGGCTTCACCCTGATCGAACTGATGATCGTGGTTGCGATCATCGGTATCCTGGCAGCGATCGCGCTGCCGGCGTATCAGGACTACACGATTCGCGCGCGAGTGTCGGAGCTGATCCTGGCTGCGAGCTCGGCCCGTACCGCGATCACCGAGAAGTACCAGTCCGACCAGGACACGGCCAACATGGGCAACGGCACGACCGTCATGCCCGCCGGCAAGGTCAGCGGTGCCACGACCTCGGCTGCCGGTGTGGTCACGCTCACCGGCGTCCAGACGACGAACAGCGTCACGAACGTCGGTACGGCCGTGACCGTCGTCCTGACGTCCTTCACGAATGCGGCGGGCTCGCTCTCCTGGACCTGCACCGGCACTCCGTCGCGCTACATGCCGGCTTCCTGCCGCTAACCGGCACTGCAACACCGGCACCACCTGCAACACCTGGACAGGCCCCTCTTCGGAGGGGCTTGTTCTTTTTTCCAGGCTCGGTTCTCATTCGCGGGCGTTCGCGGTGGTTCGCTGACCGAGCCGCGAGCGTCGATCATCCGATGCTCAAAGGCCTCCTTGCGAGCGTGATCGGCGGCCGCAGCCGCCGCGATGCGGATCGCGCGTCGGTCCGCTCGCTGCTCGAGGAGGGCGCTCAGCACGCTCGCGCGGAACGGATGATCGACGCCGAGCGCTGCTTCCTCGAGACGCTGCGGCGCGAGCCAGCCAACCCGGATGCGCTGAACCTGCTCGGCCTCCTCGCGCACCGGCGCACGCACTACGATGCCGCGGCGGCGTACTTTCGGGACGCTCTCGAAAGCGCCGGGGACGTCGCCGAATTTCGCGCGAACCTCGGCATGGCGCTCGAAGGTCTCGGCCGGCTCGGGGAGGCCGAACAGGCGTATCGCCGCGCGATCGCCCTCGCCCCCGACGAGCCCCGCTACCGGCTCATGCTCCTCTTCCTTCTCGGCCAGGACGGCGCGACGAGTCCCGAGCAGCTGCTCGCCGAACACCGGCGGTTCGCAGAGGCGCTCGTGGACCGGGTGCCGCAGGTGAGCTTCCCCGCGGACAGGTTCGATCCGGAGCGGCGGCTGCGGGTCGCCTACGTGTCGGGCGACTTCCGGGCGCACGCGATCGCCTTCTTCATCGAGCCGCTGCTCGCCGCGCGCGACCGGGCGGCGTTCGAGATCTTCTGCTATCACACACTCCGGGGAGCGGACGAGCGCACGGCCGAGTTCCGGGCCCTCGCCGATCACTGGCACGACGTATCGTCCCTGGACGACGGGGCGTTCGCCGCGCTCGTACGGGCCCACGAGATCGATATCCTCGTCGACCTCGCCGGCCTGACGACGGGCAACCGGCTGTTCGCGCTCGCGCGCCGGCTGGCCCCGGTCCAGGTGAGCTATCTCGGCTATCTCGCCACCACCGGCGCCAAGGCGATCGACTACCGGATCACCGACGCGCTCGCCGACCCGCCGGGCGCTGCCGACGCCTGGTACGTCGAGAAGCTCGTCCGGCTGCCACGATCGTTCTGGTGCTTTGCCCCGCTCGCGCGCATGCCCGCGCCGCTCGAGCGCGAGCCGGCGGACGCATCGCCGATCGTCTTCGGTTCCTTCAACCGCCTGACGAAGGTGCGGCCGGAGCTGCTCCGGCTCTGGGGACGGCTGCTCGCGCAGGTGAGCGGGTCCGAGCTCTGGGTTCTGGACGTGCCGAGCGACGATGCCCACGCGCGCGTCGTGGCCGGCATCGCCGCGGCGGGCGTGGCAGCAAACCGGGTCAAGACGTGGAACCGCCTGCCGCCCGACGCCTACTGGGACCGCATCCGGCGCGCCGACATCGCGCTCGACACCTTTCCCTACAACGGCGGCGCGACGACGTGCGAATGCCTCTGGCTCGGCGTGCCGGTCGTGACCAAAGCCGGTGCAATGGGGTTCGCCCGGTCCGCGACGTCGATCCTCGGCAACGTGGGATTGACCGAGCTCGTCGCCCAGTCCGACGAGGACTACCTGGCGATCGCGGCGGCGCTCGCCACCGATCGGCCGCGGTTGCGCGCGCTGCAGCGCGGCCTGCGCGATCGCATGCGCGCCTCGCCGCTCCTTGACGCGCCCGCGTTCATGCGCGATCTGGAGGAGGCGTATCGGGAGCTCTGGCGACGGGCGTGCGCCGACCAGCGGGCGCGGGAATGAGGCTCGGCAAACTCGTGGTCGAGGCGGCGCGGCACGCCCTGCGACGGCAGACGAAGGCGCGCGAAGACGATCTCGCCGCGCTCGACGCCCGGCTGCGCGCGGCGCTCCAGGGCGGCGCGGCGGAGGAGGCGAGGACGATCTGCGCGCGCATCCTCGAGCAGGCGCCGGAGCATCCCGGCGCGCTGTGGGCGCTCGCAGTCCTCACCCTCCAGGCGGGCGATGCCGAGGGGGCGGTGCCGTATTTCAGCCGCTTCGACGCGCTCGAGTCCGGCGGCCGCGTGACCACCCGCCGCTATCGCAGCGCGCTCATGGACGCGGGGCGATACGCGCGCGGCGAGCCGTATGTCGGGTGGCGCGAGGACGTCCTGCTGGAGACGAACCATTGCGCGATCTTCGAGGGCGACGAGGTCTATTTCCGCGAGACGCAGGATCGCACCTTCGCCAACCATCCCTGGGTGAGGGGGCGGGTCGCGCCGGACGGCGCGGACTTCGTGGTCTCGCTCCCGCCGGCCGACCGCGTCGTCGCGGAGCCGTTCATCCTGCTCGGCACCGACGAGAACTTCTCGCACTGGCTGGAGCGCAACCTGCTGAAGCTCGCCGTGCTCGAGGCGTGCGGCTTCGACGACACGCTCCCGTTGCTCATCAACGACGATCTGCGCGGCTATCAGCTCGAGTACCTGCGGCTGGTGGGCGTGCCGCCCGAGCGGCTCATGCCCGTGCCGAGGGGGCTGGTGGTCTCGTGCCGGAAGGTCGCGGTGCCGGTGTGCCTGCGCAACCGCCCGCGGATGCGGCTCGGCATCGACTGGTTGCGCGCGCGCGTCGCCGAGCACATGAGCCCCGCGGCCGATGCGAGTGACCTCCTGTTCGTGTCGCGCCGGGACAGCACGCTGCGCGTGATGCACAACGAGGCGGACCTCGAACAGGCGCTCAAGCCGCTCGGGTTCACCACGTTCGTCGCCGGCGAGGCCCCGGTGACCGAGCAGATCCGGGCATTTTCGCGCGCGCGCGTGATCGTCGGCGCGCACGGGGCGGGGCTGACCAACCTGATCTTCGCCCCGCCGGGCGCGTTCGTCCTCGAGATCGCAACCCCCGGGAGCCTGAACATGGAGGAGTTCCGCTTCATCGCGGGAGCGATGGGGCAGCCGATGGTCACCCTCGTCGCCGATCGCCCCGGGGACAATGCGCGGCCCGACGTCATTCCGCTGAAGTGGAACTTCTACGCCGACGTCGAGCAGGTGCTCGCAACGCTCCGCGAGCACGTGCCGGAGCTGTTCGCCCGGCGATGACCGGAGCGCGCCGCCGGTGAAAGTCGCGTTCCTGCACGTGGGCGAAGACCTCAGGCTGCCGGCGGTGATGGCCGCCTCGGCGAAGCGCTTCGGCTATGAGCTCGTCCAAATGACCGACGAGCGCACGCCGGAGGTTCCCGGCGCCGACACCGTCGTTCGCCTGGCGTGGGACGGCGAGCGGCTCATGACCTACCGCCTGCAGCATCTTGCCGCGCTCGCCGGGCCCGCGCTCGTGGTCGACACCGACGTCGTGTTCGTGCGCGACGTGGGGCACGTCTGGGAGCGGGCGTTCGACGTCGCGCTCACGCGGCGGACCGGACCCGCGTTCGACCCGAACGGCGTGGACCTTGCGGAGGTGATGCCGTACAACACGGGAGTGATGTTTTCCCGCTCACAGGCGTTCTGGCAACGCTGCCACGAGCTGTGCAGCGGCTTCCCGCCGGAGGTGCAGCGCTGGTACGGCGATCAGTACGCGGTGCGCTTCGCCGCGCCCGAGTTCAAGGTGCTCGAGCTCCCGACCGACCCGTACAACTACTCGCCCGGCTCGCCCGAGGAGGACGTCTCGCAACGGTACGTCGTCCACTACAAGGGCTCACGCAAGGCGTGGATGCTCGCGCTCGGCGCGCCGCGCTGACCGCGCGCAGGGGCCCCCGAGGGTCAATCGGCGCCGGGGGTCGCGGCGAGCCAGGCTTCCCACATCGCGGCGAACGCCTGCTCCAGGTCGCGGGTGAAGCGGGCGTAGTCGGCGAGCGGCGAGCGCCGGCAGCGCTCGCGCAGCCCGGCGCGCAGAGCCGCGAGGCGATCGAGATCGCCCGCAAGCGCCGCCGCGGCCCCTACATAGGCGGTTTCGTCGGCGGCGATCAGCTCGGGGAGGCCGAGATTTGCCAGCATGCTCGCGCTCTGGCGCCCCGCGATCATGATCTGCGGCAGCGTCACCACGGGGACGCCCATCCAGAGGGCCTCGAGACTCGTCATGCCGCCGCAGAACGGGAATGGGTCGAGCGCGATGTCCACGTCGTGATAGGCGTGCGCCGCCCGCTCCACCGGCACGAACGGGCGCAGCTCGAGGCGCTCGGCGGCGATGCCGTGCGCGCCCGCGCGCGCGCGGAAGTCGCGCCGGACGAGCGGGTCGTCCAACGCGGCGGCCTGGAGCAGCAGTCGCGCGCCGGGCACCCCGGCGAGGATCCGCGCCCAGAGGGCGAGCACCCGGTCGTTCACCTTCGCGAGCGCATTGAGGCAACCGAACGTCACATGGCCCCGGCTGTGCGCGGGGAGCGCATTCACCTCGGGCAGGAAGTCGGGCGGCTCGTAGCAGAAGCGCGTCGCCGGGAGCCGGACGAGCCGCTCGAGGAAGTACCGCTCCTGGCCCGGCGGCGAAGACACCGGATCGGTCAGGAAGTAATCCATCGTCGCGAGCCCGGTCGTGTTGAAGTAGCCGAGCCAGCTCGCCTGGACCGGCGCGGGCCGGCGCGCGAACACGAGGAGGCGCGTGTGCCGCGTGTGGCCGGCGAGATCGACGAGGACGTCGATGGCGTCGGCGCGGATCGCGTCGGCGACCGTTGCGTCATCGAGCTCCGCGATGTCCCGCCAGTGATGCGCCGCGCGACGCATGCGCCCGGTCATGAGGTCGGCGCCCCGGAAGTTGTAGTAGCAGAACGTCTCGACCCGTTGCGGATCGTGCCGCTCGAGCACCGGCGCGAACATCGTGCCCACCGGATGACGCCGCAGGTCCGGCGACACGTAGCCGATGCGCAGGCGGCGGTTGCGGTCGCGCGCGTTCCCGAACCGCGGCGCGGCGGGGTAGAGCGGCGCGGCGACGGCCGCCGCCCACTCGCAGTGCGCGGCGAACACCTCTTCCGGCGGGGCCTGCGGCGCCGCGTTCAGCGTGCCGAGAACCGCCGTCAGCGCCTCGTGAAAGGCCGGCGCCGCCCGAAAGGCCTCCCGGTACTCGCGCACGGCGTCGCTCACGCGGCCGAGGCGGTTGTAGCAGTTGGCAAGCGCGTTCCGCGTTTGCGCGGAATCCGGGCGCTCCGCGACCAGCGCCTCCAGATGTCCCGCGGCCTCGGTCCAGCGCCCGCAGCCGACGAGCGCCATGGCGACCACGAAGCGGGCACGCCGCGGATTCGGCGCGCGCGGCCAATCGTTCTCGAGGAGCGCGAGCGCCTCCGCGCTGCGGGCCGCGGTGTGCGCGCCGGCCTGCGCGGTGTCCACCAGCGCGGTCGCGAGTCCCGCCCGTGCCTGCGGGCTTGCCGGTTCGAGCCGGATCGCCTCGCGGAATGCGCTGATCGCCTGCTCGGGCTCGCCGCGTTCGACGTGCAGCTGCGCGAGGTTGAACCACGCCGCGACGCGGTCGGGGTCGAGCGTCGTCGCGTGCGCGTAGCTCGCAGTCGCCTCCTCGAGCCGGCCGAGCTCGCGCAGCGCATTGCCGAGGTTGAAGTGATAGAGCCCGTCGGCGGGATCGGCCGCGATCGCCGACTCGATGAGCGCCGCGGCCCGCGAGTGGTCGCGGCGACCGTAGGCGATCAGACCGAGCAGATGAAGGGCGCGTGCGTCACGCGGATCGCGCCCGAGAACGCGCTCGCAGATCGCCTCCGCGAGTTCGGTCCGACCAAGCTCGTAGGCCCCCAGGGCGCGCTCGATCTCTACCGCGCCGGCGCGCTCGTCGTCGCGCTCGTCGTCGCGACCAAGCGCGCCGCGAAACCGGTCAAGCCAACCCATCGGCCCGCGTCCTCATTCGCCTGCGAGAAGAGTGCGACGATCTTACGTGACGCATCCGGCCCCAACAAGGCGAAAACGGCACAGTGCCCGCATTTGCGTGGCGGGCTGCGTTGCCGGCCTCGAGACCCCACCCTATACTCGCCAGGCAACCCAATCAGCGCACAATGAAATATCTGGCCGCCTGCTGTGTATTCAAGGACGAACTGCGATATCTGCGCGAGTGGGTCGAATATCATCTCATCGTGGGGGTTGAGCACTTGTACATGGTGAGCAACGATGATTCTCCGGATGCCGCCCTCGAGATTCTCAAGCCTCACATCGAGCGTGGTGAGGTGACCTTTGCGGGCGTTCGGGGCAAGCCTTTCGCCCCGCTCCAGCGCTTGGTCTACCAGGAGTTGCTCAAAGTGGCACGCGGCCAGGCGCGTTGGCTTGCGTTACTGGATGTGGATGAATTTCTCCTGCCGGTGGAAGCTGACAATGTCCCGGAAGTGCTATCGCTGTACGAGCGTCATTCCGCACTCGCTGTCAATTGGGCGTGCTTCGGGTCATCGGGCTTGCAAGACCCGCCAGAACTCCAGACCGCGGCATTCCGCATGCGTTTGCGCGACGATGATGACGAGAACCGCATCTTCAAATCGATCGTTGATCCTGGCCGCGTCGTCGGCGTGCATAACCCGCATCGTTGCGACTTGGTCGATGGCGCGAACCCGGTCGATGAGTTCGGGGCGCCTGTGACGCACGACTTCCGCAACGAGAATGATCCGCACTTTGGCGTGCGGCTGCGAATGAATCATTATCGGACGCGTTCCGAATCGGAGTTCGCCGAGAAGCTGTCACGCTGGCGCGATGGCGGTCATCCGGAACTCGGAAGCGACGAAGCGATCCGAGAGTTTTGGGAACGGAACAATCGCTGCGAGGTGCTTGACGAATGCATCCAGCGCTTTGTCCCGGAGATCCGGTGTCGTCTGATGATCGATAGCAAGAAGAGTTGATGCTCCGAGCCATCGGAACCAACGACCACTGCCAATGCGGGTCATCGCGTCCCGCGGCAAGCAAAGGTCCGATAGGCTGCCCGATGCGCGGTTAGAACGACCGCTTGCGTCGCGGCGAGAGCATGCGCTCGGCGCACGCGTGACACGGCCTCCATGCTGCTCAAACTGTTCCGCTCCTTCGTCCGTCGGCCGGCTGCCGCGATCGAGCTCGTCCCGTCGGCGGACCTGCCGCCTGATGCCGACGCCGCGCTCCTTGACACCTTGCGCGCGGCGCACGCGGCGCTCGCGCGCGACGCTGTCCGCGCCGCGGCGATGCTCGGGCGTGCGTGCGCGCGGCGCCCGCACGACGCGCTGGCGCACGCGCTGCACGGGGTGTTTCTCGAGCGCGCCGGGGCGCCTGCCGCAGCCGAGGAGGCGTTCGCGGCGGCGCGACGGATCGACGCACCGCGCCCGGTCGAGGCGGGCGTCGGATACCATTTCTTCGCGCGCGGCACCGATCACATCAACGCGGGCGAGCCGGGCGCCGCCGCGATCTGCCTGCAACTCGCGCACCGCCTGCTGCCGCATGCCGCGGCGCCGCTCGAGATGCTCGGGATTGCGGGCTACATGTCCGGTGACGTGGGCGCCGCGCGCGCGCATTTCGACCAGGCGCTCGCGCTCGCATCCGCTAGCGAGCGCGGCGCCCTCGAGCTGAACCGGCTGATCGACACGCTGCCGCAGGTCGGGCTCGGGTCCGCAGCGCTCGCCACGGCGCGCGCGGAGTTCGAGGCGGAGCTCGAGCGGCTCCTCGAGCGGCCACCGACGATTGCCGACCCGCTCGCGGCCGTTCACCGCACGCCGTTCTTCCTCTGCTACCAGGGCCGCAACGATCGCGCTACGAACGCCCGGCTCGCCGAGCTGTTCCTCGCCGCTTCGCCCGGGCTCGGCTACGTCTCCCCGAACGCGACGGGCACCCGACCTGCTCGCCGCAAGCCGACCGTCGGATTCGTGTCCCGCTACCTCGGCCGCCACTCCGTGGGAGTCTGGTACCGGGACCTGGTGCGGCTTGTCGTCGAATCAGAGCGTTTCGACACGCTCGTCTTCGCCTGCAGCGACGAGGTGGATACGAGGCTGAAGGCGGCAGCCGAGGCCCGCGGCGCATTCGTCCGGCTCGGGCGCACGCTCGAAGAGGCACGCGCGCAGATCGAGACCAGGAATCCCGACGTCTTGCTCTTCACCGACGTCGGGATGCATCCGTTTCCGTATTTCCTCGCGTTCAGCCGGCTCGCGCGGGTGCAGGCGCTCCTCATCGGCCATCCCTGCACCTCGGGGATCCCCACGATCGACTACTTCCTGAGCAACGTGTTCCAGGACACGGAGGACGCGCAGGCGCACTACACGGAGCGGCTGGTGCGGTTGCCGCAGATCGCGGTGTGCGTCCCGCGCACCGCGGCGCCGCCCGAGCCCAAGTCGCGCGCCGCGCTCGGCTGGAGCGAGGACACGCGCTACTACGTGTGCCCGATGCTGCTGCAGAAGATGCATCCCGACTTCGACGCCGCGCTCGCCGAACTGCTGCGGCGCGACCCGCAGGGCGAGGTGGTGCTGTTCGCCGACCGCTCCCGGCCGCTGTGGCAGGCGCAGCTCGAGGAGCGCTTTGCAGGGACGATTCCGGAGGTCGCCGACCGCATCACCTTTCGGGCGTTCGCGCCGACGCACGTGTTCCTCAGCGTCCTGCTCGCTGCCGACTGCGTCCTCGATCCGTTCCACTTTTCGGGAGGCGTAACGACCTACATCGCCCTCTCCCTCGGCGTCCCGGTGGTGACCCTGCCCGGTGAGTTCTTCCGCAGCAGGATGACCGCGGGCATGTACTGGCAGGCCGGCGTCACCGACTGCATTGCGCGCTCGCCGGAGCACTTCGTCGAACTCGCGCTCGCCTTCGCCGCGGATCCCGCGGCGCGCGCGGCGTTTCGCGCCCGGATCGTCGCGGCGCACCCGGCGCTCTTCGAGACCCGCGGAGCGGTCGACGTCCTCGAAGGGTGGATTGCCGAAGCGGCGAGCCGGGCGGCGGGATAAGCGCGTGCTGAAGCGCCGCGGGATCCCATGGGCGCGCAGGAACCCGTTCACGCGGTCGGGACTGGCGAATTGGCCGAAGCGCCCGTCGACCGCTATGATTGGCGAATGCTGCGCAGCCTGCTGAAGAGCGTGTTCGCCACCCATCCCGCCTCCGGTCCGCAGGCGCCGGCGCCTGCCGGCCTGAAAAAGGAGATCTCGCCACGCTTCGAGGCGGCATACGCGGATTGGCGCGCCGGCCGCGCCCACGAAGCCGTCGCCGCGTGCCGGGAACTGCTCGAGCTCTCACCCAACTACTCGCCTGCGCACAACCTGCTCGCGTTAATTGAGCTGCCGGGCGAGGACTATGTTCGCATGCTCGAGCGCGTCCACGCTCATCTCAGACCGCGCACCTACCTCGAGATCGGCGTGTCGCGGGGCGATTCGATCCGCCTCGCCGGCCCCGGGACGCGGGCGATAGGCGTGGATCCGCAGCCGGAGGTCGTGTTTCCGCTTGGACCGAACGCGAGCGTCGTCGAGGAGACGAGCGACGAGTTCTTCGCCGGTCGCGATGTCCGGGCGGAGCTCGGCGGGCTGCCGGTCGACCTCGCCTTCATCGACGGCATGCATCAGTTCGAGTTCGCGCTGCGCGACTTCATGAACATCGAGGCGCTCTGCGCGCCGTCCTCGACGATCCTGGTTCACGACGTCTACCCGATGGACGAGCGCACCGCCGCGCGCGAGCGGGTGACCACGTTCTGGAGCGGCGACATCTGGCGGCTGGTCCTGCTGCTGCGCAAGCACCGTCCGGACCTGGTGGTGCGCACCATCGCCGCTCCACCCACCGGCCTCGCCGTCGTGCGGAACCTCGACCCGGGGTCGACCTACATCCGCGATCGTCTCGACGCGCTCGTCGCCGAGTATCTCGCGGTCGATTTCAGCGCTCTCGCGAGCGGCAAGGCGGAGCAGCTCGCCGTCGTCCCGAACGACTGGTCGCAGGTTCGCGCGCTGCTCGATGCGCCGGTTTCCTCCGGCCGCTAGCCCGACGGGCAAGGAAGCGGTGCTCGGAAGGTTCCTGAAAGGCCGCCTGCGGGCGATGCCGCCGCAACCGTCGCCCCAACCGGTGACGGCCGTGCCCGCCCCGGGCCAGCCGACCGTCCTCAACGTCGGCGGCAGCACCAAGACGATCCCGATTCCGCCGCACTACGCCGGCTGGGGCCACCTGCTGCTCGACATCGATCCGCGGCGCGGCGCCGACATCGTGTGCGACGCTCGCAACCTCGGCGCGCTCGCGTCGGCGCAGTTCGATGCGCTCTATTGCTCGCACAATCTCGAGCACTACTACCAGCACGAGGTGCCGAAGGTGCTGGCGGGTTTTCTGCACGTGCTCAAGGACGCGGGGTTCGCCGAGCTCCGTGTCCCCGACCTGCCGGGAGTGTTTCGCAAGCTGCTCGACGACGGGATGGACCTCGAGGACGCGCTGTACGACGCCCCATCCGGCCCGATCCGCGTGATCGACGTGATCTACGGCTGGAGTCCCGAGATCGAGCGGAGCGGGAACGACTTCTTCGCGCACAAGACCGGCTTCAGCCGCAAGTCGCTCTGCAGGAGGCTGCTCGCAACCGGTTTCGCCGAGGTCTGGAACGCGCCGCCCTTCGCCCCGTACGAGCTGCGCGCGCTCGCCTTCAAGGGCGCGTCGACACCGGACCAGCGCCGATTGCTCGGGATTCCTCTCGACGCCCCGGTGGGCTGACGCGGACCGCCCCCGCCCGGCTCCGGATCGCCCGCGTGCGGAGGAATGCCGCGGTCGGGAGCTGCCTTCTCGGGCATACTTTCCGCCATGCTGTTCACCCTGCTGCGGGCCCTCTTCGCGCGCGCGAAAGCCCCGCCCCGGCTGCAGTTCGCCGACGTCTTCCGGCTCTACGCGGAGGGCCGGCTGGACGAGGCGGAGCGGGCGTGCGCGACCCTCGACGACGCCCCGCGCGCAGACGTCGACTACCTGCTCGGCCTGATCGCGCAGGCGCGCGGGGAGATCGCGCTCGCCGCCGAACGCTTCGGCGCGGCGGTTCGTGCGCGCGGAGAGGAGGCGACGTTCCACTACAGCCTCGGCGAGGCGCTCGCCAAGCTGGAGCGGTACGAGGGCGCCGCCGAGCAGTTCGAGCGCTTCGCGGAGCTCGCCGACACAAGCGACCCGCGATGCGTGAAGGCGCGATTGTACGTGGCGGACTGCCGGGCGGAGCTCGGTGACGAGCCCGGCGCGCGGCGCTGGTACGAGCGCGCAACCACCGCGGCCGGAAGCGATCCGGCGGCGCTCACGCAGGTGGTCTTCGCCCTGCGCGAGACCGGACGCGTCGAGGAGGCGCGCGACGTGCAGTCCCACGCGATCCGCGTGCGGCAGGATCTCGTTTCGCGGGTGAGGCGCGCGCTGCTGATCCCTGCGATCTACGACTCGCGCGAGGAGATCGACGCCGTTCGCCGGCGCTTCTCGGCGGAACTGGACGAGCTGCTGCGCCTCGCGCCCGCACCGGTCGCCGATCCCGACACGGCGGTCGGCACCATGCCCTTCTACCTTGCGTACCACAACGCCGCGAACAGGGATCTCCTGCGCAAGCTGTGCGCGGTCATGCGCCGCGTGTACCGCGCGCCGACCGATCCGCTCGCGCCGCCGCGCACCTCGGGCAGGCTGCGCATCGGGTTCGTGTCGACGTACTTCTTCAAGCACTCCGCCGGGCGCGTCACGATCGGGCTGATCCGCGACCTGCCGCGCGACCGGTTCGAGGTGCACGTGTTTGCGGTCGACCCGCCGAACGACGCGATGCGGCCCGAGTACGAGCGCGCCGCCGACCACTATCGCGCCTTTCCCCGCGCGATCGAGGAGGTGCGCGCCGCGATCGCGGCGGCGAAGCTCGATGTCCTCGTGTTCGCGGACATCGGCATGCATCCGACCACCTACTTCCTCGCGCTGTGCCGCCTCGCGCCGATCCAGGTCGCGTGGTGGGGGCATTCGGAGACGAGCGGCGTCGACACCGTCGACTACTACCTGTCGGCGGACGCGGTGGAGATCGAGTCGGCGCAGGACCACTACAGCGAGACCCTGGTGCGCCCGAAGGCGTTCTTCCTGCCCGGGTTCGAGCGCCCCACGGTCGCGGCGCCGGCGTCCAGGGAGTCGCTCGGCCTTCCGCCCGGTCGATCGCTCTACGCCTGCCTGCAGACGCCCTTCAAGATCCATCCGGACATGGACGCAGTGCTCGCTGCGATCCTCGAGCGCGACGCGCGCGCGGACATCGCGTTGCTCGGGAGGAACGGCGGCCTGCGCGACCGGTTGCGGCGGCGCTTCGCGCGGACGATCGGGCCGGATGCGGCGCGGATCCGCTTCCTGCCGAACATGTCCCACGAACGCTACCTGGCGACGCTCGCGGCCGCCGACGTCGTCCTCGATCCGCTCTACTTCGGCGGGTGCAATTCCTCCTGCGAAGCGCTTGCGCTCGGGGTCCCGGTGGTCACGCTGCCGGGGACGCACCTGTTCGGCCGGTTCACGCTCGGCCTGTACGAGGAGATGGGGCTGCGCGACTGCATCGTCGGCTCGACCGACGCGTACGTCGGCCGGGCCGTGCAGATCGCGTCGGAGCGCGAGCGCCGCGAGGACCTCGCCCGGGAGATCGCCAACCGGAGCGCCGTGCTGTTCGACCGCAAGGACCTCACGCTCGCCTTCGCCGGATTCCTCGAGGGTGCGGTGCGCTCCGGCCCGCGGCATCCCGTCGCCGCGGAGGTCTGACTTGGCCGCCGCGCCGATACGCCAGCGGTTCGCGGTCGAGACGCCCGACGGCAGGGCCGAGATCGAGATGACGGTGCGGCCGGGCACGTCGGACATCGCCGCGCTCGATCAGGTCTACGGCGCGAGAAGCTACGACCTGCGCGGCCTGCGGCGTTTCGCCGAGATCGCGGCGATCCACCGGGAGGTGGCGGCGCGCGGGCGCAGGAATCTCATCCTCGATCTCGGCGCGAACATCGGCGCCGCCGCGCGCTACTTCGCGCAGGCGTGGCCGGCAAGCCACGTCGTCGCCGTGGAGCCGGCGGCCGACAACTTCGAGCTCCTGTTCGAGAACACGCAGGACCTCGACAACACGACGGCGCTGCTCTGCGGGATCGCGAGCGTTCCCGGGTGGCTACGGATCGTCGATGCGACCGCGGAGAAGTGGACCTACCGCACCGAGCGCGCCCAGGCGCAGACGCCGCAGGCCGTGCGCGCGGTGACCGTGCCCGAGCTCCTCGGCGAGTATTCGAGCGACGCGGGCTACGATCCGTTCATCGTCAAGATCGACATCGAGGGCGCGGAATCGGAGCTGTTCTCCGGCAATGTCGACTGGATCGACCGGTTTCCGGTGCTCATCATCGAGCTCCACGACTGGCTCTTCTGCGGCCAGGGCGGCTCGGGCCCGTTTCTGCGCGCCATCGCGGCGCGCAACCGCGACTTCATCCTGGCCGGCGAGAACGTCTTCTCGATCGCGAATCACACCTGAGGGGAGCAGCGGCCGAACCGCACGCACCCCGGGGCTTCTTGCGGGCGGCAGGGAATGCGCACCCGGGGAGGGGGCTAAGCGAGCCCCGGATTCCCCGCGACACCCTCGAGCCGCGGCACGTTCAGGCGCTGCGGCGGGATCACCCTGCGATCGCGCAGGTAGGTCGCGACGACCTCCCAGACCGGCTCGCCCGCCGGATGCTCCTGCACCGACGCCCACCCCGCGACCTTGTACCGCCGCCCGGCGTCGAGCGGCTGGCCGCGATGGCGAAGATCGGTGATGCGGCTCCCCATCCTCGCCCCCGGCGTGCAGGTGAAGGTGAGGCCGCCGACGCGCACCATGTCGCCGCCCTGCTGCAGGTAGGGGTCGGGATTGAAGAGGTTGTCGCAGACGTCTTCCAGGATCGCCTTGATCGCCTCTCCGGTCAGCTCGTTCAGCGTGCACTGCGGATAGGTGATGGCGGTCTGGTCGAGGAGGTCCGCCATCGTGATCGTCTCGCCGGAGAGCACCGTGGTGCCCCACCGGAACCCGGGCGAGAAGGCGATCTCGGCGCCCTTCACCGTCAACATCGCCTCCAGGATCAGCTGGTCGAACGTGCCGTTGAAATTGCCGCGCCGGTAGAGGAGCCCCTCGGTGACCGCGAGCCTCTCGCCGAGCTTCGCCGCGTGCGGCGAACGGGTGTCGCGGATCAGCGTCTGCATCGCCGGGTCGGCGGGCAGCAGGTTCGCGAACACCGGCAGCAGCCGGTAGCGGAAGTCGGCAAGCCGGCCCTCCCGCACGTCGAGGTCGAGCACACCGAGGAACTTCCCGTTCGAGCCGGCGCTGGTGACGATCGTGCTGCCGCCGGGGTTCCTCACGACGATCGCTTCGGGCACCGCGTCGTGCGTGTGGCCGCCGAGCACCGCGTCGATGCCGCGCACCCGCGACGCGAGCTTGAGGTCGACGTCCATGCCGTTGTGCGAGAGGAGGACGACGACCTGCGCACCCTTTGCGCGCGCGGCCTCGACGTGCCTCTGGAGCGCCTCCTCCTGGATGCCGAAGGTCCACTCGGGAACGAAGTGGCGCGGGTTGGCGATCGGCGTGTACGGAAACGCCTGGCCGACGATCGCCACCGGCACGCCGTTGATCTCGTGCAGCACCCAGGGCGCGAACACCGGGTCGCCGAAATCCTGGGTCTTGACGTTCTGCGCGACGAACTCGATCCGGCCGAGCTCCTTCGCCACCGCCTCGCGCACCCGGTCGGCGCCGTACGTGAACTCCCAATGCGCGGTCATCACGTCGACGCCGAGCGCGCGTTGCGCCGCGATCATGTCCGCGCCCTTCGACCAGAGCGCGAGGCCCGAGCCCTGCCAGCTGTCGCCGCCGTCGAGGAGCAGCGCGCCGGGCCGTTCGGCGCGGAGGCGCTTCACCAGCGTGGCGAGGTGCGCGTAGCCGCCGACCCTGCCGTAGGCGTGCGCGGCGCGCTCGAAGTCGAGATAGGTGAGGGCATGCGCCTCGCGCGAGCCGGGTTTGACGCCGAACGCCCTGAGGAGGCTCTCGCCGACGAGATGCGGCGGCCGTCCTGCCGCCTCCCCGACGCCGATGTTCACGCTCGGTTCGCGGAAGAACACCGGTTCGAGCTGCGCGTGCGTGTCGGTGACGTGCAGCAGCGAGACGTTGCCGAAGCGCGGCACGCGGTAGAGCGCCGCGCCGTCGGCCTGCGCGAGCGCCGCGGGCGCGTCGAGCGCCAGCCCGGCGGCGACGCCCGCTGCCAGCACCTCGAGAAATTCCCGCCGGTTCACTCGCGGGCGGACGGCTTCACGACGCGCAGCGTGATCTTGATCTCGGCTACGGCGTTGTTGTATCGCTGCGCGGCCTCGGCCGCCTCGTCCTGCGTGAGCTTGCCCTCCTTCAGCTGCGCAGCGTACGGTTCGTCGAGCATGAACTGCGTTTCCTCGATCTCGAAATCGACGCCGTGATACTTGGCGAGCGGCGTGTTGGCGCTGCCCTGCGCCTCCCATTCGAGGTTGCGCCTGAGCGAGAACAGTTCCAGCGTCGCCGGCAGGATCGGCCGCACGTGCGTCGGGTCGCCGAGGAAGAAATCGTGCCGCGGATGAGGCACCCGGACGTAGATCCGGGCGCCATGCCGGCACACTCGGTAGAGCTCCTTCATCACGCCGATGAACGCCTGCGGCGACTGGCCGAGGTGCTCGAGGACGTGCGACATCCGGACCTCCTCGACGCTGTCGTTGTCCCAGGGCCAGGGCGCCTCCTCGAGATTCCATTTGACGTCGGGCGTGCCGTACATGTCGACGTTGACGTAACCGGGGAGCGGGTTCGGGCCGCTGCCGAGGTTGAGCCGCAGCGCCTTCTCCGACGGGATGGCGACCATCGGTCGCAACGCCGCCGCCGCCGCGGGCGCGAGGGCGCGCCAAGCGTCCTGCGACGCCTTGCGCAGGATCCGCAGCGTCGGGTACCAGGGGCTGTCCAGCCGGCCGATCATCCACCGCACGGCCGCCGGCTCGTTGAGCAGCAGCAGCGTCGGTCTCCCGAGTGCCCCGGCGATATGGGCCGCGGACGTGTCGACGGTAACCACTGCCGCAAGCGTCCGCATGCGCCGGGCGGTGTCGAGGAAATCGGTCCCGACCGCCTCGGGGATGCCACGGTCGGCGAGGCGCGCACGCTCCTCGGGCGTCGTGCCGAACTGCAGGCTCACCGCAGCCGCTTCCGGGCCGAGGAGCGCGATCATGTCCTCGAGCGGGCAGTCGCGCGTCGGGTCGAACGCGCTCGAGCGCCAGACGATGCCGACACGGGGCTCGAGCGTCGGCGGCTCCGGATCGCGCCGGAGCAGATATGGCGCGGTAGGCAGCGTCGCCCAGTCGAGCTCGAGCGCGTGCGGGAGGCTGAGCAGCGGAACGAAGGCGGCATACCGCTCCCAGACCGGTTGCCGCCCGTCGGCGGGGATCACCTCGATCTCGGGGAAGCTCGCCGCGACGAGGCGCGCCAGCTCGGAGCGGCAGAAGAACGTGACCGCGGCGGCGCGCGCCTGCGCGAGAGGCAGAAACCGCAGATGCTGGATGATGTCGCCGAGCCCCTGTTCCCAGAGCACGAGCAGCCGCCCGGACGGCAGCGGCTCGCCGCGCCAAGCGGGCAGCGGCGCCGCAGCGAGAAAGCCCCGGGTCTTCTCTGACAGCTGGAACCGCGCCTCGGCGTCGGCCCAGGCTTCGCGGATTCGGCCGAGCGCGGTCAGCGATAGCGCGCGGTTGTTGCGCGCGACTGCGGATCCCGGATCCCGCGCGAGCGCCTCGTCGTACAGCGCGACCGCTTCCGCATGATCGCCGGTGGCGGCCAGCGCGTTCGCGCGGTCGACGAGTGCCTCCGACGCGACCGCGCTCGCCGGCGCAGGCGGTCGCCCGCCCCCGGGGAAGACATTACGGAGGATCCGGCCTAGCACGCCGTGAGGCTCACCTGTTCACCGGCGAAGCCGGGTCGAGGAGCAGGGCGACCAGGTCCTTGATCTGCTGCTCGGTGAGCGCGCCGACGTGACCGAAGCGCGGCATCTGCGTGCACAGGCTGTACGCCTTCGCGTTGTAGATCTTCCCGTAGACGTAGCGCTGCATGTCGGGCCCGTAGCCGCGGATCTTGCCGAACTGGAAGAGGCTCGGGCCGACGGTGCCGAACGAGGTCTCCTGCGGTCCGATCCGGTGGCAGTTGTAGCAGCTGCCGCCGCCCGGGGCGCCCGCGGGGTCGCTCCAGGTCATGCCGCGGCCGTTCTGCGCGATCCGCTCGCCCGACTTCCAGTCGCCGACGAACTTGCCGTCGGCCGGCCACTCGATGCCGGCGAGCTGGTCCTGCTCGAGCCGCTGCGCGACCGCCTTCGGCGGCTTGTCGTCCGAGCGGTTGCAGACCGCCTGCACGCCGTCCTCGACGAGCAGGTCGAGCGTCGTGATGCCGCGCGGCCTGAAATCGCGCTTGAGGGCGGTGACGGCGTCCGTGCGCGGATCGTCGGCGCCCGCCGGCGGCGCAATCATCCATGGCGCAAGCGCGACGGCGAGGAGGAGCGGGGTGAATCGCTTCATGACGTGTCTCCGGTGTCGTCAGCGCTTGATCCCCGGCCCCTTGTACACCTGGCCCTTCGCGTTCACTGCCAGGTAGGTGAGGAGCGCGGTAAGGGAGTCGGACAGGTATTGCGGCTCGGGAAAGCGCTCCTGGCGGAAGCAGTCGTTCAGGCGCCACTGCAGCGTGTGCATCACGCCGCCCGTCATGCGGTAACCCGGCCAGCCCTGGTACCCGCGGATCGCCCCGTCGGCGCGGGTGAGGTTCGGGAGCTGCTGGGTCCGGATCCGCCTGCCGTCCTCGCCGTGGCAGGACGCGCACGCGAAATCGTAGCTGCCGGCGCGGTAGAAGAAGATCTCCCGCCCGAGCGCGTAGGCGGCGCGCTCCTGCGGCTCGGTCTGCGGCGGCGCGATCTTCATGCCGCGCGATTGCCCGGCGACGAACGTGGTGAGGGCCACCGGGTCGGGCGTGCGCGTCTCGGTGCTGAAGGGCGCCTTGGCGAGCGCCGCCTCGTCGAAGCCCTGCAGCGTCACCATGCAGTAGACGATCCGCCGCTCGGCGTCCATGACCTTGCCCGCGTCGGCGAAGTAGCGCGGGAGCTGGACGTAGGCGCCCTTGACCACGCCCGGGCCGAGCCCGAGGTCGCAAGCCGCTAGCGAGGCATTCTTCGGCCCGCGCGGGGTCTTCCACAGCTCCGCGCCCTTGACCTCGAACAGCTCGGCGGGGTTGTCGGCCTCGAGGACCTCGCGGAACTTCTCGAACTCCTCGGTGGTGGCATCCCGCTCGACGGGCGGTTTCGACTGCGCCGCGGCCTGCAGGGCGGGGATCGCCGCGGCGAACGCGGCCACGGCGCAAAGCGCGAGTGCTCGGGTCATTCTCTCCTCCGGTGCGAGGCGGGCACGGACGGTGCGCGCCTTCGGTGCCGCGCCTCGCGGGCGCGGTCTTCGCGGCCGGCGTTCCGGGCGCGGCTCAGCCGGCCCCGACGACGACCTCGTCGGTGCGCTTGTCACCTTTGTTGTCGGTCCAGGTGATGCTCAGCTTGTCGCCCGCCTTCGCGCCTTTCACCTTGAACCCGAACACCGGGTTGCGCGAGATCGCCTGGCTCGTGTCGGCCTGGAATACCAGCTTGCCGTTCAGCTGTGCGGTGATCGTCTGGATGAAATGCGCCGGGACCAGGTTCCCGGCGCCGTCCTTGCGCTGCCCGGTCTCCATCGGATGGGCCATCAGCACGCGCACGTCGAGCAGGTCGCCCTCGAGCTTCGCGCGGATCTTCATCGGATCGGCCATCGCGTCCCCCTTACCCGCCGCAGCCGCCGATGGTGACCTTGACCTCCTTGACGGCAGTGAGGAACTTGCCGTCGACGGTGGCGACCACGACCCGGATGTTCGACGTCTCGCCCATCTTCACCCGGAGCGCCACGAACGGCAGCGCCGCGCCCTGCGCGAAGTCGAAGTTCGCGGCATACGGGAACGGGTTCTTCTCGATCAGCACCACCATCGACTTCGTGCCCGGGATGTTGCTCTGGATCTCGATCGGCACCACCGCGCCGTTCTCGGCGATGTCGGGCGCCCGGATCACGATGTCCTTCGTGTCGGCGGGCGCCGCGATCTTGAGGTGCTTGAGCGCGTCGGCGACGGTCTTCGACTCGAACGCCCCCTTGTTCCAGTCGGCGAGCGCCTCGCCCGGGCGGGCGAGCCCCGCGGCCATCGCGGCCGCCGCAAGGGCGCCGGTGCGTTTGAGCGCGGTCCTGCGGAAAGGTTCGGTCATCTTGGCTCCTGTCGGGGGGGGGCTGCGCGCGCGGCCGCAAGGCCCCGCTTGCTACATTAGACATCCGTGATATGCGTAGCGTACCGAAAAGCCCCGGCGCGCAGCAAGCTCAACCCGCCGGGTTGACGAAGGTCCCCGACTTCCCGCCGGTCTTCTCGAGCAGGCGGACCGCTTCGATCCGCATGCCCCGGTCGACCGACTTGCACATGTCGTAGACGGTGAGGAGCCCCACGCTTACCGCAGTCAGCGCTTCCATCTCGACGCCGGTGCGCCCGACGGTCTCGACCGTCACCGTCACCGATACCGCGGACCCGTGCTCGTCGTCGGCGAACTCGGCCGCGACGCGCGTCAGCGCGATCGGGTGCGCGAGCGGAATCAGGTCGGCGGTGCGCTTCGCCGCCTGGATCGCGGCGAGCCGCGCGACGCCGAGCACGTCGCCCTTCTTCGCGGTACCCGCGCGGATGAGCGCCAGGGTCTCGGGCTGCATCACGATCCGCCCGGCGGCGCGCGCGACGCGGCGCGTCTCGGCCTTGCCGCCGACGTCGACCATGTGCGCCGCGCCTTGCGCGTCGAAGTGCGTCAGTCCCATGTCAGCCACCCAATCCCCGCTCGCGCCGAGCCGCCCCCCGCCCCGACTGGAGGATCGCCTCGGGGAACCACCGACCGCCTCCGGTATCATACCGTCGTGCGACGCCTATTCTGCCTCCTGGCGGCCGCGTTCCTCGCCTCGAGCGCGCCGGCCCAGAACAACGTCTACCGGTCGACCCCCCCACCCCCGGAGCGCGATGATGCGCGCGTGCCCGCGCCGGCGCCAAGCCTCCCGCCGATGCAGAGCCTGCCCGATCTCGGCGACAGCTCCCAGGCGGACATGTCCCCCCAGGACGAGCGCCGGATCGGCGAATCGATCATGCGCGAGATCCGCCGCGATCCGGACTACGTCGACGATCCCGAGATCAGGGACTACGTCCAGTCGATCGGCCACCGGCTGGTCGCGGCGAGCGGCGAGACCCGCCAGGAGTTCGAGTTCTTCGTGGTGCGGGACAAGACGGTGAACGCGTTCGCGATGCCCGGCGGGTTCGTCGGGATCCACACCGGTCTTCTTCTCGCGGCGCAGACCGAGTCGGAGTTTGCGTCGGTGCTCGGGCACGAGATCTCGCACGTGCTCCAGCGACACATGGCGCGGCAGTACGACGCGCAGAGCAAGATCTCGAAGGTGTCGCTGGTCGGGATGCTGCTCGGGCTGCTCGCGGCGCGCTCGAACCCGCAGGTCGCGCAGGCCGCGATCGTCGCGGGCCAGGCGGCGCCCGCGGCCGTCTTCCTCAACTACAGCCGGGACTTCGAGCGCGAGGCCGACCGCCTCGGCTACCAGCTGCTCGACGGCGCCGGGTTCGACACCGCCGGCATGCCGAGCTTCTTCGAGCGGCTGCAGAAGTCGACGCGCCTGTACGAGAACAACGCGCCGACCTATCTTCGCACCCACCCGCTCACCACCGAGCGCATCGCCGACATGCAGAACCGGCAGGCGAGCGCGCCCTACCGGCAGCGTCCCGACAGCGCGGAGTTCCAGCTCGTGCGCGCGAAGGTGCGCGCCGCCGAGGGCGCACCGCAGGACGCCGAGGCGTTCTTCCGCACCGCACTCGCCGAGAAGCGGTTCGCGAACGAAGCCGCGGTCCACTACGGCTACGCCGCCGCCGCGGCGCGGGCGAAGGACTGGAAGATCGCCGAAGCGGAGATCAACGCGGCGCGGAAGCTGAGCTCCCCGCAGCCGATGCTCGAGTCGCTCGCCGCGCGGATCAAGGCCGACTCCGGCGATGCCGCGGGCGCGGAGAAGATCCTCGCCGCGGCGCGTGCGACCTTCCCCGATTCGGTGTCGATCAAGCTCGAGTACGCGGAGATGCTGCAGCGGCTCGGCCGCAGCAAGGAGGCGGTCGCCCTGCTCGAGGATCTCGCGAAGGGCGGGCTGCGCGAGCCGCGCCTCTACCAGATGCTCGCGAAGAGCTACGCCGCGCTCGGCCAGCGCACGCAGCAACACCGCGCGCTCGCCGAGGGCTATCTCCTGCAGGGCAGCCTCCCGGCGGCGATCGAGCAGCTCCAGTTCGCGCAGGCGGCCTCCGACACCGACTTCTATACGCTATCGGCGATCGACGCGCGGCTGCGCGAGCTGAAGGCGCAGCAGGCGCAGGCGATGAAGGAGCGCCGGCAGTGGTAGCGCGGGTGCCGCGGGCGAAACGCCCTGCGGCGGCGCGTAATCGGGCACCGGCGAGCCCTCGCCCGGATCAGGCTTTCGCCGGGACTTCGAAGTACGCCTCGTACAGCAGGTCGAACGTCTTCTCGCTCTCGGCGAGCAGCTCGTCGTCGGTGGTGGCGCGGCGGCGTGCACCGGCGAGGAGCGTCTCGACGCCCGCCGCCTCGGCGAGCTTGCTGCCGCCTGCTTCGAGCGCGTGCACGAGGTTCCCGATCTTCACCAGGGCCGGGTCCTTTTCCAGCTTGAAGCTCGCAAGCAGCTCCTGGTAAGTGACGCGGTTGCGGCTGTTGCGGAAGGTCGCGCCGTCGTAGCCGAACGTCACCGCGGTCGCGGGCGCGTCGCGGCCCTTGTCGAGCCAGACGAGGACCGCCTCGGGGTCGATGAAGCGGCGGATGAGCCACGCGCTCGCGAGCCGGTCGGTGAAGAGCGGCTTGCGCGTCGCCCAGCCGCGCCGGAAGTAGGTGCGGTTCGTGCGCGCGACCCCGGCCGACGGCGAGGCGGGCGTGTTCTCCGGGAAGATCAGCTCGCGCACCCTCGCTTCCATCTCCGCCAATACCTTCTCCGCCTTGTCGCGGTGCGGCGAGCCGAAGAAGTCGAGCGCGGCGATCGCCTCGAGGTCGCGGCGCTGCTTGCCGAGCACCCGGTTGATCGCGACCGGATCGGAGATGCCGAACCCGGCCTTGAGCGATTCCACGGTCTTGACGAGCTCCCGGTACTGCTCGGAGCGGTCGAAGAGGCCGCGGAACTGTTTCGACTGGGCCTCGTCTGCGCTCTTCACGTTGAGGACGTGGACGCTGCCGTTGATGCTGGTCACGAACGCGGCGAGCTTGGCGAGCCCGCGCCGGTTCTCCGACGAGTCGGGCAGGAGGTACACGCCGTCGCGGAGCGGGGCACACCCGAGCGTCTCCAGGGTGCGCAGCACCCTCATGCGGCCCGCGGGATCGTCGGTCGGAAGCTGGGTGACGAAACCCAGCCAGCGCGTGCCGGGCGGCGGCGCTTCGGGGGCCGGGGTGTTCGAGCGGGCCATCGGTAGCGGTCACGAGCGAGGGGGCGAACCTGCGGTGCGGCGCCCCCTCGGTCGGTCGGAGTCTATCAAACGCCCGGCCGGACGAATCAGCGGGCCTGATCGATTAATCAAAAAATCCGCGTTGTGAGGGGCTTACGCCCTGTCCAGAATAGGGCGCCACTCGCGTCGAGAACGAGACCCATGCCAGGACTGGTCCGACCGCACGGAGGAGGCGGGCTGAAGCCGCTCGCCCTGGAGGGCGCCGCCCGCGCCGCGGAGCTCGCCCGTGCCGCGCATCTGCCCACGCTCCGCGTGAGCTCGCGCGAGAAGGGCGACCTCATCATGCTCGGGATCGGCGGCTTCACGCCGCTCGAGGGCTTCATGTCCGAGGCCGACTGGCGCGGCGTCTGCGACGGCTACCGCACCGCGAGCGGCCTCTTCTGGCCGATCCCGATCACGCTCTCGGCGTCCCGCGGTTTCGCCGACGGGGTCGCACCGGGCACCGAAATCGCGCTCGCCGACCCCGACGACGGCTCGGTCCTCGCGACGATGCGCCTCACCGAGAAGTACACGATCGAGAGGGCGCACGAATGCCGGACAGTGTTCCGGACGGTCGATCCCGAGCACCCTGGCGTCAAGATGGTCATGGAGCAGGGCGAGGTCAATCTCGCCGGCCCCCTGAAAGTCCTGTCGGACGGCGGCTTCAAGGCGAAGTACGGCGCCCTCTTCATGACCCCCGCCGAGACGCGCGCCGCGTTCGAGAAGCTCGGCTGGTCGCGGGTCGCCGCGTTCCAGACACGCAACCCGATGCACCGGTCGCACGAATATCTCGCGAAGGTCGCGATCGAGACCTGCGACGGCGTGCTCGTTCACTCGCTGCTCGGCAACCTGAAGCCGGGCGACATCCCGGCCGAGGTGCGCGCGCGGGCGATCGACGTGCTGCTCGCGAAGTACTTCCGCCCGGACACGGTTGTCCACGCCGGCTACCCGCTCGACATGCGCTACGCCGGCCCGCGCGAGGCGCTGCTGCACGCGCTCTTCCGCCAGAACTACGGCTGTTCGGACCAGCTCCTCGGCCGGGATCACGCCGGCGTCGGGAGCTACTACGGGCCGTTCGACGCCCACCGCATCTTCGACGAGATCCCGGCCGGCGCGCTCGAGACCCGGCCGATGAAGATCGACTGGACGTTCTGGTGCTACAAGTGCGGCGGCATGGCGTCGGCCCGGACCTGTCCGCACGAGGACGCCGACCGGCTTCTCGTCTCCGGGACGAAGCTCAGGAAGTGGCTGTCGGAGGGTTCGCCGGTGCCGGCGGAATTCAGCCGGCCCGAAGTGCTCGACATCCTGCGCGCGTACTACGCGGGGCTCGGTGCGAGCGAGCGTGTGGAGGTGAAGCTGGCGGGTCATTCGGCGCGCTAGGCATCCGGATTCTTTCCCGCGCGGGGCCTGGATTACACTCTCCGGGCCCCGTTTGCTTTCTCCAGCCTCGCCGATGAGCACAACCCAGGAC